>Ga0208157_1000820_pt1 | contig 15570 bp, 32 predicted proteins | sample 5_EtaG_FD_184077 | JGI IMG/M metagenome (GOLD analysis project Ga0208157, IMG submission 184077) | Marine viral communities from the Subarctic Pacific Ocean - 5_ETSP_OMZ_AT15132 metaG (SPAdes) (version 2) | ecosystem: Environmental > Aquatic > Marine > Oceanic | place: Pacific Ocean | collected...
ATCGCTGGTAGTGCATTTGCTCTGATGTACGCAAACATCAAAGCTATTAGTATGATGGACAGACCAGTCATTACTCGTCCTCATCCTGAAGCACCTGAACCAGGTGAAGAAATAATGTATGTAGACTTATCAAGGGAAAGACTTGAACAACTCTACAAACAAGGTGAGGAGTATTAGGGAATACACACAAGGGGGTTGACTCCCCCTTTCTTTATGCCTAAAATAGTATGGTAGATACACCTATGAGATGTTAGTATTTGTTGTATCGATCTTAGTTCCTCTTGGAGCTGTATTCTTTTTCTTCACTGTATTCGACGCATGAAAATTCTTTTCACTCTCCTAGTCACACTCTTCCTTGCACTCCCTGCTTTTGCAGTTGAGGTTACCATGGGTTCAGGTGGTAACTTGGTGTTTGAACCTAGTGATGTCACCATCACAAAAGGTGATACAATCACTTTTGTAAATGAAGCTTTACCTCCTCACAATATTATTGTTGAGGGTAGACCTGATCTCTCTAGAGAGTCACTTCTTTTCTCTCCTGGTGAAACACAGGAAGTTAAGTTCGTAGATGAAGGAGAGTATACTTTCTTCTGTGGACCTCATAAGGGTGCTGGAATGGTAGGTACTGTTCACGTACAATGATTGACAAAGATGGTTGGACACAGAGGGATCCTATCTCTGACGATGAGTTGATACTTATCTGTCTTAAAAATGCTCCCTGTGGCACTGATAGAAAACATGTCATATCCCTTATCAAAAAGTACGAAGATAAACAAAATGAAAATCTTTCTTGACACTGCTGACGTATTCGCTATTAAAGAATACTTTGAAACTGGTATGGTTGATGGTGTGACCACTAACCCTACACTCATTAAGAAGAGTCTACGTGACCCTGACACTGTGTATCAACAGATTGTTGACCTTGGTGTACCTGACATCAGTATGGAGGTGATGGGCACCGCACAGGAGATGTATGATGAAGGTCTCAGACTTTATAAGAAGTTCGGAGATCAGACCACCATCAAAGTTCCTATGACTAGAGATGGTCTTAAAGTTTGTAAGGAACTATCTGAACAAGGTATCCGAGTCAATGTCACATTGATCTTCTGTGCAGCACAGGCCATTCTGGCCGCCAAGTCTGGAGCAACTTATGTCTCACCCTTTGTTGGAAGACTGGATGACCAAAGTGTCGCGGGTCTTGAAGTGGTACGTTCTATCGTGGAGTTGTATCGTATTCATGGCATTCGTACTAGAGTTCTCTCTGCCTCGATAAGATCTGTTCAAAGAGTTGTAAGGTCGTTCTACAATGGAGCTGATGTGGTCACCCTACCACCTACTATCTTTGATCAAATGTACGATCACATCCTGACCGATAAGGGTCTGGAGATTTTTGATAAAGACGCCGCTGAAATCAAACATGTATAAAGTTTTTTCAGGGAGACCTGAACAACTTGAAGAGGGAACAGAACCCTTCTTAGAAGCATCTTTTTACAAGGAGGAGGAAGCCATAAGTTATGTTGATACATGGATGGCTTTCTATCCTAAGATGGATGTGTTATTCTGGTATGAGAAGAGGACTTAGTATGATTGGAAAACTTGATCCTGATGAAAGGGTTCTGGAAGAACCTGATTACTCTCCTTGGAAGGAGGGTGGTATCATGGACATGGTACAGGAACAAATCAAAAAACTAGGATGGGAGACTGGTGATGAGATCTCAGTTGAACTGGGTGGAACACAGGTCTCTGGTATTGATGTAGGTGAAGTCTACAACAAGAAGTGGCAATCACCTAAGGGTACTCGTAAGTACAACAAAGATTGTTTTATTATCATCAAGAATCAGAGTCGTCGTGACCTATCCAAGTCACAACCCATGGAGGAATTCAAACCTCATCACTCTCTAAATAATTCCGATACAGTAGAGACTGAAGATGACATTTCTGGAATTCATGCAGGAGTCATCCCTGAATCGAATCCGTCAGAAGGATAAGAAGGGTGGGATGGCCATCATGTCTGCTCAACGTGGTGATAAGACCAAAAAGCAGAATGCGGCTAGATCCAGACAACTAGACAAAGACATTCGTGGTGCCGGTCTTCCTGGTGCCACTAAGGTGTCTGGTCGTTACACTGAGAACCCTGGCACTAAAGATGAGAAGAAGGTGGGTGAGAGATCCCATGTTGTATCATCTGGTAAGAAGGGTAAAAGAAAGTTTAAGAAAGCTATAACAAAACTTGGTAAGAAGTATAATCAGGATAGTGTTCTTATCAAGAAGAAACCAAAGTCAGATGCAGCACTGGTCGGCACCAACAAGTCATGGCCCGGAGAAGGTGTTAGAGTAAAGACAGGTAAAATGAAACCAGGAAAGACCGGTGAGTTCGACACCAAAATTAAGAACAAAACTTTCACTTATGAGTAAGCGACTTATGTCACACTTCCCTTTTAATCATGTTGTACTTGAAGACCGTAAAGAGGTCTGGATCAAGGGAGGTTACCCTGGATGTATGGGTGTTCCCGCATTGATGGAGAGATTCTATCCTGGGTACACTGCCAAACTAGCCAGAAATGAATTCATCGAGAAACTTAAAAAAGATTATACACTCAGAGACACACTAGATGCCTGACAACCCTCATAGTATCTACCCCCAGCTTCTTAGAGAGGTTGGGGGTGGTTTAATATCTTGTTTCATTATCGTTATTCCTTTCCTTATTCTATTATGATTTTCACCGTATTTTCTAAGGATGGTTGTCCTTATTGTGTCAAAGTCGCACAGCTGTTAAAGTTGGCAGAAGTGAAACATGTCATATATAAACTCGATGAGGACTACACACGCCAAGAGTTCTATAAAACCTTTGGTCATGGCTCTACTTTCCCACAGGTCAGAGTCTGTACTGAAACGGAAGACTGGAAAGATATTGGTGGGTGCTCTGAAACAGTAACCTATCTAAAGGAAAACAATTTGGTATAATGGAGAACACATGGGAACTACTCGCCCTCGTTGAACAAACCATCGATGGTGCATTCCAAGGCAAACAGTTACTCAACATGTATGAGTATCTTAAGTCTACCAAAGCTACGAAGAAGGATGCTACAGAGTTCATTGAGAGTTCTGTTGCCAAAGAGATACAATTACTTGTGATGGATCTTGAGGATTATCTTGAGGGTGGTGACGATGATCAACACAAACAATTGAGAGAAGGGTATGGTCATCTGGGTAAACCAGAGGCTAGAAAAATAAAGAACTATCTTCTCTCTTTACTAGAGGATGCATGGAAGTATGAGCAAGAAAAAAGACCAGGAAGAAGGAGGAAAACTTCTAAATAAGTTATCATCAGAAGAGGCTACGATTGATCGTGGCTTCGAGTTGATGATCAGAAATAAAAAAAGGAGGGAGGACAAACCAACTTACAGACTCAGATTTGGTAACGTCATGTCCCTCTTCAATAGAGAGTGGCGATTGACCTTTGATTTCACCTTTGATATAAAGAAGAAGCCCTAGGAGGAAACCATGCTTGCAGTTACACTCACATTCTCCACACTATTCTGTGTGATGTTTCTGATACTAGGAAGCGTAGTTGGTTGGTTAGCCAAAGACTATGTACTACAAAGAGACTCTAAGTTTGTTCCTATGCACCCCGAGATGTTTGATGAGAACGGAAATGTCATTCCTGATAACATCTTTGCAGTAAGGTTTGACAATGAACCTGAAGCTGGTTGGGGTGAGACACCACAAGAAGAGGATTAAATCACCCCAATAAATACGATATACTGAACTGATAGAAGAAATTACTATGGCTACATCTACAAAACTTCCACCTAACGCATTTGTTCATGAGATCCTTGGATATGTCTCTAAACAGAGATCTGTTGCCAAGAAAGTGGAAGCATTGAAAGAGTATCGTAATGATGCCTTGACCGCTATTCTAATCTGGAACTTTGATGACACTGTGATCAGTGTACTACCTGAAGGTGAGGTTCCCTTTAACAAGAATGAAGTTCCTGTAGGGACTGACCACACCTCTCTGAGGAAGGAATGGAGGAACCTCTACCACTTTGTTAAGGGTGGTAATGATCGTCTCTCCAAGACTCGTAGAGAGACCATGTTCATTCAGATGTTGGAAGGTCTCCATCCTGAAGAGGCAGAGATCATCTGTCTGGTGAAGGACAAACAGCTTGGGACAAAGTTTAAACTGACCAAGGAACAAGTATCGAAGGCCTTTCCTGACATACAGTGGGGTGGTAGAAGTTGATCGCTATGAGAATCCTCCACGAAAACTGTGACCTGGAAAAGGTGAACAACACCTCTCTCCCCAATAATGCATATATCGTTACCTATTTGTTGGAGGGTAGTGAAACCTATGACATTGCAATGGCAGCGAAACAGGTAGAAATCTTTGATGACTACTATGATAAGTACAAGAAAGATCTTATCTGTATTCATCAATCAAAAGGAACAATTAGTCCAAAACTTTGGAAAGGGATTACGGAGAAGAAAGATGGCTGAGGGGTTTCATCGTAAAAAGGGTAATGAGTGGATTCAAAAAGTAGATATCGAGTTACCCACAGAGGATATCGACAATCTTATTAGGAAGTATAAGAAGATCAAGAAGTATCAGAAGTCCAACCTCTTTACTATCAAGACACTGGACGGAACTGAAACTCTTGTATCTAAGATGATTGAAGAGGCCAAAGAGGAAGGGTTCTAGTGACACCAAAGGTTGAATACTTCACAGAGACATCTAGTGGTGATTATGATAAACACCACTACAAAGTTGTGAGTAGTGGTGGACAGTCAGTGATTGTTCAGGACTATGAGTCAGTGAGATCAATCTGGTTTCAGAGTCCCTTCATGTCATATGTGGAAGTGTTAGACATCAAGAAAAGAGGTGAAGGGTTTTGAGTATACCTTTAGAACACTATGAGTATGGACAGAGACCTCGATCTCCAGAGTACATCTTGATGTTGATCTCTGAAATGGAAGGAACATGGCAACACCTCAAATACATGGGATTCGTTGAGGATGCAAAGATCATTGAGGAAATGAGGAAACCCTACTATAAGTTATACTTTCAAACTATTAAAAATAAATAATACACCAGTGGTAGTGTTTATGCTTTCTACTCAGTACCGGCTTCGGCTGGAGTTCATCTGTAAATGTATTGCAAACAACGAAGAAGTAAAACTGGAGGATATGATATGGGCACAGAAGTTAGCTAAGGCCAACACAACAGCCATGGAGATGTTGAAGAAGGCAAGGATGCAATCTAAACCAGTACAAGAGGGTGGTTTAGATGATTTTATGAATCAGATGGGGATAGGTAACCCCGACCCGTCTGAGTATAGTAAGGGGTTCCAGAACACAGACGAAATCGCTGAGTGGTTTCACCAAGAAAGACCTGACGATTGGAGACAGCGCGACTAATGGATGCAGTAATCTACAGTAACGGAAACCAAGAGTGTGAAAGAGCTATGTCTTTCCTTGACTCTCAAGGTATCTCCTATACTATCTACGAGTTAGGTAAAGACTTTACTGACAAACAATTCACCACTGAGTTTGGTGTGGTAGAATATCCACAGGTCAATATCGGATACACCCATGTCGGTGGTCTGAAAGAGACACTAACATATGTTACAAGGTCTGTTTTGGTCTCTTGACATATATAATATAACGGGATATAATTATCCTATCGTTCATCAGAGGTTACTCTGACGCAAGTAAGTTGACTCGGAACGGAACGTTCATCCTATGAAACACCTACTGTTATTGATTCCTCTTTTGTTATTCCCCTCTGTGGGACTGGCAGAAGACTCTTCCTATCATATCCTCAGCTGTGAGGACTTTGAGTGGATTGATGAGGGACTGCAGGCTGGTGATCTTGACGAGAGTATCAAGGCGGATATCCGCAGTGAACTCATTTTGGCTACTGACCCAGTGTGTTTTGAGTAGGACGCAAAAGCCAACTAAAGGAACGGACTAATCATCCAACTACTTTAGGAGACAACAAATGAACACACTTCAAATGATCAAGACGCAGATCAAAAAAGCATCTGCTCTTCACGACGCACAAATCTCTCACACCGCCTATCGTGGTATTGAGTATCAGGTTTGTAAGTTTCAACCTTCTGAAACTGAAAAAACCTATTGTTATCGTGGTCGTACTTATACTAAGTGATGTCCTTGTGGTATAATCAAGGGAGGTATATCCTCCCTTTTTTTTATGGAAAAAGAAAAGCTTAAATTGATTGTAAGGAACTTAAGAATGTTGGTTGATGCACTTGAATCAGAGGTGTATTCTGACGTAGAATCTTATACGAAATCGGAACAGGGTCTCCCACCACTTGCAGATTATGATGAGGTTTTTGAAGATGACGACGAGTGATTGGAGATATGATGAAGAGAGATTGAAACTCAGGGAGTCTTGTCTCTTAATATTACTAAATAAATATGGTGGAACTAGGATTGAAGAAGCCTCCTATTCCACAAAAGATATTTACGAATGTGTCGATACCTGGGTTAGCCAAGGACATCAGATCCCCCACGGTATTGATTCTTACTTTAAGACTTACTTTTCCAATTCTAGTTGATGTATCATCTTAATAATTACGAACAGGCTCTAAGAAACTTTGGTATCCAAGTTGAATTTATCTGTGCTATGGAAATGGCTGGTAAACTTACCCCAGAGGAAGCACACCAGCGCGTCAAGGCTGAATACAAACAGCTCAAACAAGTTAGAAAGTCCAACAACTAGAACTTGTAGTAAGTGTCATTCTGAATATCCATTAGACTTAGATCACTTCCAATACGTGAAGAGTTTTAAGTATAATTATTCATACTATTGTAACGACTGTGATTTGAATGGAAAGAAACCCAATGGATCAAGAAATGAAACCCGGATGTAAACTGGTATCAGTTACACCTGATGCCGAACAACACATCGCATACTGTGCGAGGGTGAGTAATCCAGCGAACCAGGACAATGAAAAGTTCTCTGGACTTCTTAAGTATTGCATCAAGCATCAACACTGGAGTATCTTTGAACAGGCGTTCATGACTCTAGAGATTACAACCAATAGAGGTATCGCGGCACAGATCCTGCGACACCGTTCATTCACATTTCAAGAGTTCTCTCAGAGATATGCCCCCACATCCTTCCTCGGTGAGATTGAACTTCCTGAACTGAGACGACAGGATGAGAAGAACAGACAGAATAGTATTGATGACCTTGACCCTGAGATTGTAGACAAACTCAATCGTCAGATGATCACACTGTTCAGTTCTGCCAACAACCTGTACAAACAGATGTTGGACGCTGGAGTGGCAAAGGAGTGTGCTCGCTTTGTACTTCCTCTGGCCACACCAACCAAACTGTACATGACAGGATCTGTTCGCAGTTGGCTGCACTACATTGAACTGAGGTCTGCACACGGAACTCAGAAGGAACACATGGACATCGCCAACTCAGCAAAGGAGATCTTTGTTGAACAGTTCCCATCTATCGCTGAAGCGATGGACTGGTAATAAATATACACACTCAGGAGGAATCATGGCTCAATATGATGTAATCAACACGACTACAGGTGAAACTAAAGTAATTGAAGTGAGTGTTCATGAGATCACTCAGTGGTATGAGGACAACCCAGAATGGAAGAGGGATTGGTCCCAAGGTGCAGCTACATCAGTCGGTATGGTTGGTGAAGTCTATGACAAACTGAAGAAGACACACCCTGGTTGGAATGATGTCCTTCACAAGGCATCCAAAGCTCCTAAGTCACAAGTAAAACCTATCTAATTTTATGCCAAGAAAGAGTAAGTCAGGTATCGGAACTAACCCTGTGCCCTTTGGCACTAGTAATAGAACGATGAAAAGGAAGAAGCCAATCAATCTTGATTACATCAAGAAGATTGAGCCTCTCACAGCAAACCAAGATAAGTTCTTCAGTGAGTGGGGAAAGGGCCAGAACCTAGTGGCATATGGTGTGGCTGGTACAGGTAAGACCTTTATCACCCTCTACAATGCCCTCCTGGATGTTCTGGATCCCAAGACACCTTACGAGAAGATCTACATTGTCAGGTCCCTTGTGGCGACCAGAGAGATTGGTTTCCTTCCCGGTGACCATGAGGATAAGTCCTCCTTGTATCAGATCCCATACAAGAACATGGTGAAATACATGTTCGAGATGCCTGATGACAATTCCTTTGAGATGTTGTACGCAAACCTGAAGGCACAGGGAACTATCTCCTTCTGGAGTACATCATTCATTCGTGGTACTACATTCGACAATGCTATTCTGATCATTGATGAGTTCCAAAACTTGAACTTCCATGAACTTGATAGTATCATCACTAGGGTAGGTGAGAATTCCAAGATCCATTTCTGTGGTGACGCCACACAAACTGACCTCACAAAGACGGCAGAGAAGAATGGTATTGTAGACTTCATGAGAGTGATCAACAGTATGCCATCTTTTGAAACCATCGAGTTCCAGGCTGAGGACATTTGTAGAAGTGGATTGGTTAAGGAATACATCATTGCGAAACTTGAATTAGGTCTTTAATGTTTAACCATGTGGATGTCCCTTTCATGCCTATTGAGAGGGAAACAATTGATGGAGTTCGATACTACAAAGTATGGGGTTCAGAAGAGCTTGTCAAGATGCCTTCAATCACCTCTGTGATTAGTTGGAGGAACAAGGAGAAGTTCAAGGAATGGAGAAAGAAAGTTGGTGAACAAGAGGCCAACAACATCACTCGTAAGGCCACACATCGTGGTACTGACGCACACACTTTGATTGAAGAGTACCTGAATAATTCAGACACATACACAAAGGTTCTCCCTTTGTCTGAGTATTTGTTTAAACAGGCCAAACCTGACCTTGATCGTATTGACAATATTATTTGTCAGGAACAGGCACTCTATTCCACACAGATTGGTATCGCAGGTTCTGTTGATTGTATTGCAGAGTTTGATGGTGAGTTGGCAGTTATTGATTTCAAAACATCTGCTAAACCAAAACCTAGAGAATGGATTGAAGACTATTTTGTACAATGTGCAGCCTACGCTTGTATGTTGTATGAGATGAAGGGTATAATCGTTAAGAAGTTTGTAATCATCATGACATGTGAGGATGGTGAAGTAAAAGTCTATGAAGAAAGAGACAAGTCCAAGTACATCAACTTACTCTCCCAATATGTTGGAGACTTTGTTGAAGCTAAACTACAGGAATATGCTTAATCCTGAGGATCAAAAACTAAATGAATTGTTTGAGAGTAAGTTCTATTGCCCTCAACGATTTGCAGAAGAGATTGAGAAGTTAGTGCACTCCTCTAAAGAGATGAAGTATGTTGATGCCATCATACATTTCTGTGAGAAGAATAACTTAGATGTAGAATCAGTTCCTAAACTGATTTCCAAACCCTTGAAAGAAAAGATCAAGGTTGAAGCCATGGAGATGAACCTATTGAAGAGAACATCTCACGCAAAACTCCCACTCTGATTATGATTTCATATAATGTTGCCAAAAGTGAATCCGTTTGAATGTTACAAGTCCTATCTGGGACTGAAGAACCATTTCACCAAAGAGTCATATGACTACCAGAAGTATTGTGGTAAGTCACGAGCCTCTATTCAGTCCTTTCATAAACGTAAGGACAGATACTTCTTTGAACGACTGTCACGACAGAAGGATGATAAGGAAGTGGTTGAATACTTTGTGAGTAACTTTGTTAGAGCAACTGATCCAGCCTCTGTATGGATTGGTGAGATTGTACAGAATGGTGAGAACAACTACCAAGAGTGGTTGAAACAAAGACAGAGTATGACCTATCTCTTTAAGGAAGAGTGTGGTATACTCTTTGATGACAACAAGATAGATGATGTGTTTGATTGTTCCAAGGGTCACCCTTTGATCCTTAAGAAACATCTGAGTAAAGAAGTGTCACTGGAGACACTCATCGTCATTGATCGTATCCTAAACTACAGGAGTCGATTTGATAGTTCCCTTAAAGATCCAGTGTGGGAATCTGTCAGTATGAAAATGAGGAAGTACAGTCCCTTCCTACATATTGATATATTTCGTTATAAGAAGATTCTTAAACAAGTAGTATTGGGATCATGAGTTTTTTCAAATCAGATTTAGTACAACAAGAGTTGGAGAAGATCTCTCAACTTCAGGAAGAGATCTACACTAAGATCTATATGTTCTCCAACATGAATAAGGAGGACAAACTTTATCATGTGGAATTGTTGGAAGAACTTCTGAACAAACAGAGGATCCTGTATACTCGTATGAGTTTGAGTGATGATCCTGATGCCAAGAAGATGAAGGAGAACATCGTCGAACAGGCACAGATGTTAGGGTTCCCTCCTGATACTGACATCGCTTATGTCTTTGGCAATATGACAAAGATTATCGAGAATATGAAGAAGTCGATTCGTGATACATAATAGTATATAATAATACTGGGCTAGTCAATCCCTAAGCTACGACACACAGGCCAAATACAAACATACGAGGTACAAATGGGTTTTGGAGACCTTAAAAAGCAATCTTCCCTTGGTAGTCTGACTGCCAAGTTAGTAAAGGAAGTTGAGAAGCAAAACGGTGGTGGAGGTGGAGGTCAAGATGACCGCCTCTGGAAACCTACAATGGACAAGTCTGGCAACGGATACGCTGTCATTCGATTCCTTCCCGCACCTGATGGAGAAGATCTCCCTTGGGCAAAGATGTTCTCACACGCCTTCCAGGGACCTGGTGGGTGGTACATTGAGAACTCACTGACCACAATCGGACAGAAGGACCCTCTGGGTGAACTGAACCGTGAACTGTGGAACAGTGGTCAAGACTCTGACAAAGAGACAGTACGCAAACAGAAGCGTAAGCTTTCATTCTACGCCAACATCTATGTTGTCAAGGATCCATCCAACCCTCAGAACGAAGGTCAGGTGTTCCTCTACAAGTTTGGTAAGAAGATCTTTGATAAGATCATGGAGGCTATGCAACCTGAGTTTGAAGATGAAGAGGCAATCAATCCCTTCGACTTCTGGCAAGGAGCCAACTTCAAACTGAAGCTTAAGAAGGTTGCAGGTTACTGGAACTATGATAGTTCTGAGTTCGATCGCACATCACCTCTTCTGGATGATGACGATGCACTTGAAGCTGTCTGGAGAAAGCAGTACTCACTCAGTGCCCTGGTGGCACCTGATCAGTTCAAAACTTATGAAGAACTGAAGAAGCGTCTTGATTATGTTCTTGGCAGTAAGCCACAGTCCACACGTCGTTCAACAGTAGAGGAAGAAGAGCAGTATGATAACTACGCAGCAACAGAGCAGAAGCGAGTTACCGAGGAAGAGGTCATGCGAAAGCTTGAAGACTCTTATCAGGCATCCAAATCAACACCAGCTCCTAGTGACGAGTCTACTAGTAGCACAGACGACGAGGATGATGATCCAATGAGCTACTTCTCTAAGTTGGCTGAGAGCTAAAACAAAATCAGCGATTGATTTCATTTTACCTAGGAAAAAATTCCTGGGTATTTTTTTGCCCTATTACTTTTTACGTGTACAACCTAATGTTGTCACCACGTGCTAGTGATGATCCAACATACTGAGTTGAACCTTCCTTATATGGCATTAGATTGTCAATATCATTTAGAATCACACTCAAGTATCGTGGCTTCAGTATGAAGATACTCTGTTTATCTTCTTGAATCTTTTCCTCGTACTCTAAGTTTGTAATTCCATCTGTGATATTATTAGCAATTACTTCTTGGCCAATTGAACTGTCGTAGTATGTCATAGAAAAGTTCTGAAGAACCTCTAATCCTTTCTTCAAAATAAGATTATTGTTACCATCAAGAATCTCTCTAGTCTCATAGTGATGAATATTGTATATGTTCTCGTAGGAACCATACTTACTCAGGAGGTAATTATCAAATGAGACCTGATCCATAGGCCACTCACTCTCATAGTTGATGATATTATTTGACAACAGTATCAACCAATCAAGACTTTCATCATCGTAGACTCTGAATGCAACATTGTCTGGTCTTTCGTTCGTCCTGATGATTGTTTTTCCAAAAAAGTTTAGGTCACCAAAGATTTCATCAGACAACTTGACTCTCTTGAAGAGATTCTTTGTCTGAAGATAGTCATTGATGTATTGACGATTAGGTAAGCGACTTACATAATCGAAGTTTGGAACATGTGTAAAATACTTTCCGAATGCCATTAGAAACCAACTCCTGAAAGTGCTTCTGCTGAGTCTTGGTTGTCTGCGTAGATTGGGAAGACCTCACTGAACGCTAGACTAATATCAAAACCAGTAACAGTGCCATTTTGATATGTCATATAGTTATTGTCAGGTGTATAATTGACCGTAAAGTTGGTAAGAGCACACATCTTTATACGATTCATCGAAGGATGTGGTTTTCCATCAAACATATATTCAATCTTAAAAACACTTGGTGTTTTCAGAAATACATTACCCTTAGTTCTTCTTGGGTTCATATTCTTTTTGAATGATCTAATGATGGCCTTACACACTTCACCTTCATCCTTATCTCTGGGTCTTAGTTTGAAGTTAAATGAGAAAGTTCTTAGAGATGGACCCTGAAATAATAACTCAAGATTTGGATTCAAAACCACACCCAGACCACGACCCAGTACATTAACACCAGAAGCTTGTCCAGCAAAGAAACCAACAATTAGAGGCTTAAGTTCAGGTTTTTTAATCAGATCAGCTGCAATTTGTTGTGTATCACCGATACTACCTCCAATGGCATTAAGGAGATCTTGAGGTTTTCCAGACTTTGCAACTCCTGTTAAGAAACTAGATGCAATTGCACCAGCAGCTCCTTGTAAGAAATTCATTTCATCCCTACCCCAACTTGTCATCTGACTTTCTGAGATGTTGGGAAGAATAGGAAGTGTGACAGTCTCTCGGGGTGCACCAAATCCACTACTTAATAATGCATTTTCTTTTTCTGGTGCTGGATCATAATCATAAGCTTGGAACCTCACAAAATCATATCCAAGGTTTGGGATGTGACCCAATGGATACCTAAGGTTTGCATTACTACGAGTCAGAGGAATTTCTTCGATCTGATCAGCAAGGTCGGATATTAATTGATTCAGATCTTTTTGTGCTTGCTCAAGTGAAGGAAGATTACCACTGTTATCAGTGGAATTGTTGGGGTTTCCCTGACTATTATTTGTCTCACCTGTTGTGGGATTCTTTACCTTGGGAATACCATTTTCTGCATGACTAGTTGCTAGTTTTTGATACTCTGCATCATTATCGTAGTTTGAAGATGTGTTTAGAACATTAGCTCTATCATTGTTGAATTGGTTTGCACCATCAGTATAGAATTCCTTATTAAATTCTTTTGCTGAGAGAGGTTGTTGTCCTAGTTTCTTTCTCTCTGCGTTATATTGTTTACGAAAATCATTTGCATCATTAACATTCCACTTACCTTTGGCATCACCAGTGGCGAGTAGTCTACCTTTGTTTGGACCTAGTTTGTTTGGAAGTCTGATCTCGATGACACCTGTGGTAGTGTCAGTGTATTGTTCGAGCTGAAGATTATTCCAAGTTTTATCGGTTTTTACTTCCATCGGGTGGTTCCTTATGATCTATTTATCTTGAAGTCTTGATATGGAATACTCCTTAGGTCTTCCAACTCAGATGGATAGACCAGGTATGGGTTAGTGGTCAATTCTTCAAAGGTATAATTACGAAAGTCACCCCAGTGATAATTTATCCCACTGAATCCCCAATTATATACACCAGTACAAGCTATGAGTGGGTTACCATCGTATCTCATTCGTGGTGTCTTTGCTTGATACCCAAAGGTATAGTACGCTCCCACCTGAGGTACAGCTGCCACAGTGTCAGTCAAAAGAGTAAGGATTGCCTCCATCATCTTTTCAGATGTTCTCTGAATAAGAATGTCATTTACGAGACCGTCGATTCGGTTTTCTTCTCCGTTGTACGCCGTTAGATCTAGTGCGTCTACTATCATACTGTTTGATACCTAACTCATCTTCGGTGATGATTCTAAACTCTACACCATTATCTAAACAGAACTCAGTGGCTGCACGCCACTTAGCCTGGTTCTTCTCATACATTGCAGCCTCATAGAGGAATGACTTTGTAATCTTCTTTGGTGTTGGTGGTTTTTGTGTTTGTCTCTTTGGTTTGACTTCAATCAATTGTTTCTTTACCTTACCGGTGACATCACGAACTTCGATTAGGAAATCGGGGTAATAACGATGCAATCTACCATCGGTAGGACACACATAGGGGATTGAGAACTCCTCACTGGCCCACTTTAAGATGTTAGGATTAACATCACACCAGTGGCAAAATCTTCTTTCCCATGACGAACGACATATAATATTGTTAGGATTACCCTGATACTTTTCAGGATGAGATGGTTTGAAAATACTCTTGATACTTTCTCCCACAAGTCACCTACATAGTAATAGTAATCAAGTATATTTATAGATGGCTATCGGGCCTTTACGAACATCAGATATAAAGAGTCGTGTATTACATCTTGCACAGACTTCTGTCTATCAAATCAAACTTGCACCACCTGACGAAGTCAATAGACATCTCAAGAGGAATGGCTTTGACTATCAACAGGGTGGTGAGGACATTGAATTGCTTTGTAGTAATGCTGTTCTTCCTGGTACAAGTTTGAATACACACCAAGTCCTGGGTGACTACACTGGTGTGATGGAGAGAATGGCTTATCGTCGTGTCTATGATTCCACTGTTGATTTTACATTCTATGTTGATCATGATTACAAAGTGATTGAATTCTTTGATGGGTGGTTTGATTTCATTTCTGCACAGGGTGAAGGACAGTACTTAAGTGATGAGGATGCAGTGAAGAATGCTGCTGCTTATAGAGTAAATTATCCTAAGTCCTATAAAACTAACATGTATATTGTTAAGTTTGAAAAGGATGTGTCTAATGACAGGAAAGTTTTTGAAGATGCTGACACTTATCAATTAACATATATTCTAGTCAATGCATTTCCCACAAACATCATTAGTACTCCTATTTCATACGAAGGATCTAATGTATTGAGATACACAGTATCCTGTGCGTTTGATAGATACGTTCTTAACAAGAGACAGATTGAAGAAATCGAATCTTGACCCCCCTAAATAACACACTGAGGTTTTTATAAACACATTATGCCTTTACCAAAAATTGCAACACCAACTTATCAGATGGTGTTACCTTCTACAAAGAAGACTATTAATTATCGACCTTTCCTAGTCAAAGAAGAGAAACTTCTGGTGTTGGCTCTGGAAAGTGAGGATCAAAAACAAATTACTCAGGCAGTAAAGTCAGTCATTAAAAACTGTATTACTTCCAGAGGTGTTAAGGTAGAGACTCTACCCACTTTTGATATTGAATTCTTATTTCTGAACATCCGTGGCAAGTCTGTAGGTGAAGTTGTCGATGTGAACATCACAGCACCTGATGATGGTGAGACTCAGATTCCAGTGCAGATTGCATTGGATGAGATTAAAGTTATTGAACCTGATGGTCACGAC
>Ga0208157_1000821_pt1 | contig 15532 bp, 9 predicted proteins | sample 5_EtaG_FD_184077 | JGI IMG/M metagenome (GOLD analysis project Ga0208157, IMG submission 184077) | Marine viral communities from the Subarctic Pacific Ocean - 5_ETSP_OMZ_AT15132 metaG (SPAdes) (version 2) | ecosystem: Environmental > Aquatic > Marine > Oceanic | place: Pacific Ocean | collected...
CCGTTGTAGAATTTGGCGATAATGATGTCTTTTATCTGGCTTTGTCGGGTATTCGATCTTTACGATCAAGAGACTCATCAAATGCCGCATTTGTAGGGGATATTGGTAATCCGATTGATGATCTGGTTGTTGAACAAATTAGAGCTGGTAGAACGACAGCGGAAGCGGCTCAAGCAACTCTCGAACCTCGAGATGGAAGATATATGCTGGCGATTGGAGATACGATTTATGTATTCAGTTATTTCCCTAGCTCCAATGTTTCGGCATGGTCAATTTACAAACCAGGATTTTCAGTAGACTCATGGGCATACGATGGAACTCAGGTATTATGCCGATCTGGTAATAAGCTATATTCGTTAGGTGGAACGAATGGAAATACTTATGATAGTACAACTGTAACTGTTCAGCTTCCGTTTCTGGATGCGTCTGCACCAGCAACTCATAAGAACTTTACATCTGTGGATATGACTTGCGAAAATACTTGGACATTATCGATAGCCACAGACCCTCAAGACATAACAACTGTTGAAGAAATCGTAACTGTTAGCAATACCACTTTTGGTTTGGGTAGAGCGGCTATTCAAGGTTATTCCACACATATCGCTCCAAAGATGGTTTGTTCAGCATCGGGTGCGGCAAAGATCGGAAATTTAGCTATTCATTATGAAGCAAGTGAGGCTGGATGATGGACTTTTGGAAAGCATCGGAAGAAGAAATTTGGGAAGTAGCATTTAACATGAGAAAGAGGGATTTCGAGGAGATTGAATGTGTGACTTGGTGTGAAGGAAGATACCAATTAGCGGACTATATCGCTCACAGTTATTCCCAGCATGATAATGTTTATGCTTGCGGAACAGAAAAGGATGGAGCGATAGCTATTCTAAGCTATTTACCACTCAGACCAGGTGTTTGGAGTGTTGGAATGTTTGCAACCAACAAGTTCAAAAAAATCGGCAAATTTCTGACAAAGTGCATCATAAAGGATATAATACCATCATTGAACAATGCTAATTTTCATCGTGTAGAAGCACAGTCAATTTGTGGATATGAGGAAATACATCACTGGTTAAATTTTATCGGATTAAAAGAGGAATGTGAGGTTAAAGGGTTTGGACGAAATGGTGAAGATTTTAAAACTTTTGCTTTTGTTAAGCCGAAAAATTTAGATGCAATCTGGAAAGGAAATGGAGATTTACAATGTGTATAAGTTCTGGAGCTAGTGCGGCGAAGAAAAGTGCTGATGAACAGCGAGCAGAAGAAGAAGCTCGACAGGGAAGAATAAGAACAGGCAAGACAAACATTGAAGATAAGTTTTCTGGATTTGATGATGCCTTTTATGATAATCGGCGGAAATCTTACTTAGATTATGCAAACCCTCAATATGATAACCAGCTTAAAGATGCGACCCGAGAATTAACTCTGGCATTAGCTCGATCTGGTCTTTTGAATAGTTCTGTTAAATCCAGAAGGTTTGCTGATCTTCAGAGAGAAGCCGATATGCAAAAGAGAGCGATTGGTGATAAGGCATTAGATTTCAGTAATCAGGCAAGAAAAGCGGTAGGAGCGGCAAAGGCTGATCTCTTGACACAAAATCAGAGTTTAGCAGATCCCACATTAATAGCTAACCAAGCGGCTAATCGAGCGGAAGCAATGACAGCTCTTCCGCCTTATTCGCCATTGGGTCAATTATTTGCGTCAGCAACCGAGGGATTAGCCACGCAAGCGGAATTAGAACGAAGAGGCAAAAACAGATATACGAGCGGTTTATTTAACTTTGGCGGCTCTGCTAGAAATGTAAATTAGGAGGAATTATGGCATCACCTTGGGATAATTTATTTGGTTCTGGAATACCTATTTCATCCAGACGAACATTCAATACTTCTACTGGAGCAGTTAAATCCTCTGCTCCAAATGCGATTGGCATAAATCCAAACATTCCTTGGTGGTCACAACTAAAACCAGGAAAACCGCCAGAAGTAAGTGTAGATATTCCTGATGGGAAATCTTTAAATGCGAAACTTTTAGCCGCAAAGCAAAAAAGAGCTGATGCTTTAAAAGCAAAACAAAAGGAGCTTTCAGACGCATTTTTACCTTTTGGTGATGATTACTATGGTGACATGACGGATAGCTACAGAGATTTCGTAGATGATAATTTTCAAAGCTCTTATGACGATGCTTTGCGAGGAATTTATCAGGGGTTTAAGGCAAGGGGTATTATGCCACAAGCTGATCTCAATGCCGCTATTGCAAACTTAGATGCCGCAAAAGCAAATGAACTTACTAGAATGAATGAGGCGGCTTCTGGTTATTCTCAGGCAAAAAGAGATGAGGTTTCTAAGTCACAGAAAACTCTTGGAGATCAACTATCAGCATTGGTAGGTGGAGCTTCATCTGTTGCCGATATTGATTTACAAACAGATGCGATCAATCAATTTGATATTGGTGGTAAGGTAAGCAAATTGCGAAATCCAGCGGCAAAAGAAGCCTTAAATTTCTTTACCGATTTTGACAAAGTTTCGGCAAATAATCTGGATGGATCAAATGTTATGCCGACTTATGGTGCATCTCAATCAGCATCCAATTTTATGAATTCAGGTGGGGGATCTACTAATCGTAGCCTTGGTATTAATTCACCATTCCAAGGTTCATCAATCAAGAATATTACTTAAAGGAGATTAGATATGTGTAGTCCAGCATTACTAGGAGCAACTGGAGCAACTGGAGCGGCTGGAGCTGGAGCTGGGATGTTTGCGAGTCCGATGGCTGGGATGCTTATGCAAGGACTTGGAACAATGCTTCAGATGCAAGCGGCTCGGAAAGCAGAAGCTCAGAGAGCAGAATATTTGCGGCTTAACCGAGATAGAAATCGAAAGCTCGAGGATGAGGCGGCATTATCTATTGGAGAAAGTACGGAGTCATTTGACCGAGAACAGTTAGATCCAGAACTTCAAGAGGAATCATCTGATCTGGCTGGGATGTACCAAGAAAACACAGCTCCTATCCCAATGCCTGTAAATAATATGGCTGGAGTTCCAAGAGTAATTGCTGAAGAAATGGCAAAGGATTTTGCCGCCGCCAATGCTTTTAATGAACAGCAAAATGCAGCTCTGGGTGAATTAAATTCTTTTGGTAATTATCTTCAAAGTACACTTAATCCCCAGCTTGCTCAAAGTGCGGCAGATAGTGGTCTTGTAGGAAACTTTATGAGAGGCAACTCATCGGTTCTTCCAGCCGAATTGGAAGCGGCAAATCAAATGGCTTTTTCTCCTTTAGCACAGCTCTTAACTGGAGCTGGTAAAACGGCGACAAGTTATGGCCTTTACAGTCCAACTGGAAATTCAATCGTAAAATCGTGAGGTAAGAGATGGCTAGTTATAACCCATACAGATTAGATCCAAATATTGCTCAAGGGTTCAGCAATCTTACAAGAGCTTTAATCGGTTCGGCACAAGATGATGCTGATATAGCGAGAGCTGGTTTGCTTAATGAACAAGCCAGAGGAGTTGGGTTAGATAACACAGGCAAAGAGAATTATATGAAAGCCCGAAATACAGCATTAGATGATGCTAGTATTGTTAGTGCGATGTTCGACACATTCGGATTAAAAGAGCCAAGAATTAATAAAGATTTTGATCCATCCGTATCAATGGCTCAAGCACCAGCGGAGGCTTATGGTCAATTTTCTTCAGACGGAATGAGAGGTTTGGTAGAGGCAATGTTATTTGGTGAGGGTGGAACAGCAAACCAAACAGCTCAAGCCGCCGCTCTAATGCGAGGCATGGCTCAAAGTGAAGAGGGTAGAGATCTTATTAGAAATTCTGGTGAGTCTCTTGCAAGACAGGCAATGATGATGCAAGGAGTTAATCCTACTAAATGGTTAGAGGGCGACCATGTTGAAACCAATCTTGCTAATACTTTTATAGCAGAGCTTGATAAGAATGAGAAAGTGCTTGAAGGCACACTTGATAAAAATGAATTAGAACTAGAAGCTAGTAAGTTTAAATCTACGAAAGATGCTGAAGCTGAAGTAAAGAGTGCAGAAATTACTGCTGACGCAAAGGAAGCATACGAGAATTTTAGAACAGAGACAAATGCAAAGGTGAATCAGGAAAAGAACCAACTTCAATTTGGAGAAGGTGGGTCTGTTGATCGTGTGGCAGAGCTGGAAGATAAGTTTAATAGATGGAAGCACGAAAACCGAGAAATTGAAATGAGTGTCGAAGCTGGCAAGAAACTTGTCCTTGATCCAGAAACAGGAGAAAGACTTGGCCTCAAACCTAACGAGGAAGGATTATACGTTCTGGATGGCGGCAAAGATGCTACTAAGGTTGCGGTTAAAGTCGGCAAAGAAGATGTGTACCTATCCAAAGAACACGCTGACGCTCTTGGTATAAAAGTGAATGATAAGGGTCTTTATGTAATTCCTGGTGCTGGATATGCAAGTGATGGATCGTCTAGCAGTTCTAGTGGAAGTGGCTCTGGATCAACGGCTAGTGGTGGCACTATATTAGATTCCACAAGATTTCAAACGATGTGGGCTACGAATTGGAAGGATTATGGTACTGAAGATATGCCAAATCATGCAATAGGTGGACTTCAGGTTGCCGCAAGTAATGCGATAGCAAGGGATAAAGAAGAGGCGGAAGCAAATGGAGCAGAATTTAATTTTCAGCAATCTTACACAGCCAATGCTCTGCCAATGATTTCGGCTGGTGTTATTGAAATTACAAAAGGAAGCAACTTCTTTTTCCCAAAATACTTCTTTGACTTTTTCACACGAATGCCAGATTCCAGTTTTAATGCCGAGAAGCTAAAGCAGTATTCCGTTAGAACTCTTGGGTATAATGACAAACAAGCTGAAAGAATGATGTCTGAGGTGCTAAAAGCAAGAGCTGGGGATTAATAAAATGGATGATTTCGATTTTAGACCTAGTGTATTAGGAAAAATAGAGCTTGATGATGATCTGGACAGCTTTGACTTCAGACCATCCCAATTAGATCTGTCAGGGGAAGATTTTGATGCGACCTCCCAATCGGACGAAACCTTCCAGTCTGAGAGTGTCAACAATCAACCCTTGGCAGAGCCATTATTCCCTTCCACAAACTTACTTGCTGGCGGTGAATCAGGTTTCGATCCAACAATAAAAATACCTGATGGAGCTACGACAGCTCCCGAGATCCAGCCAATAGTTGATAATTTTGGTATTGAAGAGGGTCTTTCAAATGTTGCTGGGAGCATATCGGGTGCATTGCAATCAGGAAACGAGGCTTACAATAAGTATGTTTGGAATCGAGGTGTAGACGACAATGGATTTAACATTGATTTAAACAGACCTCTAATTGTTGATAAAGATGGTTATATCGCCTCGGAGAAATCAATAACAGTTTCCGGTGCTGACTTGGGAATGCCGACCATAGGTAAATATTACAATATCCCCACTATTATTAATGGTATAGAGATCGGTCGTAATAATGCTCCAGCATTGATAGCTCGGTTATTAAAAGAAGGTAAAATAAATTGGGATGAGATTGGGGTCTTTGATAGTGAAGAGGAAGCTATTGCGGCATCGAAAAGCAGATCCGCTAAGATCGGGGAGCTGAGAAAAGGTGAGATTGATGATCTTAGTGAGAATACTAATGAGCAAAAATTAAAGACAAGAATTTCTGAAATACTAAATAATAAATCTCCAACGAAGAAAAATAGAGAACTGCAATCTAGTTTATTCAATATATTAAACCCCTCTGTTACCAATGTTTATGAAAAAGATGGACAATGGTATCGCAAGAATACCAGAGGATCGAATAGATTAAACAGATTATCTGGTGGATTACTTGACGAAGAGATTAGCAGAGAAGAAGCGGCCTATGAGATACATAAGGCTAATACTACTGTTTTGACAAACAATGCTATCAACCGAGGTATTGGAAGATTACGAAGCAGTTTTAATGTTTTAAACCAGCAATTAGGACTGATTGACGAAAGAGAATTTCTACAGAAAATGATGGAGTTTGATAGGCTTTATCCAGATGCTCCTGAGAATATACAAAAAGGATTACAATCTATCGTTGAAGCGGATGGTTTCTGGGCATCATTTAAGCAAATTATCAAAAACCCAAATGCTGTCTTATCTGTTGTAGGTGAGTCACTACCAACATCTGCTCCAGCTTTAGCCACATTTGCTGGACTGACAACGGCAACTGGTAATCCTGTTGTCGGAGCTACTGGTGGTGGAGCTGTTACATTTGGATCTGTATTCGGCATAGTTTTGATGGAAGAGATTAGAGAATATGCGGCTGAAAATAAAATAGATACAAACAACGAAGAAGCCATGCTGGAACTTATGGGTAATGAAAAGTTTTGGGAATCCGCTAGAAAAAGAGCCACAGGGTATTCAATACCGATTGCGGTATTTGATGCTTTGAGCATGGGTCTTGCTGGTAAGATTGTTAGTGCTGGAATTAGCAAAGGAGCAAGCACAGGAAATATCTTAGCCAGATCTGGTGCTGAAGTTGGATTGCAAGGTTTGTATGGAGGACTTGGAGAAACTGGCGGTCAGATCGGCGAAATGTTTACTGGTCACAGAGATTGGGGTGATTTGAATGAAGGTGAAATATCTTTAGAAGCCATTGCGGAAATTCCTTTAGGTGGTGTCGAGATTGCTGTTGGTACTAAATCTCAAGTTAATGCGGCAAATCAAAGTAGGTTGCGGAACGACTTAAAGAAGGAAATGGAGCTTCTGGAGAAGAACAATCTTCTAAGAACGAGTGTTGATTTGCTTAATCCAAACTCACAGCTTTATCAGGGGGATGTAAAGGAAGAGATTTCTTCTGCACCAGAGGTAGGAAATATTGAGAACTTCACTCAGAGAGTGCAAGGAGTTTTAGATGCAATTTCATCAGATGATATGGAAAATAAGGATGTTTCCGATTTCCTAACAGAATATGAAAAGTTGAATGACCAACCTTTCGAGGAGCAAGAGGAATATTATAAAAAGAATTTTAAAGCATTAAATGCGTCATTGGGTAAGCTAGAGGATATACAATCAGGTGATCGTTCCCCAACGATAGATACGACAACTGATGAAGCTCCAGAGGTAAGCACAGAAGCTCCAGAGGTAAGCACAGAAGCTCCTAAAGCAGAAGATTTATCAGTAGAAGAGGAAGAAAATCCTCTTGGTAGTCTTATAGACAATCTGACTTCGGAAGATCAGGTTGATACTGATGCTCCTAAATTAGAAGAGCCTAAAGAGGATGAAATTGAAGCTCCTAAAGTAGAAGAAACTATAGATGAGTTCGACCATAAATCCATTAGAGCTAAGTTTGGTGAGGGAGGACTTACAGAAGAGGGTTCAGAACTATTAGCAAGAATAGAGAGTGGCAAAATAAGAATTACTCCAAACCTATTCCAAAGTAACCCAAAATTTGTTGAACAAATGAAGAGAGTATTAAGGGAAAATAAAATCCCTGAGTCATTCCTTTTTTATGATGAACAACAAGATACAGCACCAGTTTATGACTTAACAAATGATGGTGTTTTGGAGCTTTTTGAGTTTGCAAACACCTTCAATCTAAAGAAGCAAAAAGCAGATGAATTAGGTATTTTAGAAAGGGATGTGAGTTTTAACAATAAAGATCAGTTTCCAGATGCTCCAGAGGTTAAGACTGAACCTCCAAAATTAGAAACTCCAAAAACAGTAGCGGAAGAAACTGTAGATTTAACTGAGCAAGTTTTTACGGAGAAAGATAAAGCTGACGTTTATAAGAGTCAGGATATTGAGTCTATGCAGATTAAAAGAGAAATTAACAAACAATCAGAAGGTGTTATAACTCTTACAAATGATGATTATGTTCGTATGGATTGGGTATTTGCCAAGTCACCAAAAGATATAAAAGGCAAACTTGCCACTTACCAGAACAATAATACCGCTAGACAGGCATTAGAAAACATATTTGCAATACGCAAAAATCCTAATCCACAAATAAAAGAAATAGTTGACCAAGTTGCTATCGCTCTTACTACTCCGAGTTCTGTTGATGCGGCATCATGGCTTACGAATAAGGAGTTAGATCTCATTAACGGATCTCAATCTGCGGAAATACAACCTTGGGCATCTAAGGTTTTTGAAGATATTGAGGAAGAAACGAAATCCGTAATTCTAAAAGCAGTAGCAAAAGAAACAGAGATTAGGTCATTTATTCAAAGCGAAGTCTTTAAGCGAGGATATGAAAGGGTAAATAAACCTCCCGAAGAATGGAAAAAATCCTCCGCTGCCGAAAATAAAAAAACTGAGCCAAAAACTGAGCCAAAAACTGAGCCAAAAACTGAGCCAGAAATTAAACCAAAAAAAGTTCTCGAGAATAAGGATGTTGGAACTGTATGGGAACTTACTGATGGTAAAAATAAAATTTATGTTTCCAAAGATTTAGAGGGTGGATTTTACAGAACAACAAAAGATGGATTGGGTCTTGTCCAGCCTGATGGGAAGTTTGCTAGTGAATCAAAGATGCCTCCTCTGCAATATGCGGATACATTAAAAGAGGCAACAGAAAAGGCAAAGAAGGATTTTAGAAACCCAGAAGGAATTTTATTTCCTGTAAGAAGAGCAAGTCCAAAAAAGTCTGGAGATACTGTTCTTAAAGATGTAGAAATAGATCAGGGAGAAATAGATGCCAGAACCGATAGACCCAAGAAAGATCTCGAGGATAGTCAGGATGGATCATTCGTATTTAAAGCAGAGAATGTCGAAGTCGAAAACGTCAACAAACGAGATTTCGGAATCAAAGAAGAAAGTGTCTTTGACCCAAGCACAAAAGGAACTACCGAAGGAACAATAATGGCGAAGGAGATGCAGACTCTCAGACAGTCTGTATATCAACAAGCCTTTACTGATGCTGGGTTCGATCCTAATTTAGCCATAAACTTTACTCCAGCTCGTCAATTCGAGATATTGTCTAAGCTCATCCAAGAGAAGTTTGGGTTTAAATATGTTCAGAAACCTGAGACAAATAGTTATGAGGGCAATCAGGCATTATTAGATGCCTACCGCAATCTACAATGGATGACTAATGCTCTCGCTCTTCCGAATAGTTCCATCGGTCTAAACAATTCCATTGGCTTAGTATTACCTGGTTTTGCATGGGGTGGATATAATGCGGCATTCTTCCCCAATGTAGGTATCGAAGGTATTAAAGTACCCAGTCAATCTGATGCTGGAATGATTGAGTCAGGTGCTATTATTATGCCTCGAAGATCCAATAGTTTTGCTCACGAATGGGGTCATGCACTAGATTATTTTATCCTAGAGAAATTTGGCAGTGATTTTAATAAAGGCATAACAGGGCAAATAAGAAAAACAGCAGAGAATAAAAGCAAACCTTGGCAAGATACAGCACCCAAATCTATCGTTGAATCTATGGGTGATCTTATGAATGCCATGTTCTCTGATAAGGCAGAACTAGCGGCAGAAATTATGGTCAAGGAACAGGAGCTTGCAAAAGCTAGAGCATGGGAAGCCAAGACAGGGAAAAAGAGCAAAAAGGCAGAAACTCTTGCCGTTCAAGTTCGTAAAATGAAAGAAGGAGGATTTAAGAGCAAAAAAGTCGGAAAGTCTGGATATAGAAAAGATGCTGAAAAGTTTGGTAAGCAATTTGGAATGACCGACTACTGGCTAGAGCCGACCGAAATGTTTGCCCGAGCATTTGAGGCTTATGTTGCTGAAATTGTAACGCAAAGGGGTGGAAGTACAGAATTTATAACTAAACAAGACGAAGCCTATAAGCTCACTTTAGAACAAGTAGAAGGAGCTGATGCTAGGCTGGCTTTAACCTATCCCAATGAACCAGATCGACAAAACATCAAACTTGCTATGGATCGATTAATGGAAGCTGTGCAAGCGGAGTTCTGGGAGGGAGCGGCACAAGCACATGAACCTGGTAATTACGACATGATAGACGCAAATCTTGATTTCGCCGCACAGATTAATGAGGGGAACAGCAAGAAACAGTTAAAGGAAGCATGGGCGACCGAGGGCAAGGCTCGAAGAGTTAGAGCTATAAATGCAAAAAGAACACGACCTCAGAGGTATCCAGATCTATCAAAAGATTGGAAAGGTAGAGCAACTCGGCAATATAGAAATGCTATGGATGCAACTTTAACTCGAACTCTATGGTCTAAGAGAGCCATTCTTTTTGAAGTGTCTGATAGATATAAAGGCAATCAAGCTGTTACAACAAGACTTGAACAAATTATTAGAAGAGTAGCAACTGATCCTGGTGGTGAAAGAATAACATTTAAAGGCGGTACTTTTGAGGAAGCTGTTACCATCGCTGGGCGGAGGTTTGGAACTCAATTTAAACAGATCGTTGATAGGTTTAATCTTGATGAACTAAGCGAAAAGGAGTTGAGTCGATTTAGACTCTTGCTCACCGCCGATGAGGAGGCACAATCAGAAGTAGATGTGGCACTATATCCACTAGAATCAAATGATCCGCTTGTAAAAGCGGCTGGTGAATTTAGGAATAAACTTTTAAATCCTCTTTATGATTATATGAAGAAAGCAAATTTAGATATAACCTATTTAAAAGATGGAGCTTATATGCCTCGCTTGCTGGATACAGCCTTAGTATTCGATCAAGATGGTAAATTTACTTTTGGCAAAGAAGGGCTAACAAGTCCAGAAAAAGGTCTGAAGCGAGGAGCATTTAACCTTTATAGAGATGTAATTTATAAGAATGAATTTGGTGAGTTTACTGAAAACAATGCGGAACAGATGATTGCATTGGGCAATCTAGCCAGAAAAATTCCATATCTTGCAGAGGACGATGAAGTACTAGGAGATAATGCCGCTAGTCTTGGTAACATTGGAACACAAATTCGTGACACAGAAAGAACAATAGAACATATTAAAGATCTTTTAGAAAAGGCAGAGAATAAAAAACCATTAGAAGCCGAATTAGAGACAGAGCAACAAAAACTTTCCGAGCTACAAGAAAAGGCTAAAGAAATTCATTCAGAAGTATATGAGGAATTAAAAGATCCATTTGCCGACTCATCAGTACGAGATTGGAAGAATAGGATCACAGTGGCTAGTGCTTCAGACCCAGAAGCTCACTCCGTATATAATAACTTTACAAAAAGGCGATCATTACCAAAAGAGGCCGATACTTATCTAACAGACTTTTATCTAAATCCTGTAGAAGCAATGATGCAGTATATCCCAGCAGTTACAAGAAAAGCAGAATATCAAAGAAGGTTTGGATCTCATATAATTCCTAAAGGCAAAAGGAAAAGTATTGTAGGTGGAGGGGTATCGGCAAACCATGATTTTTTAGGTTATAGTTTGGAGCAAGCCTTACTTGCTGGAATGGATGCAAAAGATAAGCAAATTTTTGAACTTACAGTAAACAAAATTTTAGGTCGGGATGGAGCTTCAAAGGATTTTTGGGGTAAGAAAGCTCTTGATACTGTTCATGCTTATGGAACTATGGCTTTGCTACCTCGAGCTGTATGGGCATCGATTGCTGAACCTATGACTGCCGCTGTGCAAACTGGATCTACTGTCAAAGGTTTAAAAACTTTTGCTATGACTTGGGATGGAGCTTTAGGATTAGTCAATCAAAATGCGAAAGAAAGAACAGTGTTCTATAAGCAAGTTGCCAATGTGCTAGGTGTGATAGATGATCCCTCAACTGGTGAAATGATAGCAAACAGGCTCGGGGGATCTTTACAGGAAGATCCAAAGTTGAATGCGTTAATGAGTAGATTTTTTGTAAGGACAGGATTGGTAACATTAACAAATGCTCAACGCAGATCAGCAATGAGAATACATTTACAGTTCCTTGCGGAAATTTCTGCGGAATACCAGAACCCAGAGACATCTGATAAATCCAAAAAACGTATCGAAAGGATTTTACAAGATGCTGGAGTTCCCTCAATAAATAGAGATCAGTTTACTCAGTGGATGGCAGAGTCTCAAAAAGGGCAATTTAAAATGCCAGATATTGACCAGATACAAGAGAAGAATGGAGAGCTTTCTGATATGGGCAGACTGCTTTCTGTTGCTGTTGGAAGATTAGTTGATGAAACGATACAAAACCCAAAGACAGTAGACAGACCGCTTTATGCCGAGCATCCTCTAGGAAGATTAGTTTTTGGAATACAATCATTTCTTAGAGCTTTCACAAGAAACGTATTATTAAAAACATCTAAAAAAATCAACAGAGAGAGAAAGGATAACGGATACATTTCCGCCGCTACAATGACAGCAACTCAAGTTGCTCCAGCATTTGTTTCATTATTCGCCGGTCATTTTATTGTGAGTTCTATTAGGGAAGCATTGCTAAATCCTGATCGATGGGAAGAAGAAAAAGATAATGGTAATTTAGAATGGTTTTTATTACAAATGGGATTAACACGATCTGGATTTCTTGGAGGGTTTGATCCACTTTATAATGCGTTCAGATCTATGAGGTATAATGCTGATGTAAACACATTATTAGTTGGAGCGACATTCTCCTTTTATTCAAAAGCTCTTGCCAGATTATTTGGAGCTTTTGGAGAAGCCAATTCACCAAATACAGTATCATCAGAGTATCAGTCATTTGTGGGAGCTTGGGATCTATTAGTCACAACCTTAGTGAGCATGGCGGCGACAATTCCTGGTGCTGGTCAGATAGTGGGTCATGTGTTAGGAGTTGGTGCGGCTGTCACAACTTCTCCAGCGGTCAAACACGCTATAATTAGAAATATTGTCGAAGCACTATACGGAGAAACTTATTATCCTGGTGGCTCAAGTGGGCGAAGAAAACAGAAGTCACTCGGCACTAACTAGAGAAAACTCTTGTGAGATCTGCCACCAGACAATGACTGTGATTGATGGCAAGCTCAGATGTATGTTTTGCGAGGAATTTTACCTCTATGATATGTCGAGAGCTTGGATTGATTTCACCCTACAAAAAAAGGGCTCTAAATCTGAGAAAAATAGCAATAACGCAAACAACAACGCAAAAAAAAATGATGTTGAGAGCTAAGTTATTGAAGTTTAAGTAGTTTGATGAGAGCTTAGTAGTCCATCGCCCACCAGAATTTGAATTTTGTTGACCGCCCAACAAACACCTCTCAACACTTATTTTACTGCGTTTAAAGGATCAGCTTAATTTTGTTGATTTTGTTGAGGGTATCAGTGGCCTACAAAACACAGCGCAAATTGCGCAGTACAGCGCAAAATGCGCTGTTCAAGGACGCAAAAATATTTGTTGATTCTTTGTCGATTTAAGGCTGTTGATTCTCAATTTTTTAATCAACAACATCAGATAAATAATCTGGAGCTAGGTGAGCATAATTTTTTCTCACGATCTCCACAGTATCTCCCATAAATGCGGCAACCTTCTCAATAGGCTTCCCAGCCATTACAGCATGGGTTGCCCAAGAGTGACGGAACACATGAGGAGACAAACCATTAATACCTAGCTCTATACCCACCCTCTTAATTTGATCGTGAACGTCAGTGGTGTTGTCACATACAAAATCATTAATTTTCTCGGAATATGCGTGTTCAAGGATAGGTCTTAGTCTTGTGGAAATCGGAACTGGTGGTCTACGTTTAATCGTCTGAAGTTTTCCATGTGGCAAAAACATGATTAAATTTTGCTCGAGTAAAACTTGTGACCATTTAAGTTCCAAGATTGCAGTTTTGCGTTGAGCTGTCTCCATAGCCAAAATTATAAATCGAGCAACTTTATGTAATCGATTAGAAGTAGGTCTACCCATTCCATTCCACACTAAATCTTTACAAAAATCCCAGAGTGTTTCGAGTTCCTCTTTAGACAAAACTCGATCTCTAGGAGCGGAGGGTGGCGGCATATCAATGTAGGCGACCATGTCTCGAGTAATACGTCTTTCTCTCGGTTCAACCTGATTAATCATAAAATTAAAGCAAGCTCGTAATCTCTGGAGTTCTGTTCTGACAGTAGCTCCTTTTGCCACATTCCCATAATATCCATGACCAGCCATTCTAATTTTTTTGTACTCTTCACTATCATTTCTGGTGATCTCAGAAACTCGTTTATTCCCAAAATAAAATTTTAAATTATTAATGAGAGAGTGGTATCTATCTTCAGACAAAAATTTATCTTTAACATTTTGCTCGTACCAATAATCCAGACAATCCGACACAAGAGGATCAGCTTCTACTTTTATTTCCTTGTGATGCTGTTCGAGCCATCCAGAGAAACGAGCTTCTGCTGTTTGTAAATCTTCTGTCCGAAGGCTCTTTCTTTGTGTTCTCTTATCGTAATAAAAGATGTAGTATTTGCCTTTATATTGCACCAGCCTTGGTGGTTTCTTGTTTGACATCTGTTCCTCTCCTTATAAATTTTTACTGCTCCCTCGGGTATCCTCGGCATCCCATTCACCATGATTGTGGGTAGGGAGTCGGATAGCCTTAGTCTGCGGATCGTCTGAATCGACACTCCGAGCAAAGCAGAAACTTCTTTTTGTGTAAGAAGTCTCTCCATTAATCGTCTATTTCATTTAGTAACTGCATAATCTTGATGGCAACTTTGCCTTCAAGTTTACGATTAACATAAACCCAATACTGCCCAGAGCCATCATCAATTTTATTAAAGCTCTCGACCTTATCCGATTGTTTGTTATTCGCCTCATCATAATTGGGATATAATTTTTCTGGTTCAGTACCGAGAGCTAAAGCTAATTTCTCCAAATTTCGTGGAGTGGGAACAGACTTTCCATTAACATACGTTGATATGCTGTCTCTTCCGATTTCACTTTTTCTAGATAGCTCAGACTGATTCCAGCCTTTTTCATACATAAGCGTATATAACCTGGTCGCAAACTCGCCAGTAGTTATAACTCTTTTACTAAGATCGATCTCCCCAGACCGATGGGTTACTTTTGGTGACATATATCTTCCCCGATAAATGTTGATATCTAAGAAACAACACATACGATATAATCAATTTATTGTCTACAGAAACTTTTTCTGTACTAAGATATTCAATACTACGGAATTTCTGTCCGTATTATTTTCTTGCGTATTATAAATTTTTGAATTAGTTGTAGATTTTGAAGAGGAGATTGACCAACAAATGTATAAGCTAAATACAAAAAAAATAGTCCGGCAATTCAATGGGAAAACTAAGACCGCTAGAGCTTTAAGTGAGCATAGCAAAGATCCTATTACTTTTGATGCCGTAGACAAGTGGAGTAGGTCAGGCCGCATTCCAATATTTAGGTTTTTGGAACTGGCAATGATCGCAAAAGAAAGAAACCAAAGATTTGATCTTTATGATTACATAATTAAAATTGAGGAGGGCAAAAATGAATAAGAAACAAAATATATACCCCATGAGCAACCTAGTTGGGAAAAATGAATTTAACAAAAAAGCAAAAGTTGAACCGACATTAACACCAAAATCAGATATTTTATCTGAACTTCCACGATTTTTATTGGAAATGTCAAAAGCCATAATGATTGATGATAACAATTGGCATAAAAATTTTAGTGAAACAAAA
>Ga0208157_1000827_pt1 | contig 15488 bp, 7 predicted proteins | sample 5_EtaG_FD_184077 | JGI IMG/M metagenome (GOLD analysis project Ga0208157, IMG submission 184077) | Marine viral communities from the Subarctic Pacific Ocean - 5_ETSP_OMZ_AT15132 metaG (SPAdes) (version 2) | ecosystem: Environmental > Aquatic > Marine > Oceanic | place: Pacific Ocean | collected...
TTGTCTAGTCTTTCGTGCACCATGGTTAACTCTGACTTAACTGATGTAAATTCACTAAACACTCCTCCTGCTGTAAATACAGCGATAACAAACCATAAGATAATTTGCCAGTTTTTTATTATAAAACTATTAGATGAAGAGCTCATCTTTGTCTAGATTGGTTAAACAACCTATCTTCCATTTTATCTATAGATTTTTTTATTTCACTAATATCTTTTTTTGTTTCGATAATAGCGTTATCCATCATTTCTTTTTGGAGTTCATATTCTGTTTTTGTGACAGGTGGTTTTGGCTCTTCCATTGCGACTTGTATGTCGGCTTGAAGAGTCATATACATAGACACTACGGTCGCCACTGTCATACCAGCAGCAATTAAAGTTTTTATAGAAAGACCTACCACTGTTCCTTCACTAAACTCATCGAACCTATCTATTGCAGATTTTTTTTTAGCCATTTTTGTTTTATACGTTTTTAAACATTAAGAAACTCAACATAGAGTTCCACTTCCTTTTTAAATGATTATTTACTTCAATAATCTTCTTACCGATTTTTACTAATAATTTTCCCATATTGTTTTTTTTACCAAGCGTTACTTATTTTTTTATACTCTTCCTTAGCGTCAAAGCTAGGACAGGCCTTGCTAGAGAAGTCTCTATGGCCATATATATCTAGATCACAGTATAAATGCTTTAATTCCGTAAGAATTTCAATTAAGGACTCTTTTTGTTCCTCTGTTCTTGTATCTTTTGGCTTTAGGTGCTTTTTATCTATGCCTCCAACATATGCGATGCCAACTGACCCTTTGTTTTGTCCTTTACAATGAGCACCCATCCTTTCTATAGGTCTACCTTCATGTATTGAACCATCCAAGTAAATTACATAGTGATAACCTATATCGCTCCACCCTCTGGCTTTGTGCCATGATCGAATATCTTCGACTGTAGTATGTCTCCCTTCTGGAGTTGCAGTGCAATGTACAATTGCTTTACTTATCTCTCTCATTTTTAATTTTAATCATTATTCTTTTTCTACCTGTAGATTGAACAGGTTTAAACTTCTTTTTCTTTTTCTTTTTATCAGATATACCCAAGTCCCACTTGTTCCAACCTCCAAGTAAAGCTAGTCTTTGGTAAAAATCAAGATCGTCTGTAATAGAAGCGTTTACGTTTTGTACTTTTCTTATAGCTCTATCTAATGGTACGTTAGTCACAGCGCTTGTTAATTCACCTAAAGCTAACGCTGCTGGATTATTTATAGAAACACCTTCTGTTTTCATTTCTTCTTTATTCCAGTCATAAGCTCTTGCCGCAGATCTTAACTTTGTAATTTTAGAAGATATAGGTGGAGATATTTTTACAATATCTATTATAGCGTCTTGATATTCTGGGTTTTTCTTTTTACTTTGCTGTTCTAGCTTTATCGCTATATTTTTTACAGTTGAAGCTATTGCGCCACCAAAACCTAATCCTCTAAGAACTGAGTCAGCCATACCGTTTGCAACTCTAGCTACTTTTTTATCTTTAAATTCCTCATCATCTTCATCGGAAAAAGCTAAAGCAAATAAAGCTTGTTGAGCTGCGTTAAATATTAAATTTTGAACAAGTGTATAATATACTATTTTAGATATATTTGTTTTAGCATCTCCTCGGCCATTCTTAAGATCTAAGAAAGCTTTTTTAGTAATTCTAGCATACTGAGATGGTGTGTTAGCAAAAGCTAATATAATACGTCCTAATGGACCTGCTTGTTGTTGGCTTATTTTATCAGGCCTACTTGACTGTTGAGATTCTTCTGCTGTTTCTCTAAACTCTTGAAACGCTATTTTCTCAGCAGCTTTTTGATCCATACCGTCTTTCATCAAAGAGTTTAATCTGTTTCTATAAAAAGTAGAACCTCCAGCTGCTATTGCAAAACTATCTGCTATTTGCGTAGGTGTAAAACCTATTTTTAATAATCTACTTACAACACCTTTTGTACCTCCTTGTTTAGCTGCAGTTGCTAAATCAGCTTCGTTAATATCCATCCTTAAACCTTGACGTCTATCAATTAAAAAGTCAGAGTTAAATAACATTTTAAAATCAGACCAGTATTGTTTTTGATTAGCAAAAGCTTTAGCTGCAGCAAATACATTATTGTCAGTGAAGTTTATAAAGTTTGCCGCTGATAAAGTTTGAAGTATAGCTGATCTAGTATTAAAAAACATTATAGCACCAACAGAACCGTTTATCCAATCAACAAACCTTGATGTTAATTTGTCTCCTGTAAAATCTCTATTTCTACCAGTTTTCATGCGTTGTAGTATGTTTTCAACAGCTTTTCTATATTCTCTACCATAAGCAGCTTCTAGCTTATTTAAATTTTCTTTTGAAAATATAGTATCTACATTTCTTTGCCATTGTTGTAAGTAAGCAGCTCTTTTAGTAGTGTTTAAAGTTTCTTTTAAGTCAGAAGTTATAGTTCCAGCAAGCCAACCTTCACCAGGCTTAGCATATTCATATCCTCTATTTACTGTTATTACTCTATCGCCAAATTGCTTAAGATTAGGATTGTCATCAATGTATTTTAAAAGTTTAGTTTTATCTGTATTTGAAAGCCCTGGTATTTTCATACCCTGTTTATTCCATATATAAACTCTAACAGCTTGCTCTTGAGTAAACACATCTCCAGGTATTTCTTTTCTAAGTTTTTTGGGTATAATACCTAAGTCTTTAACTATTTTGTTAAATCTTCTAGCTGTTTCGTTTCTATCCCTAGACACAGCTTCCATAGCTTGAGCAAAAGGACTTATTATATTTTTGTTATACCATTTAAGTTGAGCTTCTCCAACTTTACCCTTACCCAGTGTATAATATAAAAGACCTACTAAATCGTCTGCAGATGGTGGTATAAAAAATCTAAATCGTTTTCTTTTTTCTCCAGCTAGTCTAGCTTTCGCATCAGATATTGTAGTTGAAGCGGCTATGCTAGTTTTGTTAGCTATGATTTCATTAAATTCTTTATTTAGTTTAGCGTCTGTTGTCTTTGCACTTTTAGCAAATTTCACTTCAGGACCTAAAATAACTTTACCTTTGTCAAAAACATTTCTATCAAATTCTGGTTCTAATGTCGGGGTATATGTTTTTCTAGCTCCAGTATTACCTTTTAATCTTACTTTAAATTTTATTTTTCCATCAAGTGTAGGAATTTCTATACCTAAAGATTCTAAAATTTGTTTTTGTGTTTTTTCGTCTAAAGCATACATTATAGTATCACCTTTTTTGTTTTGTAAAACAAAAACGTTAGTCCCTTTAGATGTTATAGATTTAGCTATATTTTTAAAATCTGCTTCCGTTCTAGGAAGAAATTGCTTACTAGGTTTTCCTTTTTTATCTAGTAACTGTTTTTGTATTTTTTGTAATTGACTAGCTGTTGGATTTGTAAAAGCTCTATTTATTATTTCATCATCATTAGTTCCTAAAGCTTTTTTAATATTAGATATTTTATCCTTAGTTAATTCATTTACTATACTAAAAATTACATCATTTTGTTTTTCTGGAACTGCAGCTACAAATTTTCCATCTTTAAGCTTAACTTTAGCTGAAGAAACCATAGCGTCTTGTGTACTTTTTACTTCAACATTAAATTTGTTTTTTCTATTGTTTTTATCTACAAAAACTAAATCAGCTTCACCTGTTGAATCAAAACCTCTAGCTAAACCTTCTTTACTTGGTACTTCTAAATTAGGATATTTTAAAAGCATATTTTTTGCAACCCAATATTCATATATTATAGGTTTCCAAGGTTTAGCGTCAAATCCATTTTTAGATTTTTCTTCAAAATATTTATTTTTAAAGCCAGCTATAGATTTTTTATAAAAACTATCAAAAGACTCTTGTTTTTCAAGATTTTTATCAAAGCTTTTTAAATCTTCTGCAAAAACGTCTATTAATGTAATATTTTTACTTGGATTGTTTTTAAGTCTTACTTGTGTATTTTGAATTTCTCTTGCTTTAGAAAACTTTATTGTAGGGTCTTTATCTATTTTTTCAGCAACTTTAGGAACTGTTTTTTCTTTATCTAAAAATTGTAATTTTTCAGCAACTTTAGGCTCTTGTATTGTTTCCATTGTAGCATCAAAACCTAGCTCTTGAGCTAACATTCTTACTATTGCATCTTTTCTAGTACCTCTAGTAGAAACTCCAACGTTAGGATTAAAGAAATAATCTAAAAATTCTTCTTTAGTTATATTCTTTTTCTTAAATATACGTTCGCCTTCAGGTGTCTTTTCTCTTTTTTGTTTGCCAGTTTCATCTAAAACGGGCTCTCTAAACGGAGCAAAGCTTTGGTTTAAAGTTTCTTGAGGAATAGCATCGTATAAAGCTTTCCAGTTTTGTGACATAAAAAACTCATAATCTTTTCTTGCTTTAAAAACATTAGTTTTTAATTCTTTAAAGAGTTCGGTGTCAAAAGCTTTTCTAAGAGCTTTTTTGAATTCAGGCGACTGAAGTGGAGGTAATCTTGTTCCAAATGTTTTTCTAACTGCTTCCCGTACTTTTTCGACTTGCTCATCAGGTAATCTTATTTGTCTTCTTAATTTTGATTTTTGTTCTTTTGTTGGCTTAATTGATTTATCTACAGCTTCTTCAATGCTAACGTTGTCTTCAGTAGACACAACACCTCTGGCGGTTTCTATATCATCTGAATAATATTCAGGTAATATTTGTCTTACAGCTTCAATAGCTCTATCTGGTAAAAATCTATTTATATAAGCAGCTAAAGGAACACCTTTACTTGGGTCGTAATCTAATATTAAACCTCTAAGGCTTCTGTCTTTACCTGTTTTTTGATTTACTAAATCAAACTCAATAGCTCCTTGAAGTTCATCTTTAAAAGTTTCAAAACTCTCTGCGTCTCTTTTTGTTGCTACAATTTTAGCTGTAATAGGTTTAAATTCTTCTATTATTTCAAATATAGCTTCTTCAGAAGTTCCTTTTGTGTCATATATTTCTTGAACTTTATTTGAAGACTCTACACCTTTTGTTGATTTAGAATTTTTTAAAACTACACCTTTGAAGTTATTTAATTCTTGAGATTCTGTAAGTTTTCCTTTAATTCCTTTAGCTGCTTTTTTAATTGTTTTTAAACCCTTACCAGTTTCAATAGTTCTATTATAATCTTTAATAAAGTTAAATATATCTTTACCTGTATCAAATTTAACATTAACCACTGGGGCTAAAGTTCTTCTAATAACATCCCCAATTTTAGTAAATACACTTTCGTTATATTTTAAATCTCCAGTTATTAAAGCCTCACTAAATAACGTTAAAGCCTCTTCATATGTTACATCATCACTTATTTTAGCGTCATCTATATAAAGTTGAAGTCTTTCTTTAAAATTACTATTTTCTACTTTTTCTAAGTCAATTGATTTTAAACGATCTATTAAAGAACTTCCTAAGCTAGTCCCCACACCCTTGTCTTTAAGAGTGTTAAATAAAACACCATGTAAAACTTCGTGAACTGCCGTGCTTACTGAGTTTTGTTTTTTGGCTTGATCTTCATTTAATAAAACTCTTTGAGTTCCGTCTGCAGACTGTAATATAAAACCTAATTGTTTTTTTGCTTCTTTAATATCTATTTGTTCAGGTTCTATACTCATATTAGAGGTAGCAACGTCAGGTAGGTCTTCAAATTTTTCAAATTGTAAGCCATCAATTTCATCTGGGTCTTTAAAAGCTTGTAGTAAAAATTCTTCTTTTTGTTCTTCACTAGCAGAGTCCCAATCTTGTTTGGTAACTAATCTTCTTTTTCTAGAATTATTAATGTTTTCTAATTCTGACTGAAGCTGTTCTGAGTTTACTCTATCTATTTTTATGCCTATAGCCTCAGCTACAGCTATAGCCCCTTTATCTAGCTTAGACCTTCTAGCTGTTGCGGCTATGTCTTGCAACTTCTTGTTTATTTCTTTTACTTCTTCTTGTTGATTTTGTGTTAACTCTGGAACTCCAGCTTCTATTTCGTTTTGAAGTTTTTGTTTTTTATTTAATAAATCAACAATTTCTGGAGTATATTTTTCATCAATTTTAGAAGCGTTAATTCTATTTATATTACCTTGTGTATCTCTAAAATTTTCTCTTATTTGCTTACCTTCTTCTTCTGTTATATCTCCTTTTTCAACTTTTGTTTTTACTTCATCATCTAATATTTTAGAAGAGTTGTTAATTTTTGTTATATCTATTGCGGCTTTTTCAATAGTTTTATCATTAGTGAAAAGATCTGTTATATTATTTACGTCTTTGGATTCAGTGTCTTCTACTATTTTGTTTATTTCTAGTTTATTAACATTGTATTGAGCTTGATCTATTTGAATTTTGCCTAAAGACAAACCTGTTCCAAGAGATCCTGCAAAAGCCTCCATACCTATTTCATTAATATCAAAATCTTGTCCAGCAACATACATACCAGAAGCTTCTCCTAGACCACCACCAGCCATTTCAGTTGCCGCAACAGCACCAGCTGTTGAAATAGGTTTAAAACCTGATTTTGCCATTTTAGCACCAACGCCTTTAGCTAACCCAGCTGTTATAAATTCTATACCAGCAACAGCTAAGCCTCTTCTATGTGCTTTGTTTTTAATATCAGTTATTTTTTCTTCATCTTCAAGTATTGACTTTATATTGTCATATGACATGTCACCGCCAGCTTCTTTCATTAATAATTCAGAAAAAGTAGAAGCTAATTCTATAGAATACATACCACCTGCCATTGCTGATCTAGCAGCTGTAAAACCAACACCTACTGCAGCAAAAGGAGCTAATAAACCACTAGATCCAGCTGTTGCCGCTGCGCCAATTTCACCTGCAACTACGCCGCCAGCAGCACCTGCTAACGCCGCGTTTCTTCTAACATCCTCTGATGTATATAATGAATATATTTGAGAAATAGCAGACTGAACCAGAACAGAAACTCCAGCTTTAGGGTTTTTAACAAATGAAGTTAAAAAACCAGAAATTCCTCCTCCGGCTTTTTCACTATCTTTTTCAAAAGATTCCATTGCGGCTTGAGCCTCTGGAGCTTTTGATTTTTTATTTATATTTTCCATCCATTTATAAACGACTTCTGGATCAATTTCTTTATCAGAGCCTGCTTCAGACAATAAGTCTAAAGCTATAGGTACAGCTTCCGCTTGCTCAACTCCAGCTGTTTTCCAACTAAAAATTTCTCTACCTAAATCTATAATTTCATTTGCAATAGACTTTGCTCCTTCTATGTTTATACCTTTGCCACTAACTAAAGCTTTTTCTTTATCTACATCAAAAAATTGATTTTTTTCAATAGAAGCTCCTGAACTTTTTACTTTATCTTTAATTGCTTGTTCATGAAGACTTTGCCTTTGTTGAGGCTTCATTGCTTTGTATTGCTCCGAAAAAATATCTACCGATGGTGAAGCCATACTTTCGGACGCTTTTGTCTTTGATGTTACAGTCGCATCCTCTGCTACAACATCTAATGGCTTTCCCACGCCTACAAGTTCAGTAAACTTTTCTTGATTTCCTTCATATCCATCTTTTGAAAATAATTCAAATGAATATTTCAGTGCTTCTTCGTCTTCTTCGATCAATTTTTTATACTGGTCGAAGTCTCCATTATAACCATCGTTTACAAAAAGGTCAAATGAATATTGTAAAGCTTCTTCGTTCATGCTATATTTTTATTTGTTATTTATATACCTGATCTAATTCCAGATGAAGTTATTCCTTGAAAATCTCTAGTGTTATTATTTTTTTGTTTTCTTTTTGAGTTTGGATCAACAGTTTCTTTAACCGTTGTTTTGCCTTGTTCGTTAAACCTTCCAGCTCCTTTTTGTTTTTCTTGCTCTGACGATTCTGTTGATCTTCTGTACCAATCTTTTATTTGATCTCCTGATTTAGGATATTCAATTAAAACAAAGTCATCAACTAGTTTTGCTCTATCGTTTTTATTGTTTACATCATAAACTCTATCATCAACATCTCCTTCTAATTGAAGAGTTACCATTGTTTTATCGTCACTTACGCTAGCGTTTATAACTCTATCTTTTTTAGAACCTACAACTTCTCCTACAAATATTGAAGATACGTCATTGTTTGATATTGCATCTTGCAATTTGTTTACAACATATACGCCCCTGTCGTTTACTTCCTGCGCGTCAAAAGCTCTTTTCAATGAGGCCTCACTTGGTTTTCTAGGAGCTATTTTACCTGTAGAAATAGAATGATCTGAAGGTTCTGGTCCCATTTTTTCTTCAATTACATCAGCAATATATCTTCTTGTTAGTTCTTTAACTTCTTCTTGGTTTAGAGATTTATTATAGTCCATGTGTGCGTTTTCATTTCCTAAATTTAAAACGTCACAAAGCCTATTGTATTCGCTTATTTGTTGAGATGGAGAAAGAGCCGCTATGTCTGCACCTGCTTGTTTTTGTAACACGGCTTTTATTTTATCTACATCTGGATCTTTAAAAAACTCAGTTTGACCCGTTGCTTTATTATAATCTGATCTTTGTTTTTCAGACATTAAAGAAGATTTGTATTTGTTAGCTGGGTTTCCGTCTGCTGCTTGAGCTAAAACGTTATTGTTCCACAAAGCTTTTCTTTGTGCGCTCATGTCAGGATTAACAAAACCTAATTGACCTTCTGGATCGTCCATTATAGCGCTTAACTCAGTGCTGTTTATATCAACCCCTCCAAGCTCATTATTAAAAGACATGTTTACAACAGCTCTTCCATCTTCTTGCATTTGAAGAGACATAACACTTTCACCTTTTATCGCTCCAGAGATAGCATAAAGCCTATTTTGAGCTTCTATAGGCGCAAACTTATCTAAACCTCCAGGTTTTCCTGTGTTTTGAATAATTTCTTTTGAGTTTTTTGACAACTCTTGCGCGTTGGCAACGGCGGTTGCTGTAACTTTTGCAGATGAATTAACTCCTGCTATATATCTATTTTGCGCAGGGTCAGTAATATCCTGAGCAATAAGCTGAGAAGCTAAAGTTATAGGGTTCGCAAAAGATTCATAATCAGTTTTACCAAATAAAGATTCACCTTCTCTTACAGCTTCCATAGTTTGGTTGCCATATGTCATTTGATAATCTCTAGATATTTTAGAAGCCTCTGTAATTGCCTTTCTTCTTCTTTCAGCTTCTTCTGAAATAGCTTTACCAACTCTGCTACTGGTTTGAGCTAAAGACTGTGACAGCTTAGTGTAGTATTTACCTGTAGATTGTATTATTGCTTTTGGATCTCTATAACTCATTTTTATGGTTTTTTATCTTTTTTATCAAAATACCCAGAAGCGTACGCATCTCCTGTTATTGAAGCTATGCTACCTATAGAACTTGTTATAGCTCCTAACATGTCTGCTTGTGACTGAGCTTGTTGAGCAGCAGCATTATCTATTTGATTTTGAGCTCTGTCTAATTGCATCAACTCTCTTTGTTCTCTTTGACCGTACATAAATTCTTTACCAGCAGCTTCAACACCTTGTATTCTTTGCGCTTCTGCCATTTTTTGATTTTGTAACATTTGTTCTCCCTGAGCTCTTAATTGCTCGTTTTGAACTTCTTGTTTTTCAATACTAGCAGATACTCCTTTTTTGCTTTGTAAAGCCGCCATAGCTAAAGCAGTTGCTCCACCAGCGCTTGCTCCCGTAGCTCTTATAGTATCTAAAGTATTGGCTAGTGATATGTCAGCTTGTTCAACCTGCATCTCTGCGGCTTGAGTAGCTACGCCAAGGTTTGCCATAGGATTACTAAGCATACCACTAAGATCTTTAACGTCTTCGTAAGGGTTTATAATATCCTGCCTATCGTTTTCTAAAGCGCTAAGCCTTCTTTGTGCCTGAAGTTTTTTTGCTTTTGCTGTTCTTGCACTACTAGCAGAAGAAATAGCACCTATAACTCCAGATAATGCTGAAGCTGCTATTATAAATGGAAATGCCATATTTATTTATTTAATTTATTAATATCCATTGTTAGAGAAAAATTCGGTTGCTACTGAGAACAATTGTTTTTCTCCTCCTGGGTCTGTGTATCTATCTGTTGAAAATGTAGCTGTAGCATAAAAACCTTTTATACCACTTATTACACTTCCAAATATTATTTCTCCTTGTGCCGCTGGGCTAGAGTTAACTAAATTAGCAACATAAGCGTTTTCTTTTCTGTCAAAGCCAGCGTGTAGCCTTGGATATGGTGGGTTTTTAGTTGCAAAAGTAGCAACATAACCTTGACCAACACCAGCGCCTGTAGGTGTTCCACTAACTGCTTGGCCATTAGTTGGATTTATTACGTATTCACCCATAACATAGCTTAATATTGTATTTGCAGAATCATTTGTACTAATGTAAGCATTTTTAAGTCCACTTAAATAATCTTTTCCAGTGCCATCAGAAGCTAAAGTTGTTAATTCCCACCCGTTATTACCTTCATAGCTCATAGTGCTAAAGGTTTTAGATCTTGTTGGGTCAGGATTAAATATTACAGTTACAGAACTAGCTGATTGTGATCCATAAAAAGTGTTTCTACCTACAGCCGTACTGTTGTGTCTATATAGCTTTTCATTTTTAAATGAATAAAAATTATTTCTTACACTAAACATTTGATCTGGTTGATAAGTGTATAAACTTGGCCAACCGTTAATAGTGTCATCAAAAGTTAATGTTTTAAATTCTGTATTTGTATTATAAACTGGACTTTGTTGCATTGACACAACATATTGATCTGTATATAAGTCGTAAGCTCCTCTAACAACACCAGGTCCTGCATTTGTATCTATGTTGTTTAATTCATCTCTAAAGAAGTCTTTCATCCCGTATGATGATATTTCAGTCATACCATCTCTTGAAAGCCTTAATACAACATTGTTGTTTTTGTCTGTGAAGTATTTTCTATATCCATAAACAGCAAAGCTTTCTGGGTTTTGACTTATGCCATATTCACCAGCATATGGTTGTAAAACGCCAATAACTAGATTTGAAGCTGTTACAGCTCCTCCACCTTCAGCTGCGTATATTGCGTCTTTATCTATTAAAGCTCTACTTACTTTATATTCTTGAAAAACAATCATATTTGTGTCTTCCGCGTAGAGCTTTTGTATTGAACCATTTGCTGGATCAGCGCTTTTTGTAATATCACTACCTACTGGAAACACATTAGTATCGTTAACTCCTGTTCTTGAGTTAAATATGCCAGAATATATTAAAGAACTAAAAAGTCTTGAAGCGTTAGGATTGTCTTCAACTAAAAACGCTCTTGGTGAGAAATCTACAGAAGTATTATTAAAACCTCCACGTATTCTTGATTCTTCAATTGCAAAAGGAGTTCCTTGAGAAGTGTCAGCTACTACTGGATATCCACCAGCTACAGTGCTAGGCACACCAAAAGAACCGTTCCAAACAGGTTGGTCGGTTACATATTGCCCGCTAAGCGTCTTTTTTAACACAAAAGTGTTAAAGTATTTTACTTCTATTGTTACTCCTGGCATGATTAATTATTACTTATTTTTATATTTAATTACTTTATATTATTTCAAAAACGTATTGCTGTAAGTCAGTAGATGTTAACTCGTTTGAAAATGTTGTGTTTTGTATACTTCCATCTGGAAGACAATTTCTAACAAATGTATTTACGTTATCAGTAAGAAGAGTGTTTAAGTTTGTATTAAAATACGTAATAAAACCATCTTGAACATTACAAGTTCCGTTTACAGCTAAGTCTGCTCCTGTTTTGTTTAACGTTATTGGAGAACTTGCTGTTCCACCACCCGATATGTTTATTAAAGTTAAATTTGTTTGATATGGTACTATTTGAGAATTAAAAGTTAAAGCATTACCAGAAGAAACAGGATTTGAACTTGCTATTAAATAATAACCAACTTGATTTGTGTTAATACCATTTTGAGCATATATAACAACAAAGTTAACTGCTATTCTACCACCGCTTGTTAGATTATAATTAATATTATAATCTCTAACAAAAGTGGGTGTGAAAGATACGTTTATTACATAATTTACCTGAGGTGTTGAGCCTGGGTCTGAACAACCTATGATTATATCATATGATTTAGCTTCAGTCGCAGAGCTTATGTTTTTAAGGTTTGTAGCACTTGTATTACCTACAACTGGAGTTGTTAACTCAAAGTAGTTTACTTGTGTGTTGGTTGTATCTCCAGTTACTTTTTGAGAAATAATATTCCAAGTTAAATCTTTACCAGCTAGATTAGTATTATTAGCTCCATTAACAGCTGATAAAGCAACAAGAGTATTTAAGTTGTCTCTATTTGTATTTATAGTTGTTCCAGACGCTGGACTAGCAGTTATTGTAGGAGAAACATTGTTAACTGTAGCAAATTCACTAAATAAAGTAGTAGTAGAAACATTATTTGCATCAATTATTATAGACCTAAAATTAAAAGTAAATTCTCTAAGCTGGGGGTTTGTTCCAAAATATACTTGACTATAATATGTAGATGTTGTTCTTATTTTATAAAAACCACTATCTAAATACATTTGAAAATAAGGACCTGCAGAAGGTAAGTTTTGCACATCTTGTCCAGTTCCATCTATAACACTTATTAAATCAAAAGAATTATTACCAGATATTGTTATTACTTGACCTGTTTGGTTTAAAAGATTAAACCCTGCGTTTAATATATCACCTCCGCTAGCTAAAGCCTCTGACCAGTTACTTGTGTTAAAACTGCTTAATGAAGCACCTCCGCCTGTTCCAGTTAAAATAGCATCATTTAAAGAAGAAATAAGTCCAGCAGATGTTGTTTCCCAAAAAATATCTATTAATGACTCAACTGGTTCTGTTTCATATACAGCTAAATATTGAATACCTGGAGGAACCGTACCTGAGTTTACAGATGAAATTTGACCTATTTTAGACTCTGTACTTATTCTTGCTATTAAAGGATCAGACTCGTGGTCGTAAAACTGCTTAAAACCAGCTGTTAAAGTTGTAGGAACTTCAAATAAATCTCTCATTGTAGATATTATAGAAGCATTGTCACCTTGAGTTGAAGGATAATATTGTTTATTGCTTAAACCAAAATTAGCTGTAGAAATTGTAACAGCGGTGTTTTCTACTCTACCGTATAAGCGGACAGAGCTTCTAAATTGTCTTTGTTCAGGACCTACTTCTGATAAGTCTCTAGGTATTTTATTAATATTATCTGCTATTAAAACAGTGTGAGATGTATTGCCTATTTCTAAAGTTGTAGAGTCTGGATATGCAGCCATTATACCAGGTAGATAAACATTGTAATATTCTTGCTCTGTTTGCTTAACTACTATTTTATAAGAATACCAACCTAATGGGTTGTAATTAGCGCTAGCAACATCACCATTATATAAACCTGGCCACTCATTTGTTTGGTCTGCGGCTGTAGGTCCTACTGGTGAATTAAACAACATTTTTATTGAATCTCCAGGCCATTCATTTTGCTCTAAACCTTTTCCAAAATAAGGATGATATATTGTTGATCCTTGGTTTATGTCATTTAAAATAACTGTAGACTGCCTTCCATATCTGTCAGATAAAACTACACCGACTTGGTAGTTTCTATTTTGTTTAACTGACGAGTTAGGATATTCTACCTTGCTTACTTTTACCTCTTCGTCTCCGGCAGATCTAAAAGTTACTGTTCCAACCGCGTTTGTTGCAGCCGCACTTATTGTTACTGAACTTACTGGTGAACCTGTAACTGATGTTACAACTGTTCCTTTAACTATGCCAGTTCCATAAATATAACTACCCACATCTATTGTTCCAGAAGAACTAGAAAAATTTAAAGTAGTACCAGAAGTAGATCCGGGTATAACGGCTGTTCCTTTATCTAAAGCCACATTGTCTTTTGCATTTATTGCTATTGTGTAATCTAAAACAGCAGGCGGCGTGTGTTTGTTTTGGAAATTAGCATATATAACTCTATTGCCACTTACTTCTTGACCAAGAGCTCTTACTGGAACTTTATCATATACTCTTATAAGCTCATCAGAAGGTAAAGTTTTAAATGGTTTTGTAGATTCGTATAAATACTCTATATCTCCTTCATTGTTTATAGTAACATTTCCAACAGGAATTGTGTCAACTACCTTAACAGATAAGGCATCAGATTCTTTAAATAATATATCTACTTCAGAAATTTTAAATTCATTATCAAGTGTAGAGCCAGCAAAGCCACCACCAGTTTTTAACTCGCTAGGTCTTGGTATTATTAACTTTATAATATTAACTTTATTTTCCACAAATGAAACTATAGAACTTCTATAAGAATTTGCTTGATCGTCTAAACCAGCTGTTGAGGTAGTTGCATCTGGCTTTATATACATAAAATACCCATCTTGCTTAGGTATAAAAGCAACTTGTGTAAAAGGTGCTATTAAAGAATATTCACCATCGTCAAATTTAAATCTATAACTAAATCTTACAAATAAATCATTTAAATAATCAGAATCTCCTGTAAATAACGAATTATATTTTGGGTTTGCATTAAAAATAATTTCTGTACCAACTGTTAAAGCAGGCACGTTTGCTGTAGTACCAGTTAAAGTTATAGATATACCGCTTGGAAATGTATTAACAGTAACTCCAGATATTGTTTGAATATTATTGTTTATGTCTACGTAAGAAACCGTAGCGCCAACATTATTTGTATAAGGGTTTACGGGATTTGCTGTTAGAACTTGACCTTTTACAGAGCCACCCTGTATAGGTAAAGATGTTGCTTGAGCTGCTATATCAGCATTAAGTAAAACACTACCGCCGTTTGGAAGAAATTTACTAGTAGCGTCTTCCATTGTTGTCTCTATAACTGTAGAGCTAGCTTCTCTATAAAGCTCTATAGGTTTATAAGGATTATATTTTGCTGCAGATACTTGATCTTCATTAGTGTAATAATCAGGGGTTGCTATACCGTTTGGATTAGCTCTATTGATATTTATTTTTCTAGGCTGATTTCTATTATCTGTCCAAAATAAAAACTCTTCTAATAAGTTAATACCAAATATTGGGTTTGTTTTAGAAAAATTAAGAAAAGAACCTTGTACTAAAAGTACAGAAGTGTTGTTTGTTGTGTTATAGCTATATATGTAATTTTCAGCTGTAGTTGAATATGATCTTTGGGTATTAGGTGATGCATCTGTGTAATCTGTTAAAAAAACATAAACCATACCACTAGCTTCATCTGCAAAATAACCTATACAAGTAAGATCAGAGTTTCCAAAGTCTTTTATTTCTATGTTACCTAAAACATTTTCAAGTGAACCAACGCTATCGCCTTCCGATCTACTTACTTGTACATTAACAGCATCTCTATACTCACCATTAGGTACTAGTCTAGCGTCTAAATCTTTGTTTAGTTTACTTTTTATAAAAGTATTAGTGACTTTGGCCATATAACTTTAGTTTTTAATCCACTTAGATTTACCTCTCATAATTTGGGTAAACTCTTCTAGCTTAATATTTGATA
>Ga0208157_1000828_pt1 | contig 15476 bp, 16 predicted proteins | sample 5_EtaG_FD_184077 | JGI IMG/M metagenome (GOLD analysis project Ga0208157, IMG submission 184077) | Marine viral communities from the Subarctic Pacific Ocean - 5_ETSP_OMZ_AT15132 metaG (SPAdes) (version 2) | ecosystem: Environmental > Aquatic > Marine > Oceanic | place: Pacific Ocean | collected...
TGCTTCCCATGCTTTGTATATATTTAAAATATCTGCTTGACTCTCACCATCTGCATTCTTTAAAAACTTATTATATAATTTATCCATTTGATCACGAAGACCATAATACTGCTCTATTGTTCTAGCGCCTGCAACACCTGGATCTATAATTTGAGTTTTTAAAAAATCAATAAAAGGTTCTGGAACCGCTTTACTAACCGCAGCTGTGCCTTCGTTTGTAGGAGCAATTTGTCTTTGTGCTAAAGCTTTTTGATAAACTCTTTTTGCTTCACCAACTAATGTAGAGTCATCTACAACAGCACCATATTTTCTAGCTGAGTCTAATAACAATTGTTGTTTTTCTGCAGCTGCATCTCTAAATCCTCTTGCAGCAGCACCGCCTAACGCTTTTATATTAGTTCCATGTTCAGCAACATTTAATATTGGAGCAAAAGTTAATTTTTGTATTATGCTACCACCAAGGTCCATGTAAGCATTCATTTGATCTGCTTTGTTTCTATATATTCTTGTACCTATGACAGGTGCACGTCCTAATAATTTTGATATACCTGCTAACATAGGGGAACCAACATCAGATCGTTGTACGTTTGTACCAATCATTTTTTCTGTTTGTGGTAATAAATCACCTATTTGTTTTAAAGGTGTTTTTAAATCTGAAGGACTTAAAAAATTAAAGACAGGGCTTCGCATTAACCTAGTTAAAATATTACCTATTAAAGGAATATTTAATTGTATGTCTTGTTGACGTCCTCCAATAGATGTTTCTACAAATTCTTTTGTCAAAGCATCTTCTTTAAATATTTCATTAAATTTACCAGACTGATATAATCTTTGTTCTGCATCTAATATTTCTTGACCAGCAGGAACTCTAGATCCTGCTCTTGGTTTAAACATACCAAATACATTACCACCTACAAATCTTTTTGTTGCATAGTAAGCAGGTCTTGCACCAAAGAATACACTAGATATTGCACCATCAATTGCTGCATCTTTCAACGCACCTTTTATTCTTGTTGCTTGGTCAGGACGATTAATACCTTCAGGACCAAACGTTAGTCTTTCTGGTATCGCAGCTGACATTAACTCCAACACCTGATTATCACTATTTTTTAAAAACTTTTTTGCTGTACCAGCTTTGTTCATTATATCTAATTGAACTTCATAACCATAATCAGCTATACCTACACCTGCAGCACCACCAATAACAGCTCCTAACGCTTTTGCCCACCAAGGTCCTGGGACCTTGCCACCACGTGCCATGCCAGCCATAAATCTTTTACCTATGCCTTTTGTTCCGTATCTAAATGCATCTCCAAAAGCATCGACAACAAGCGGTCCAGCTTTATATCCTTTTAACATACCAACTGTACCCGCAACCATTTCTCCTCCAACTTCTACCATGGGGTAAGGATTTGGTGTTGATGTATATAAACCAAATTCATCTTCGTTAAGTAATGTGCTTGGTGTTATTGTTGTAAAATCTTTTTGTGATAGGCCCATGGATCTAATGTATTGTTGTATATCATTATTAAGTTCAGCCACTTGTGCTGGTTCCATGTTAGGATATTTTTCTTTTGCACGGTGAATAATGTTGACTACATTATCACGCACTGTGTCTCTTTTTTCCCTGTATGCTTTTAAATTTTGTAATTCAATAGCACGTGCATCAAGTTCTTGTTGTGATGCAACAAAAGGATTAGACTTACCAAAAGGTTTGCCTGGTGCCAACATATTACCAAGCATTTGAAATGGTGCCGATAAAGCTTCTGCAACAGGCTCCATTGATTTTCTATTCTTACCAATTATTTCTTCTGCTTTTGTTTGTGGCACACCGCCTTCTGTTTTACTTACAAAAGTTTTATCTTTTGCATCTAATTTAGATGCTGCTTTTTCAAATTGTTTTGTTGTTATATCTGCCATTAATTTAATCCGTATTTATCTAATAAACTTTCATATGTTTGTTCATTCTTTTGCATATTTTCATTGTGGTCCACTTGTATATTACCTTCAAAACTTTTCATCCAATCTGCATATCCATTACCACCAGATATATCAAGATTAAGTGCTCGTTCTTCTGGATTGTTGGATAACCAATTGTAATATGAATTTTCTAATTTTTTAGATCCTTCTATTGTAAAGAAGTTTGGATTCTTTTCTTTGTCATAACCTGCAAGTGTTAATGCACCTGACATGTTATTATATAGTTGGTTATATATTCTTACATAGTTTTGTATAATTGCTTTATCAGTTGTACGACCTCCAATACCTGTCAGTCTTACATCTTCAAATGATCTACGTAAAACGTCTGCTAACATACGACCAGTTGGCTGTCTATCTCTTGCTAACATTAAACCTAATGTTGTTTCAAATGTTTCTAATACAGATCGTTCACCACCAGATTGTAAAAGTTTTGTAAATGTGTCAGCAACAACATATGCTCTTGCTGGCTGTCCGTTAGTATCCACGCCATAGTCATCACCGCCTAAAGCTGCACCATATCTATCTTGTGTTAATCCATTACCACCGTATTTGTTTTCTCTATCAACAAATACAGGTATTTCTACACCACCTATGGTCATTGTACCATTTGCTGTTTCACGAACAGCGAAACCAGAACCTGTAGGATCTGCAGAGTCAAAATCACCAGAAATTACTGATCCTGTAAATTCTTCAAATACCTGTGCAACTGGTCCTACAATCTTTCCTAACTCACCTGTTGCACCAATTAAATCTGGTCTTTCAATAATAAGTGGTATAATTTCATTTGCTAATGGTATTAATCCACGTTTAACATAGTTTGCATATGTTACTTGTGCGTCACCTGCCGCGTCACCTTGAACGTTTACTTCGTCAGCATAGTTTAAGGCAAATGCATCTTGACCTTCACCGGCTTCTATAAAACTAAATACATCAAAACCATAGTTTTTGTTAAACTCATAAAATTTAGTTTCTTCTGGACTTGTTCTTTTCACTGTTAATACTTTTAATGGTTTTTCTAATTTAATTGGTTTACCTTGTGCATCTAAAGAAAGACTGCCATCAGGCTCTGTTTTATAATTTTGATAAACACCTACATATGGTCCGCTTCTATCTTGCATATCTTCTAAGTTTTCAAAGTATAAATCAAGTGCAGCAGCTCCTATCTCACGATCAGCTTTTGCTTTTTCTACACCCATTTCAAATAATAGTGGCGCAGTTTGTCTACCTGTTTGTCCTATAACATCAAAAAAACCTCTAAGGCCAGGTTGATCAGTTCTACCTGACATAAGTGAAGATCCTATTTGCATTAGCAATGCAACCTTTTGTAATTTATCTCCAGATGAATCACCTATAAATTGTTTGATTGTGTCTTTGTAATTATTTATTCTTTGTACACTGTCATTATCAATATAACTTGCAATGGCAGGATCACTTTGTGTATTGTTTGATTGAAAATTATCTGTTTCTACACCAGCACCTTGGTTAGATGTGTTAGCTTGTTCATTCTTTTGTTCTTCAATTGTTGATTCTACTTGTTTGTCTATTGTTGGCCCACCTGTATCAATAGGTCCTTCTGGTGTAGGATCTTTTGCTGTAACATCTATTTCTGTATTTATATCAGCTGTTACATCATCTTGAAAATCTGCAGGTGTAATGTTACCAGTGTCTGTAATTGAATCGACCATTAAAGGTCCAGTGCCAAGGGTAAACATTCTACCTTGCGGTGTATTGAAACCTCTAGCTGCTCTTTGAAATAAAGGTCTTAGTATTGCACTAACCATGGGACCCTAACTCTTTAACGCTTCGTATGCAGCCAATCCTTGAATACCAGTACCTACAGCTTGAGCTAATGGGTTGACCGTTGGTGAAGTGCCCATTGTTGTAGCCATACCGCTTGAAGGCATGCCTTGATAAATGTCACTAACAAAACCAAGACGTTGAAACGGCTCATAAAGCTGCTGTATTTTTTGACGATACTGTGCATCTTGTATTTGTTGTTGACGTTGTTGCTGTACTGAACCAGCTGACATAGCAGATGCAATATCCCCCTGTTGCAATGCTTGTTGTTGTGCGCCGAGAGCTCCAAGACCTTGTGATGCTTGTGCTTGTCTTTGCATTTGATTTTGAAAATTCTGTTGTGCTTGTTGTTGTGCTTGTTGGTAATTCTGCGCTTGTGCTTGGCCAACGGCTTGTGCTTGCTGTTTACCTAATTCTGCTGTTTGTACTCCTTGTCTAGCGCCACCAAAAGCACCAGTTGATACAGCTTGTGCGTCAGCTTGATTTTGCATTTTTTGAAACTGTTCTTCTATACCAGCTATAACTTCATCTTGATATGGATTCATATATTGTTGATATGACATAGGATCATAAGCAGCTGTGCTACCTAATAACTCTGTAGTTGCTCTATCTAAATATGGTTGAAAAGTTCCAAGACCTTGCTGTGTTCTATCAAAAGCTTGTGATTGTAAACCAGTAAAATCTACAACATCTTGTGTAGGAATACCAACAGGATCTTTTGCAAATCCTGACGCTGTATCCATAAGTTGTAGCTTACGCGCTTCAATCTGTGGCGCTTCACGTTGAAACGTCGTTTGAAACTGTGTACCTGACGGATCGCTTCCGTCACTTAATCCTGGTATACTCAAAATATTCTCCTATAATTTGTTCCAATTTTTTCCATCCCTAAACGTTTTGCAACTTTATCAAAGCTACCTACTTGTTCAGAGACACTTAATATAACCTCTTTTACTTTATTCATCTCAGACCAGTTTACAAATCTTTTCATTAATTGTATACCAGTCATTTTACCTCGCTCCTCTGGAACCACATATAGTTCCAATTGTCTACTAAAAGTGTCCTTACTATAAGGAAACTCCAATATGCATCCTATCATGAAACCTATTGGTTCTTCCTTTTTTGTAGCAACGATACCAAACATGTTTGGTTTGTTCATTGCTGCGAAGAAATAGTTTTTAACTTTTTCTTCGTTTATCTCGACCTCATTCCCCCAGTGAGATTCTTGCAAAAAGTCTTTACTTACTTTTTGAATCCAATAAAGATCTTTCTCTTCGAAAAATCTCCAATTCATCTACACCATGGCTTCCGAAGGTTTTTCAGATTCAGGGTCAAGCGAATTCATCAATTGATACATCTTCTTTGCTCCTGCCATCCTACTGCCGTTACCCATGTTTTGTACAGCCTTCGCTGTCATAACAAACTCTCCATCACTTAACTTTGCGTTAATTGCATCATCCTTTGGACCACCTGGGCCATTGACCGCGCCACCTGTTTCATAAGGCGTAAACTTAAATTCACTTGGCACGTAACTGTAATAAGGGTTTTGCATATCTTCATACAATTGTTTCATACGTTCTTTTTCTCTTCGACGCATCATCTCTCGTGTTTGATCTTCAGTTGGCATACCACCTGTCATACCCGCTAGTAAAGGTAAAGCAGCTTTAATATCAAAAGATCCTGCTGGCAAATCTGTTCCTAAGAATGTTTTTCCTGCAGTTTGTGTTCTAAATAAATCTGTAAGGCTCATGCCTGGTGATAATGTTCTAGTAGTATCTCCAAGGTATTGAGTTTTAGGCATTACGTTTAAAGGTAAATTTTTCATTCCACCTTCTACTCCAAATCGTGGTATTGTTTGTGTAATTGGTTGTCCGCCTGGTGCCATGAGTAAATCCATTGCGCTTACATCAGGACCTAGTGCATTAGCCATAGCATTTGCTTTCATAAAAGCAAATGGTGCTGCTGTAAGTGCAGAATACAATGCTGCTTTTTCTGGATTTTTTTGTCCTAAAAGTTTTGCTAAACCATAACTTGTTAAACCAGATGTAACTGGTGCTTTTAACATCATTGGCATAGCGCCAAATTTTGCACCGTAACCACCAAGTAAACTTCCTAAACCTGCACCTTTGCCACCAGCTGCTAAAAATCCACCTAATTTTGGTGCAAGATATGGTGCAGCAAACATTGCTGCAACAGGTAATATTGGTTTTGCCTTCTTAACTATATTCTTTATTGCTTTATCAAAAAATCCCATATTATATTGTCATTGTAGCACCTGGATACATCATTTCCAAGTCGTTTGTTAATAGTTCTAATTCATCTAGATTACCAGCATCTCTAGCATCTTGAATCATTTGTAATAAATTTGGTAGTGAGTAAGTATCTGCAGTAGCTTCTACTCGTGGTTCACGCATTTGATTTATAATGTCTTCCATGTCCATGTCATCAAGATCCATATCATCAGGTAACATAAACATGTTAGGGTTATTTGGATCGTATTCTTGAAACTCGTCCATTGGTAAACCTTCATTCTCTGGATCTATTGGATCTGTAAGACCTAAAAATTCACCAAGTCTTTGTATTATACCACCTTCTCCTGTTGGATCACCTAAACCTGGTCCTGGTCCAAATAAACCTGACATCTCCTGTAAACCTTCTCGTGTTGTTAATTGAGGCTCGTATTGTTTTTCAAAAACATCATCTAGTAACATGTCTAGTGTTGTGCCAGAACGATCTTGACCAAAGGTATCTACAGGTCCACCTGTAGGCACTTCAATAACAGGATCCATTGCTCCTAATCCAAAGCCTCCTATCATGGACGGATCTCTACCACCTTTACCTAAATTGTAATCTACTATTGTGCCCATTGGTTTTAAAGAACCTATGCCACCTGATCTTGCTATGTAATTCTCTCTATTACTATCATCAAAATTTGTAATAGGTGATGGGTATGATCTGTTTCTTCGTCTAGTTGATAGTGCCACTACGAGCTACCTCCGAATATGTCTGGCAGTTTGTTAACTTTGATTGCCACATCTTTTACTATATCTTCTTTTGTTGTGCTAGTTTCAGGGTTATTGACATCATCATTTGCTTCTTGTTCATCGGCGTAGACTTTCCCTGTTGTCGCGTGCTTGATAGTAGTGTTTGTTTCTACATCTAATACAGGTATTTTATTTCCTGCAATCACGGTAATATCGTCTTTTATAGCCATTTTATCTCCTTAATGCAATAATTAACTTATCTCTAACACACTTAATATTGCGTGTAAATCATTAGCATTCTGCGCTTGTAACTTAATAACCTCAGATTCTTTTAAAACTACAGGTGATGTAGAGAAAGCATAACTGTTAAATAACTCTTCAGACGTCCCTTTTTGTACGTTTCTACTAGTTTCTATGGTAAATTCAACACTACTAGTATCTGTGACTGTAGCAGCCACCGTACAATCATTTGAAGAATCTACGTTTGTTACACGGAGAGATTTAACAATAGCCGTTGTTTCTGACGGCACAGTGTATAATGTTGTGGCGTTAGTTGTGGTCAATTTAACCTTGTGATTTGTATAAACATTTGCCATTTATTCTAAAAACCATGCTACTGCTTCATTGTCATCTCTAAGAGGTTCTGAAGTATAAGTATTATTTAATGCAAAAATTAGCTGATCTAAAGTTTGTATAAGTTGTGCCATTTGTGATTGATCGTATTCTGGTGTTGCTTGTGGTAACATAGGTATTGTTATTTTAGCCATTATCCACCTCGCATGCCATCTGGTTTAGCATCAAACCTAAGTGTACCATAACGCCATTTATCATCAACAGCATCACTAGACACGCGCAATGCAAGTTGCCTACCTCGTATACGTGTGTCTTTTTTATTTGTTGATGTTTCTATTGTAAAAGGTCCGTGTGTTTTTTGTGTAGTAGATGGATAAGCACGTGACTTAACTGTTATATCAACTTCGCCAACTTGATTTTTAAAATCAGGTATGAATCTAGATATTGACATAAAGTTGTCGCCGTCTGCGATATCAATATCACCAGATTCAATGTGACAATTCATTGCAGCACCATCATCATTAACACCTTCTTCATGTAAATAAACAAAAGTTCTACCTTCTTTTACACCATTTATTGTAGATATTGTAGTGGTAGTATCACTAGCCTCAAATTCTGCTGCGTATGGATTTGCATATACACCACGATCTGCCCAAGAGCTACGTGCTAGTGTACCTATATACCATACATTTTCTGCATAATTGTAAGTTACATTTCTATCTATTTGTGTAGAATTTTTTGAAGGATAAAACCATATGACTTCATTAAAATCAGAATTTACAGCACAAAATACATCACCTAATGCATTGTTATTTATGTCATCAAATACATAATCTTGAACACTACATGGTATTTTCTTTACTGCACCATCAAATAAGAAAAAAGAATCGTTGCCCATCCAATAGGCTATACCACTCACATCAACAGCACTATGTATACCAACAGCTCCACAATTAGAACCTAATTGTTTAAAACCAAAAGTAAACGGCGGGCCAATAAATTGCATTTGATATAACGCTGTGTCAGTGTAAATAAGTATTGCACCCCTAGATCTAACAGCTGTGTTTATTTGATTACCATCTGTTAATCTTTGTGAACCAGCTGTGTTAGTAGCAGTTGGCGTCCATGTTGCTGGATCTTCTTGATCAGAAAAACGTATAAACATATTATCTTGCGTGGATGATGTACCTATGGTTGTTTCTGTTCCAAAACAAATAACGTGTCTATCATCACCAGATACTAGCATAAATCTAGATTTTGTTGGTGCACCACTTACATTTGTTCTTGCTGCTAAGTTGCTTGACAATCCACTTGATGTATCCCAATAATACAAACTACCATCAAACTGTTGTGCTAATACATCTTCACCCCAGTTGTCTAAAGCCCATTTACCAGATTGTAATAAAACACCATCAGCTCCTGTAAGACCAGATCTAGTAGTGTCCCACGTTGATGCGTTCCATGTTCCCGCACCCCAACCATATCCATATAGAGATGTAGGTAATCCTGTGTTTATTTGATACGTTCCGTTTGCTGTAGCACCTGTTGCATCAGAACTAGCTGCAGCACCTGCAATTATTGTGTAAGTATTAGCAGTAGGAACTGTTTGTATTTCAAACTCTCCTTGTAAATTAGCTGCTGATATGCCTCCTACAGCACCACTTACACTAGCGATAGTAACAAAGTCACCTGCTAATGCACCATGACTAGAATCAGTTACAGTAACAGTTGTAGATCCATTTGTTGTTTCAAACTGTGTTATGTTGCCTGTGCCAGTGGCACGCGTAGGTGTAATGTCAGCATAACTATTTTCTGAGTATGCGTATAATTTTTTATTAGTGCCGTAGATAGCATAGTTTACACCTTTAAGATCTGAGTAAGCAAGAATAGCACGCGTTGCACCAAGAAGTGCATCACTAGTTACTTTTTCCCAACCACCTATTTTTTCCGGTTGGCCATAACGAAAACGAATATTATCCCCATCAACCCATCGACCCTCTGCACCATACTCGGTGTTTTGTTTGTCAATGCCTGGGGCAATTTGTAGTTTAGTTAGTGGCATAGAATGGTATCCAGTAATCTGTGCCGTTTATATTAACACGAATATGACCTGTTAACGATCCTACACTTGTATCTGTTGTAATGCTTGATGATTGATCTGAATTACTTGTTCCATCAAACCTAATAAATTCTTGATCTGTGTCATCTTGGTCTAAAGTTAAACAAGCGACAGCTCCAGAAGAATTTGCTTGGTTAATAGTTACAAATGCACTTGTAGGTGATGATGTTCCAAAACCTATTTTATCAGCAGAACCATCAGAAAAGAAAGCATGTGTCAATGTGTTTGTTTCAATTCTAAAATCAACAGATGCACTAGATTCATTAAATGTAAATCCACCTCCATCAAAATCAATTGCACCAGTGGCTTTTACACCACCAACGACGTGTAGTTCAGTTGAAGGTGAACCTGTTTTAATTCCAACACGATCATTTCCTGCATCAGTAAAGAATAAGTTTGCATCGCCGTTACCTTCAATTCTAAAATCTACATCAGCTGATGATTCATTAAATACAAAAGAACCGCCATCAAGTGATGTATTGCCTGTTACGTCTAATGTACCATTTGCTTTTATATTACCAGCATCAGCTAGCACATCAAACATGGTAGAACCATCAGAGTATAAAATATGTTTTGCACCTTGTACAAGATTAACAGCAGTTCCACCTGCTGGTTTAAATCCTAATGTGTTACCACTATGTGTAGTTGCATCATCAACAATGTACCATGTTTCTACGGCTTCACATTGCATAGTTGTATTACCAGACAGCGTGCCTGTTAATTTTATAATTGCGTTACTTTGTTCATCAGTTGTAGATCCATCTGATGTAGCTAAAGAATCAGTTGTGCTTGCTATAGCAACAGAAACATAACCTTTAGTTGCTGATTCTAATTTTTGTAAATTATTATTTGTTTTAGTTCCCCAAGATCCTGAATTTTCACCAGTAGCTTGGAGCTCTAGATTTAGACTGCTTGAATATGTTGACGCCATTTTGTCTCCTTAATCTGTTGATCCTGGTTCTACATTCACCCAAGTCACTGATTGTGAATCATCTGTTTGATTCCAAATCTGTAGGTCTGGCGATCCTATAGAAAAGTTAATTAAATTTTGAAACGATTCACCAAAAGCCGTTTCATCACCTATGCTAAACGTCATTTGTCCAGCAGTGGTGGTCGTCACAGTTGCCCCAGCAGATACAGTTTCTGTGCCTATAGTAAAACTAGGAGGCGTAGGTGCACTAACTGCAAACGTAGCATCTGCTGCAACCGTTTCAGTTCCTATACTTATACTAACACTCTGTCCTAAAGTCAAACCGGCAGTTCCTGCATTTACTACAAAACCTGGTAATGCTTCTGCTACTCCAAATTGTCCTATTGCTCCGTGTCCTAATAACATATTATCTCGCTGTTGTTGGTACACCTTTTGATGATACAAAAGGGTGTTCTGCAAATGCCATGTAAATTATTGTACTTCCATTAGCGTTATAATTACCATTAGTGTATCTAACTTTAAAACCATTCGACACACTATCTATATCAAAATCTTGCCCGGAGCTTTCAGTATCTGCCGTGTTTGCTATTAAATATTCATTAATTACGTTAAAAGGACTTCTTCCAGTGTCCATTATAGCCCAACCACCTGCATTACTCATGTTTTTTGTCATAACCCAAGCAGGTTTAAATCCTGTGTAAACAAATGGTCCATCTGCATTAGCATTACCAACATAGGAACCAAACTTGCTATAGCCTTGTTTTTCAGCAAAACAATAAGCAATATAATCATCCCCACTTGTATTTGTTCTTGAATCTGTTCCCACGCTAAAAGTAGTGCTTGTAGGTGCTGTACTATTCCAAAATGGTGAATGATTCATTTTTGAATCATCTGTATTTAAAAACATAGCCGCACCATGAGCCATAACAGAATGATAAACAATCCAAGATTGTCCAGTACCAGAAATACTTGATTCTGACCTATTTTTTACAAAATACCATTTAGGTGTAGAGCCAAGACCATGTGCTATAGTTCCATTAGAACCTGTTCCTGTATATGTAACAATAGAAAATCCAGCAGTTGTGTTAGCTTGATAAACTGAATCTATACTACCTACACTTGTTGCACTTGCATCATTTGTTGTTGTCGTTCCACCATTAGCTTTCCATTGCCAACCTACATAGGTAGTAGTATTATTATTAAAATTTGTATCTGTACCCACCGAAAACCCATCTGAATTAAAAGCGGTAATTCCATTAGATTTTGTTGCTTCTCCATCTACATCATTAATTACCATTGCTTTTGATGCCCCTCTTGTAGAATCTATTCCATGATGATTTTGCCCATCACCATTTCTTCTTTTAGTCCAAATCCAATCGGGTTGTAAATCTGAATTACCACCATTTGTAATAGATTGAGTACTTCCATTACCTGTCCAAGTTGCTGTCTGAAAATATGCTGAACCATCATCTATTGTTGTATAAGCCATATATTATCCGTATGTTGCTAATCGTTTAGTGCATAGTGCATAATATCCACTAGGTACTGCGTATTCAAAGTTACCATATAAACCATCTGTGTTACCACTTGATATAGAGAAAGGTGGATTACCAAAGTTTATTTCTGCTACATTGTCATCGGCATCTTGGTCATCTCTAATAAGAATACCCGGAAAAAAAGTTTTACCTGTATAGGCCGCAGAAGCTATAGTTACAGTCGCACTGTTACCCGCAGCAACATCTGAATATGAAACATTATTATTTGAATTATCTTTAAATTGACCATTAACACCAACCCATAATTTATAATTATCCATATCTAAGGCAAATTGTAAAATATCACCACTGGATTGTGCACTTGCAGTTGAACTATCGTCATAATTTTGGTCATACCAATGTTCTAACCAAACACCTTTTCCGTAAAAAGGATAAGTATTTGAAAAAGTATTCAAGGGGTCACCATTATCACCTAAACCATTAAATATCTTTGGAAAAGTTTCTGGGTTTCCTGCAACTCCTGCTCCAATACGAAAAGAATCATCAGATAGACTTGCCTTAACTTCAAAATACCATTTACCACTTGTAACACCAATAGAAGAATGAACGCCATCCCAATTACTTTGTCTAGTTGTAACTACTTTTGTGTTACCTTCTGATAGTGCTATGTTAAGAGCAGGAACTAATGTAGCAAAATTATTTGTAGGTGTATCTTCTGTAACATCTATCGATGATAAACCTGTAACTGCTAAATGATTATCTTCACCACTTGTATCTGCACCCATACCACTTGAGTTTTGGCTTGTGCCTGTTTGTTGAAACTCTAATTTAAAACCATTATCACCAAATGTTCCAGTATATTTTTTAGGTATCCAAACTCCATTATCATCTGTTTCACCAAAATAACTAGCCGCTAAAGTTTGACCTGCAATTAAATGTACATCCGCCATATAACCATTCCAAGTAGCAGATGTATTATCTCTATATGCACCTACTCTAGTATCATAAGCAGAATCACCTAATCCTACATCTGCAAAAGGATTACCATTTGTAACCTTTTCATCTGCTGAAATTTCTTGACCATTTACATAAGTTTTAATTTTATTAATTTCACCACTTGCTGAGTTATTAAAACTTACTACTAAATGATACCATGCACTATAATCACGATACGCAAAATCTTGATTCTGATAACAAACATTTGTTCCATTTATATTTTGACATATTTGTAATTTTTCTGAATTATCTTTGTAAATTTCAAAATAATCATTGGAGTCTTTAAATATACTAAAAATACCTTGATAACCTCCATCACCATAAGTAGACATTTTTAACCATGCACTAAAAGTAAAATTTGTTCCGCCACCAGATTGTGTAGTATTATCTCTTGTTAGATAATTTGAATCTGAAAACCTAAGAGAATTTTTTACTGCATAACCTGTATCTTGCGTTCCACCTACTACTGGAAATACCATGTTACGCCTTTACTGGAAATTCGCCTAATGGTCTTGTTCTGCTTCCGTCTTCTTGTTCTGTATAAGTAAACAAAGCGGCTAACGCATCAACATCACTAGCATTATCTATTTGTGTTTGCATAGAGTTACATTTAGTTCTCACACTTGCTCTCCAAGTCTTCCAACCACTATCCATTGTTCCCCCTGTTTCTGTCGCCTTTACTACCATCCAATCACTCGGTGCAAGTATTCCTGCACATTGATTGTCTATCATTTGTTTTTTAATATATTTTAATCCTCTTGTAGCTACATCTCCTACATCTTTACCCTCTGGTATTTCTCCATCAGTTTTATTTTGTTCTGTCCATAATGTATCTGCTATCTTTTTAGCTGTAGCTGTGCCATATGTTCCTGTAACTTTACCACTACCAAATGCATATGAGATGTTGGTATTGATATACCACTCTTCATCTTTTTTATTGGTGTTATCTATTTCTACTGTGTAGATACCGATTGCGTTTCTCTCTGCTTCTGTCCATAGTGTATAGATTGATGCAGGGTATTGATTACCATTTAATGTAATACCTTTATTGCCTTTTGGCATTTGTGTTATATTACCATCTTCTACTAATGCAAACATATTACTCCTATGATAATGTTAAGTTTTGATTTCTACCAACTTCTAGCCATTTACTTCCGTTATATCTAAATACAAATATATCGCCTTTAGCGGCAGTTGTTGTAAGTGTTGGTGCTGTGTCATCTTTAAATTCATAAGCGGCGTTCCATGTAATGGTTCTAGAACCTGTGCCATCTTGTATAACAAGTATAGATATAAATTGTCCTGTTACACCACCTGTTGCTGAACTAAGTGTTCTGTTACCTGCAAGGGTAACTTTACAAACTGGCTGTGTTAATGCGTTCCAAGATACTGTAGAACCATCTGTTAGTGTAGCTTCTGGATTTACAGCCGCACTAGTAAATGATGAGTATGCACCATCATTAAAGTTTACTAATTCTGTACCATCAAATTGTTTTATTATAATATCTTTTGCATCTGTAGTTGGTTGTATAACTGTATCACCAGATGATGTTGCTAATTTAAAATGATCTGCATTTGCAATCTTAAAATCTATTTGGTCATCTGTGTCTGCTGTTATGCTTGTGTCACCATCAGCATCTAAAATTAATTCTGCACCGTTTAAATCTGAATCTAACGGTCCACCTACTGCACCAGATATCTCCACGATAAAGATACTAGCACCAGATGCAGGAGCTGTACTAAAAGTTATTTGTGTACCCCCACTAGCTAAACTATAATCTGTGCCGGGTTTTTGAATGACACCGTCATGTGATACTAAAAGCTGTGCAGGAGAACCAACTTGTGTTCCTAAACTAAATGTAACGTTAGACCCATTATAAGTATTGCCACTGGTATCGAGTACACTAAATGTGCCATTTTTAATTCCTTGTCCTATGTATGCCATTCTATGTGTCTCCTAGTCTAATTGCTATAAAATGCGTCTGATTGTAATTTGTATCTCCTTTTATTTCAGAGCTAGAAGGTGCAACAGCCGCATTGTAACCAAATTTAACTTTACATTGTGCAGTATTAGTAACATCAAAAAGAGTTTGTGCTATTGATGTTAGTGAGTAGCTACCACTACTTCTTTGTATTCCAACTGACCCATAAGCCGCTACAGCGTAAGAAGAATTATCTATTGTAGTGCTAACCTGTGACCTTAAAGAAGTTTCATCATTTGCTAAATTCGCATATAATTCAAATGTTACATAATAAATACCTGTGCTTGGAAAAGTAAATATACCAGAACTTTGAGATAAAGCTGTTCCAATTTGACCTGCACCATTTTGGTCTGTTCTTTCCCAGTTACCAGTTAAAAAATGTTCACCAGATGAAATATTAGTATTGCTATTTTGTCGCCAGTTATCACCAACAGTTATACCTGCAGTAAAACTTGTAGCTCCAGTTCCACCATTTGCTAACGGGGCTACACCTGTTAACATATTTGCTACATCTATTTTACTTAGTGCCATGTTTTACTCCTTAACTTGTTGGTTGTGTCCATACGGAATGTGTTAGTTTGCCATCAGAATCTCTAGCTAAAAGTAAATCATACGCATTTT
>Ga0208157_1000839_pt1 | contig 15244 bp, 42 predicted proteins | sample 5_EtaG_FD_184077 | JGI IMG/M metagenome (GOLD analysis project Ga0208157, IMG submission 184077) | Marine viral communities from the Subarctic Pacific Ocean - 5_ETSP_OMZ_AT15132 metaG (SPAdes) (version 2) | ecosystem: Environmental > Aquatic > Marine > Oceanic | place: Pacific Ocean | collected...
AGTTGATGTTGTGGGCGACGGTGGCACATCAAGGGCAACTATTGCATATATGATTCCACCTAGAGTGACGACAACTCAAAGAAATGCTTTGAAGGATACTCTTGGTAATGCACTTGATACTGATGAGGCAGGTGCTATGATTTACAACACAACCACCAACAAACTTCAAGTTTGGAATGGTTCATCCTGGAACGATTGCTTCTAATAACATATGACACTACAATCTACGGGTCAAATTACTTTTTCCAATATTACTAGTGAGTTTGGAACTCCTAGTAACAGTAATTTAGGAGCTTTTCGTGTATCTGAAAATCATGGATCTCTTTCAAATATTCCTTTAGATAGTAATATCCCTCAGACGGGTGAGATAAAATTTAGTGATTTTTACGGTAGAAGATTGAATGTAGTCGTTGATTGCCATTCTGGTTCCACAGAAGCGAGAGGAAATGCTAAAACAAAATATAATAGCAATCAGGTAAGTGTTGTTGGAGGTTTTAGGTCTCATCCAAGCCCTCCAACTGGAATTAAAGTAATTATTAATGTCAATAAATCATTTAAATCTGAAAAAGGTAAAGCAAAAAATGTAGTTGCACTAAGAACTGGAGAATATGGTTCTGATTGTTTATTAAGGGTTGATGTTGGATCTGAAGGTTATATCGGTGGTGCTGGTGGTAATGGTGGTAAAGGTGGTAATAGTGGTAGTAATAGTGGTTCAGGCGGAGAAGATGGAAATAGTGGATTAGGTATTGACCACGAATCTTCTGATGGAACCACTGTAATTAACAACAGTGGAACAATTTCTGCCGGATTTGGTGGCGGTGGCGGTGGCGGTGCTGCATATCAGTTCGATGAAGGAGGGAAAGGTAAGTCTGATAAAAGAAGAAATGCCTCAGGAGGTGGCGGTGGCGGTGGTGCCGGTTTCCCAGCAGGTAGTGGTGGATCTGGTGGTTCATCCGATAAGAGTGGTGCTAGTGGTAGTAGTGGTGGATTGAATTCTGCGGGGTCAGGTGGTTCTGGTGGTGATAATGATGGTGAAGCAAGAGGCGGTGCTGGAGGAAGTGGTGGAAGTAATGGTGAAGGAGCTAATAATGGTGGAGGAGGATCAGGAGAGGAAACAGGTAGCGGTGGATCAGGAGGAGGAGATGGTGCTGCTATAAGAAGACAAAGTGGTGTCACAATATCAGTAGTAAATAACGGAACAATTAGGGGATCTACGAGTGCTACAGGGGTGGCATAAATAAAACATCTGAAGTTTTATTATGGCATCTGAGTTTGATTTGATACGAAGGTATCGTGGTGCTTTTTCAAAAGAAGAATGTAAGGAGATAATAAATTATATTGAATTTTTTGAAAATAATCACATTTTAACTTATGATAGAGGTAGTCTGCATAAAGAAGATCATAAGACGATAAATGTCACGCACGACTATAACTTTGTAGCATCAAATAAATTATCCACAATGATATTTCCAGGATTCAAACCCTGTTTAGAGGAATATCTGGAAACTTTTAGTATTTTGGGAAACAGAAAATTTCTTTTACATGATCTGAAACTGAAAAAAATACCTCCGGGTGGAGGATTTCATGCATGGCATTATGAAAATGGTGCTTTATCTGTAGCACCAAGACAATTTGTCGTTCAACTATATTTGAATGATGACTTTGAAGGTGGTGAGACAGAATTTTTATATCAACAGAGAAGAGAAGAATCAATAGCAGGAGATGTTATTATGTTTCCTGCTTCATTTACACATACTCATAGAGGAAATCCTCCTTTAGGAGGAACAAAATACATAGCAACATCATGGGGAGTCATACAAGATGAAGGTAATATTTAAAATAGTTGAATATTATCCTGATGAAAATAGGATTGAAGTAAAATTTTGCGATGAAAAGTCAACCATTCCAATTGACAATTACAAAGCATATTCAATAAATTGTGATTACTTAGATATGACTGATTCAGATTTTTTCTCAGACTCTCTAGTCAGAAATCATGGATTGGATATTATTGAGCAACAAATAAATAAACGAACAATAAATCCATCTAATATTTCAAAATCTATTTCTGATGATGAATTCAACTTGGAAGATCTGGTAGGTAAAGTTATAGAGGGCAAGTATTTTTCCAGACCCAAATATCCTATTAAAATGAAGAGGATTGAATTATGAAATACTTTAAGAGATGTGAGGAGTTTTACATTTGTGGATCAAAAGATAAAAAAAGAGAAGTTTTTGCAGAATCAAAAGAAAATTCTATAACTCTATTTCAAATTATAGTTAAAGGAAAAGGAAGACTGATTACAACTTTTGATTCAACATCGATTGATGGTAGTAGGGGAGATATTGTTAATTGTAAATCAGTGTTGGGTAAAGATAGAGTTCTTGTATCTGATAAAGATGGTGAAGATTTTTATGAAGTTTATGGATTCAATCCCTTAACACCATCACAGGATTGGGATGCTAAAAAAATAACGTCATCTTTCAAAGGAGATAGCAACAGTTGGATTATATGTTTTGATGGTAGTGCAACTATAAATGGAAAAATAGTTAAAAAATTTGATTATGCAAAATTAGAAGATAAAGATTATGAGGTTGAAGTCGCTGATGCTTTATTGGGAGTATTCACAAAGATATGATCACTAAACAAGATTTAGATTCATTATATAAATGGGCAAAAAATACTAATTTTCCATTAAGAAATGAGCGTATTACATCAAAATACATGGGATATGGTCTTAAAATTTGTTACATTAAGGGTGGAGTTAATTTAATTCAATATCCAAATAGAGAATTATCTGAACCAGTGATTCATATTATTGAGAATGAAGACATTCTAGGTGTTTACTTTTTAAGTTATCCGCCAAATATGATTGCACCTCCACATCGAGACTACAATCCACATCGTCAACCATATAAAAGGATTCAGATACCCACAAAGGTTGAAGATGGTTATATTGAATGGACTGCTACTGGTGAGAAAGTTTACTGGAAGGAAGGTAGATCAGAAATTTTTAATGTGGAACAAGAACATCAGGGTGCTAATAATTCTAACACAACCATGGAATTTTTATATGTTGACGTAAAATTTGATATAGAGGTTGAATGATGGAAAATATTGAAGCTGAGGTATTTTATGAACCATTCCCGCATGTAATCTTTCATAATTTTTATAACAAAGATGAACTAGATTTAATTTGGCAAGAACTAGATTTTTATACTAGACCTGGAAAATTTCTAGAAGCGAAGGATTATGGTGGAGTAGTTGATAAAACTAATTCGCATGCGTTGCTACTAGATGACATCTATTCAGATGAACATAGAAAATTATCAAACATTCTAACTGTCACCAGAAAAGTGTTTGATAGTTCTGTTTTGGATGTATTTTCCGAACTACATGATTGCTGCTCTATTGCTAGATATTCTAATTGGGACTGCACCAAAGTCAGATATTATCATAATGGTGAATACTATGAACCACACATTGATAAATCCATGCAATTTTTAGCATTTTCATACTTTCACAAAGAACCGAAAGTGTTTAATGGTGGTGAATTGATCTTTCCAAAATACAATTACAGTTTTGGTTGTCATAACAATTCTTTAATCATGATGCCTGGTTGGGTAGAACATGGTGTGAATAAAGTGTCAATAGAAGACTCTGATTACTTTGAAGGGCATGGCAGATATTCTATCACATCTTTCTTTGGAAGCAAGCACACTTGACAAAAGTCCCAAAAGACTTTAGACTGTGCCTTGTCGCGGTTGATGGGAACATCATGAGCTTAAAACACAATAGGGTTCATCGGTAGAGACGTGCTATAATAACTGCAAGACACCAAACCCGATGACTGTCACCCTTCGTCCTCACCAAAGCAAAGCATTAGATGCCATGCGACAGCATGACAAAGGTCAGGTCATCATCCCTACTGGTGGTGGCAAGACTATGTGCATGATTGAAGATGCCCGTATTGATCTTCTTCATAGCAGAACTATTGTTGTAGTTGCTCCTCGTATTCTGCTGGCAGAACAACTCTGTAAAGAGTTCCTTGAAGTGTTGTCAGATACTTACACTCACATTATGCACGTTCATAGTGGCGATGTTGAGTATTTTCACACTACCAATCCTGAGAAAATTCACTTGTTTGCTAATGTTGCTCGCACAGCAGGTGAAAATTGCATCATCTTTACCACATATCATTCTTTGCATCGTATCAAAGAAGCAGATATTGAGGTGAACACCATTTACTTTGATGAGGCACACAACAGTGTGCAACGCAACTTCTTCCCTGCTACAGAACATTTCTCTCACGATGCTGATCGTTGCTACTTTTTTACTGCTACTCCTAAGCATTCTCTTACCATCTTCAAACCAGGAATGAATGATGCTGAGGTTTATGGTCAGGTAATTTGTAGTGTTCCTGCACCTAAACTGGTTGAGGAAGGTTATATTCTTCCTCCAAAGGTTGTGGTTCAGGAATTACCTCAGGGTGATTTCAAGCAGTCTGATGAGAGAAACCTTTTGGATACTATTGATGCAAACTCGCTCAATAAGATTCTGATTGCTGCACGTTCTACCAAACAGATTGTGCGTCTTGTTTCACAGTCCGACTTCTGCTATGAGTTGCAACAACGTGGATACAACTGGATGTATATCACTAGCAAGACTGGTGCTATCATCAACGGTAAGAAAGTGTCCCGTGAAGAGTTCTTCAAAACTCTGAACCAGTGGGGCACTGATGACACTCGTTTTGTTGTCATGCACCATAGTATCCTTTCTGAAGGTATCAACGTCAAGGGACTGGAAGCAGTTCTGTTTATGCGTAACATGGACTACATCGGTATCAGTCAGTCTATTGGACGTGTGATCCGCTTAGGAAACCGTCACAAGACCTTTGGCTTGGTTTGTGTGCCTGTCTATGATAAAGTGGGCATAGGCACCGCCAGGTCCGTTCAGACAGTGGTAGACACTGTATTTGAACAGGGTCAACCCGCCATTTCTACTATCCGTCGCTAATCATGAAAGTTCGAGTTCAACTGTTCAAAGTCGGCAAAGTCTTTGACGAAATCGTTATTGCAAATGACTATGAAGATGCCAAAGAAGTGGCATTAGCACGAAATCCTGGTGCCACTGTAATTAGTGTGACCGCAGTATTTTGAGCAAATTTCTAAAACCATTCATCCCCTTTCCATCCATTCTTGACCCAAAACCTAAAAATCCATTAGGTTACGTTACTAATGATGGTATGTGGGCTGCCATTCCCCTTGGTAATAGTAAAAAATATGTTATTATTCACCAAGGAACCCAAGTTACAACTCTCAATACATACAATCAAGCAGTTGACTTCATTAACAACCAACTCAAAACAAAGAAACGCAAATCAAGGAGTTCTAATGTCCGGAAAAAGCGAAAAACGTCGTGATGCTCTTGGTCTCTTTTATGAAAGTGTACTAAAACCAGATCATCAACTCCGTCAGTGCGCTCACAATCAGGAATGTTACAACGAATTGATGGAGTGGCGAACTGAAATTATTGAATATCTTGATACTAAAAGAAATCAGGAGTTTGGATAAATATCTGTAGATTGTGTCAAACTAATGTTATCTACACAATACCGACTTCGGTTGGAGTTTATTTGCAAACGTATTGCTAATGATGAAGAGGTAAAACTTGAAGACATGATCTGGGCAGAGAAGTTGTCCAAAGCAAATACTACCGCTCGTGAGTGGTTAAGGAAGGCACGTCGAACTGCTGCAAATCCTGATATTCAGGAAGGTAGCATGGATGATTTTATGAATAGGATGGGATTAGGTGACCCCGACCCGTCCAATCATAAAATGGGGTTTGATGGTGCTGATGAAATAGTTGATTGGTTTCAACGTGACAAACCTGATGATTGGAGACAACGTGATTAAAGTAACTGACAAAACTATTGCTAATCAACTTCTAAAAAATGCGGCAAAATTGCTTGGTGGAAAACTAACTCACTGGAATATCTATGAACAATCTGGTGAATTAAGTAATAAAATTGTAATCGAATACAAGGAGAACACCTAATGGGACCAATAGTTTTATATTCAAATGGAAATCAAGAGTGTGAACGTGCTAAGACGCTTTTAGAAACACTCAAAGTTCAAATTCAAGAATACAAACTTGGTAATCATTTTACAGAGAGATCATTTGTATCAGAATTTGGTGAAGAAGCAGAATATCCACAAGTTGCTATTGGATATAAACATATTGGTGGATTAAAAGATACTTTACACTACTTTCAAGAGAATAATCTACTATGAACCCTGTAATCCTTATTGCTTGTTTTTCTCCTATTGCAGTAATTTGGATAGTAATGAAACTCTCATTATGGATTGCCGCTGTTAACGACGAACAGAATTATGTCAGAGCAGAATCCAGAAAACCACATGGACCATATGTGGAAAACCCATATGCAGACGTTGATGAGGAGGAAGAAGAATTTACAAGTCGCACAGATTATAGATGATGCACTCTATCAGTATTACGTGGTAGAAAATAATTTACCTGTTCCTAATTGGAGATATATTAAGGATCAGGACTGGTGGATAAAGTATCTTGAAGATATGGGACTTGACCCAAAGAATAGATAGTGCTATACTACATCATAATAAAATTGCATCATGGACTACAAACCTTATTCGCCTGAATGGCATCGTAAAAGATACCTAAAAGAGGCTTTAGATGCGTATTTTGATGATTATGTGGAGGTAGACACTATCTACACAGATATTATGGACATCCTGAATGACAAAATGGTTGCATCTCTGGATGAGTATAAAAAATTAGATGACTTGTATTCACGATTCAATGCTTGATGATAAAACACCATGGGCAAATGTAATATCATTTGTATTTGTTTTACTTGTCACATTCAGCGTTGTTGTGCTAGGATACTTTCATGGTAACATGCACTTGCTTACCACACTAAAAAATGCTAGAAACAGTGTATCATGACTACCAAAAAATTTACTAATAAAAGTGGTGACACTTTTGAGTGGGATGAAACTCCAGAACTTGTTGAAGCACTCAAAAAACTTAATAAACCTGTATTTGCAGGAAATTATCAAGGACCACTGTATGCTCCACATCCTGAGTTAAAGAGACCAAAACAGAGACCTACAACTGATTCTATAGAAAAATGAAACTACTTACACTTGAAGACTATCAAAAAGCAGGAGAAACTTTTTGGCCTAAGTATTGGTACATCGCAAAAGAACTTGGCGAAAATGCCAAAACAGAAGACATTCTGAAAGTGATGGAAGCAGTTGGTAGTATCGCACTCAAACTTGCTTTAGATGATAAAGAAGGTCCATTTGGATTTAAGAAAAAAGTTAATGAAGATGGAGCACCAACTTTAACATCTTCAGAGGATTCACCGCCCGGAACTGTGGCAATTTATTCCAATGATCAGTGGGCGGCATATAATCTTTAATAAAAGATAATTTGCATTTAACAAAAAAGAGGAAAACAACGATGACTGAGCAACAAGAACACCTTAGCAATCTTCTCAATCAAAGAGAAGAACTTACTAGGTCTTTAGAGCGCACAAGAGAAACACTTTACAAAGTAACTGGTGCTATTGAATATCTGACACAAACTGGTGTTACACTTCCAGTACCAGAACCAGAGGTTAGTGATGATTCAGACAGCAACTGATGAAATAATTGTACCTGACGGTGCAGAATTATTTGATGATTGTTTCTATGTTTGGGAGACAAGATTCGGACTATTTTCTTCAATGACAGTTAAAGGTCGTCAAATGTTGACAGGTGCCGTTAGAGATAATGTCATTACGATGACACGATGGCACCTTAAATGTGAACAAGAAGGTTGGCCACAGGACAGTGTTCGTGTTATAGATGGCAGTGGTTCTAGGGTAGATCTCTGATGTATGAGGAACTTAATTGTTTTGAAGAAGCACTAAAACATTTTGGAACAAGAGTTGAGTTTGTAATTGCCATGGAAATGGGAAGAAAAATCTCTCCAGAAGATTCCTATCAAATGATTAAGAATGAACTTAAAGAACTAAAAAAATGTCGCAAACAGTTTAAGAAAGATGAGTGTTGACAGTCTAAAAGTAAATCAAAATGAAGACGGTACATTCACCCTTGAATGGGATAAGGAAGATCCGCAGTGGAATTTTTTGAATGGGATGACATCCAAAGAAATCGAGTCTATACTAGAGCAGGCACTTATGGAGGATTTTGATGGCAATCAAAGATGTGACTGATTCCGCCAAAGATTGGGAAGATTTTTGGAGTGATTTAGAAGCATACGAAACTTGGACTCAGGATGATTTTGAAACCATTTGGAATGAAATGGACTCTATTGAACCCCTGACTCCCATAACTCAATCCCAAAGAAAACCTTAAATATCTAATTATTTTGTGTGGATACCCTAAAATACCGAAAACAGGAGAAACCCATGACACTGCCATCTAAAGCACCTAAACTCAATAAAAATGAAGTCTCTAGTATTGAAAATGCTGTGAAAGATGCAGGAATACAGCAAATTCATCCTGAAAAGATGGAAGCGTTTGCTGAAGAATTGGTTTCTCGCTTGAAAGGTGCCGGTAAACACTGGAGAACGGGTGGTCCTTTAGAGGATTGAGATCTAAATAGTAACATCGCTTTACAGAATTTGTAAATGGAAAGTATAGAAAAACACATTGAGAAGGATAAAGAAATCCTTCATGATCCTACAGTATCTCCACAAATGCGTCGTCATATTGAAGGAGAACTGCATGACTTAGAAGAGTATGCAGAGCATCACAAAGAGGAAATTGAGAGTGGTGATCATCATGATCCATCTTTCTTAGAACTTTATTGTGATCAAAATCCATCAGAACCTGAGTGTTTAATTTACGACGATTGATGTGATATATAAACTGCCTTTAGGTAGTTTATGACCCCAAACAAATACGATCACATTTTAATCCACCGTAATCCTTATAGACAATACTGCAAACCAAAACAAACTGAATACAAAGATCCAAAGTTCATTCAATTACGAATTTACTACAAGTGTGAGAGCACTTACTATCAAAACATGGACAGTTAGACAACTGTCACAGCACTCTTGACAGGGTGCTTTTTTTGTGCGATATTAAAGGAGTCGAGGGGAGACCCGAGACAACACACAGAGAGGTTGATCACTACCCCGACTTAGAAGCGGGGACATGACGTGATTGTAAAGGCACACAAACATTCGATACCTCTCACACACATTTCTCTATTATGGGCACTCGTTCTCGCATCGGTATCCAACTTAAGGACAACTCTGTTCTTTCTGTCTACTGCCACTACGATGGTTATCCTTCCTTCAACGGTCGCGTTCTTCGTGAATTTTACGATACGAAGGAAAAGGTGGAACAACTGATTGACGGTGGTGACATGTCCTGTACCTGGACAAATGCTGGTTGGAGTAATGAAACTCTGCCTGAAATGGGTGCTCTCTACTATACTTCCCGTGGTGAATCTTTGGAGAGTAATGCACCACGACATGATGAAAGCATCTTCGATTTCCTTGAAAAGGATAATAACGAAGAATATGCTTACATCTGGACAGTCAATAACAAATGGGTTTGTAGAAAGATGAATCAATTTGATGATGATAAGCAACCTGAGAAGGTTGAGATTCCCGCTGGATCTGTTACTGACTGAACATGCAAAAACTTAATCGCCAAATCGTTTTTGATCAAGTTCTAAATGTTCTCTCTATCTGGTGGGAGCTTGGTTATCGGAACATGCCTTATGGATACAAAGATTTAATTCATTATTTGTTTCCTTTACATACTTTTGGGCAGGCACATGCAAGTTTTATTAAAAGTGCATGCACTGCATGGGAAGAGAAGTATGGCACTGAGATTGGGTATCTGATGCCCAATCTTGAACCTAATGCTTCTAAATGGTCAAGTACGGTTAGAGACAGTTGCATAACTGGCACACAGACCCCCTAAAAGGCGTCTCTGTGCCCCTACAATAAGTTCATTCACAGGTTTACACCATGACTACTGAATTTGCTGATTTCGCTGCCACACAAGACGCACGAAACACAATTCAACTTAATGTCCGTAAGTACGCACTGATGTTGTGTGATGCACTTGAACTTGATTTCAAGACACATCATCCCAATTCTGGTCCCTACAAGTTCTACATCGAGTCTGGTCGTAAGTATCACAAACTAATCATGGAGACTAACACTCAGTCCTGTAGTGTTCATGCCTTTGTTGATAAGAAAACGGGTGAAGTTTACAAGGCAGCATCTTACAAAGCACCTGCAAAGATTGTTCGTTACAATCTTCTGGAGATTGCATCCCGTGAGGAATGTTTCTCCCGTGCCGATTGGGCAGGTGGTTACCTTTACATTCGATGAGTCAAATGACATCTAAAGAGAAACTTGTCTTTGTCGGATCATTTATTTGGTTAATGCACTGGGGAACATGTCTAACATCTATCATTGTGGATACGGTTATTCTAAAGTCCTCTGTGAGGATATTACCTCTTGGTTTGTGAATAACTTCTTTCCACGTCATAAAATTAACGTCACAGTTTTACATCGTGGGTTGAAACGTGAACACGCTCTGGGTTACTGTGATGTGATGACTGATGTGGAGGAATATCCACATAGACCACGCAATTTCCTGATTGAGCTTGACACTTACATGGATGAGAAAACTTATTCATTAACTCTTTTACATGAACTGACCCACATGGCACAGTGGGTACGTGGTTCTCTGCGACACCGATATGGAAAATTGTGTTATTCACTTGAACCAGTGGAAAATTACGAGTACGAAAAACAACCACACGAAATTGAGGCACGAAAGGAAGAAACAAGGTTATATGAACGCTACTTAAATGAGAAACAGGTTGTGCCACCTGAAGAACCGTCACAGGGATGGTGCAACCGTCTATGTGGTGGCGCTATGATGACAAGGTAGTCAAGGGAACCACTCTCTATGCTAACTCGAATCTGTTCTAAGTGTGGTGCAGAGCATCCACTGACTGAAGAGTTTTTTGCCAAAAATCAATCCACCAATACTGGTGGTGATAAGTATTTTCGTCCTGAGTGTAAGAAGTGCACCAAAAAGGCAGGACAAGGCAAAAATCAAGCATTAAAACTTGCTGGTCATCCCGAGCGTCCACCACTGGGAACTCCATGCTATAATTGTGGAAGAACTGATAAAAAATTGGTGTTTGATCATGACCACGAAACGCTAGAGCATCGTGGATGGTTGTGTGACAACTGCAATCGTAGTATTGGCATGTTGGGTGACACAATCGAATCTCTTGAACGTGCAATTAAATATCTGAAAGAGGGCAACTTACATGTTTGAGTTATATTGTGGTGATTGCTTGGTAGAAATGGATCAAGTTGCAGATGGATCAGTTGATCTGATCCTCTGTGATTTGCCATACGGTACTACAGATCGTAAAGGTATTTCAGATAAAGGTGATAACAGAGTTCTGTCCTGGGATACTGTTATCCCACTTGACAAACTATGGGAACAATATAGGAGAGTATTGAAACCATCAGGTGCTGTGGTACTAACAGCAGATCAACCATTTACTAGTCAATTAGTTGTCAGTAATTTGGAATGGTTCAAATATGAGTGGATTTGGAAAAAGAGAAAGGTAACTGGATTTTTACATGCTAATGCCAGACCTATGAAAGAAACTGAAGACATCTTAGTTTTTTCTCCTATGGGTGCTAGTGGTGGTTCAGTCAAAGTAAACAAGAATATGACATACAATCCGCAGGGATTGGTTGAGAAAAGAGTAAAGAAGAAAAATAATGCTAAACGTCTGGGTAAGTTTTTACATCAACCAGAACACATGGGAGAAGGTAACAAACTTCTACATGAAACTGAGTATGAACAGAAGTGGACTAACTATCCATCAGAAATAATTGAATTTGGATTGGATCATGATACAATTCATCCCACACAAAAACCTGTTGCTTTGATGGAATATCTCATTAAAACTTACAGTAACGAAGGTGAAACTGTGCTGGATAATTGTATGGGTTCAGGCACAACTGGTGTTGCATGTAAGAAAACAAACCGAAACTTTATTGGTATTGAGAGAGAAGTAGAATACTTTACAGAGGCAAAAAAGAGAATTGAGAGTGTGACAGTTGAGGAAGTGTCCCAGAACCCACTACAGGTTGCCATGGAGTCTGTATGATTACAGGGTAGTCAAGGGAACCAACCCTCATGCTCAAACAAAACCTTGCCAAAGTGATTGCCGAAACCGCCTCTGGTCATGATCTGACCCGGAGTCAAAAGTTTGAGATCTTCTGTCAGGTTTGTGACGGTATGTTAAAAGAGGGGCGCATCACCGCCATCCAACACGAACGCTGGACTAACGTATTCTGATGAAAACAACCACTGCCACCTACAACATCCGGATCGAATATCGTGACGGAACTGTAGAAGACTTCAACCGAACGATGCCCACCAAACCCACAACACACAAGGGTATTGTTGCACAGAACGACAGATTAGTTCGGTGGGTTGATAAGTACGTCGGTCGCCGTGATTGCATCCGCCACACTGTAACTCCTCTTTTTTCCTGATCATGAACTACACTCTCAAGCAACTCCAAGAGCGCGTCAACAAACTGGTTGAACAGCAAGGTGAAGATGCACAATGTGCAGCGTGGATTTACACCAAAGAAGATTGTCATTTGAAGGACAAAGATGGTGAGTTTGATTATGGTAACACAGTAGAAGATCCTGAGGTTCTTGAGCGTATCTTTGATGATGTAGGCAACATCGATTACATCTATCAGGTCATTCAAGAGTGTGTGGATGAGGTTACAGAAGAGCAAGTTATGCAACAACAGCAGGAGCTAGTCTGATGAACGCTACAGAACTGACCAAACTTCTCACTATTTCTGAGAACATTCAAGAGCAAATTCAAATTGCTGGTGAACTTTGGGAACTCAGCGACTTTGAGGTTACAGCACTATGTGGCATCGTATCTGATGCTTTTGCTGAAGAAGGTATTACTATGGAGGCACTCAACGCATGAACCAAGAAGATCTAATTCTCCGCGACCTTATGGAATCGTCGGATGAAATCTATGACATTCCTGAAATGCAAGATGAAAGGTTTGATGTTGATGAGTATCTAAAAGGAGATTATGATTATTGAGTAGCAACAGTTTCAATCTGTCCTTTATTACATAAAATCATGCGTTTTCTATTTTCAATCATCGGAATTGTGTTGTGTGCTAATTTTCTAATTGATCTTTTGGATTCTGATATGACACAAATCATCAAAGATCGCACTGAAACAATTCAACGCAGTATTGATGAGATGTGACAGTCTCCGAACTGGTACACACAACCATTAGGGTAGCACTGCCTACCCTATACTAATTTCAGTTCAATCAAACTAATGACCATTCTTCGCTCACCTGAGGAAACTCCTCTTACTGAAGATGATATTAGCATCATTCTTCATTATTTGGCTAGATGTAGGAATGAGATTGAAGGAACTAACTATCTTGAGTGGCCAAAACCCAATACTGAAGAAGGTAAGTTGACGCTCATCAGAATCAACAGGTTGCATAAGGAACTGAGCATGGTAAGGCACAGATCTCATTCTGCCAGAAAATACTGGAAGATTGTGCCAGCACGTTAAGTGTCCACTCTGCCCCTGATCTGCCCCACTCTGCCCTATACTAATTTCAGTTCAAACAAACACCATGACTCCTGAGCAACTTGAACAATTCCGAATCAACTATGCCAAGATGGTCGTCGATGGCATGGACATGAAGTCTCTTGAATTATTTGCTATTGAGATGGTAGAGCAGAATATGAAGGACTGGGATGAAACTGATATTAAGGAAGAGATTCTTGATTATTATGGTGAAGAGACCCTGATGGATCTCATGCCTGAGTCAGAACAGGAATCAACAGAGATTGGTAAACTGGAAGCAACTGCCCCTGATTATGGAGTTGGTAAGTAATGGCATTTGTATTAGTTCCCTGCTCACCTTCTGATAACATGAGCTCTTCTAAAATGAAGTACCTTGTTACTTTCATTAACTTTGACTTCACACTTGACTCTGAAGAAGAAATTACAGAAGAGGAAATGGATGATGCAGTAGACTGTGCTTTATCCAATGTTTGGGAAGCAGATGATGAAGATGACCTTGTAGAGCAGATTACCTGTGCTACAGGTTGGTGCATCAATTCTATTGATTATGAGCACGTTCTTTCATGATATAATTATTCCTGTAGTATGTAAGACAGGATGGTATGATACATGAAACGAATGTAAGTCTGAATGTGCAGGAAGTTGGTATTTTACTTTCTGCACTAAAACTGCTAGAATTTGAAGATGAATGTGTCATTGCCAAAGATTACGGTAGTGTATGTTCATTATACAATCGTTTGAAAGACATCTATGATGGAATGGACTCCACAATCTGCGGACCAAAAGAAGATCCAATCTGTGAACCCTCTTACTGAAATTCTCATGAATGAAAACGACATCGACATGTTCATCAAGGCATTTGATGATTTTATGAAGCACTCTGAAGTTTCGATTGAAGAGCAAAAGCATCGTGAGGAAGTCAGATTGTTTTATGAGCGTAAGGCAGCAGAGCATGAAGTAACTGTTGATTATTATCTTCAGGAGTTCGTGTGAGGAATAAAGAAGTAGAAACTTTGTTGCTTGCTAAATTACAAGTGGACAACGTACTGAATTTAATCAAAGGTAATCAGTACGAAAAGTGTATGATGTATCCACTGTCTGAAGTTAAATTTGAATTAGAACGTCAATTAAGGAATTGCAATTATGGAAAAAGAAATTAAGTACAAAGTGTGTGAGTTTGGCACAAATGGTTGGGCACCAGTGACAGAGAAGGATGTTAATCTATCCCGTGCTGATGCTGCCAAGAAACTGAATGAGTATATTGATGAAGGATACAATCCTAATCGATTGAAAGCATTTCCTATGGGGAAAGAATTGAATGTCTGATTATATCCCACAAGTTGATGATTATGTAAGGTGGACACGTAAGAATGGTTCAGTTGATGAAGGGTGGGTGTATTTCAAATGTGATGAGTCTATCAGTATAGAAGTTGGTGTCAAGGATAAACCCAAGTGCCAATATACAAAGAATGAGAAACATAAGAAAATTCATATCTTAGTGTGTTGTCAGTCATTTCAGTGGAATGAATTAGAGTATGTGA
>Ga0208157_1000840_pt1 | contig 15243 bp, 13 predicted proteins | sample 5_EtaG_FD_184077 | JGI IMG/M metagenome (GOLD analysis project Ga0208157, IMG submission 184077) | Marine viral communities from the Subarctic Pacific Ocean - 5_ETSP_OMZ_AT15132 metaG (SPAdes) (version 2) | ecosystem: Environmental > Aquatic > Marine > Oceanic | place: Pacific Ocean | collected...
GAAATATACACCAGACATATTTTAAAAATTAAAAAACATCAAAAGTTTTATTTAACTAGCTCCTGGATAAACAAACATAAAGAAAATGACTTTGGACAACCTCACTCTCATTTTAATTCTATAATTAGTGGAGTATATTATTTTAAAGCACCAAAAGATTCTGGAGATATAATATTTAATATGGAGCAAAATAGAATGCCTTTTACACCAACTGTAAAACTAGACTTTGAAGAGCATACAATAGAAAACTGTGATGAGTTTTTCTTTGAGCCAGCTGATGGCGTAATCACGTTTTTTCCCTCGACATTGATACATAGAATTGGTATTAATAAACAAAAAGAATTAAGATATAGTCTTGCATTTAATTTTTTTGTGAAAGGTATATTTGGAGAACAGGAAGGAGAATTAACAATATGAAATTAAGAAGTATTATAATTGTTGGAGGAGGCTCTGCAGGTTTTATGACTGCAGCTACAATACTAAGTCAGTTACCAAAAGTAAAAGTAACTTTGATAGAATCACCAAATGTAAAAACAGTGGGGGTAGGTGAAAGCACTATAACAGGAATAAGACATTGGACAAAATTATTAGGGATTGAAGATAAAGATTTTTTGAAAGCAACAAATGGCACTTATAAATTAAGTATTAAGTTTACAGATTTTTACAAAAAAGGAGAAGCTTTTCATTATCCTTTTGGTGAGCCAGATGTAAATGGTAATACTGCAGGTATGAATGATTGGTGGTTTAAAAAGTTTTCTGACCCATCTATTCCTTACTCAGACTATGCTGATTCTCTTTTCTCTTGTATGGCTCTTGTTAATCAAAACAAACTTTTTTACAATGAAAATAGAACAATGCCTTTTAACTTTGACTTCGATACAGCATATCATTTTGATGCAACAAAGTTTGGTATATGGTTAAGAGATGAATACTGTAAACCAAAAGGTTTGATACATATTAAAGAAGATATTAAAACTATAGAACAAGATGAAGATGGAATTAAAAGTTTAAATAAAAAACATAAAGCTGATCTTTATATAGATTGCACAGGTTTTAAATCTCTTCTACTTGGACAAACTATGAAAGAACCTTTTGAATCGCTAGAAGATTTATTACCTAACAACTCTGCGTTAGCTACAAGAATACCTTATAAAAATAAAGAAAAAGAATTAGTTCCATATACCAATTGTACTGCTATTGAAAACGGTTGGGTTTGGAATATACCTTTATGGTCTAGAGTTGGAACTGGTTATGTATACTCAGATCATTTTGTTAGTGATGATAAGGCAGCTGAACAATTAGAAAAACATCTAGGAATAAAAAACTTAGAACTTAATAAAATAAAAATAAGAACAGGTATTCATAAAAGACTATGGGTTAAAAATGTCTGTGCCATTGGATTATCAGCAGGTTTTATAGAACCTTTAGAAAGTAATGGTTTGTATACTGTTCATACTTTTTTATTATATTTTTTACGAAATGTTCAAAGAGAACGAATATCACAATGGGACAAAGATAATTTTAGTTTAGGATGTAGATATGAGTTTAGGACTTTTGCTGAATTTGTAGCTTTGCATTATGCATTAAGTCATAGAGATGAGACTCCATATTGGAAACATATTTTAAATAAATCATGGGATGAAAGTTTAATTAATCTAAAAGGCACTAGCTATCATGGTATGTTTAGTGCAGCTATGCAGAGAAAAAATAATTTTCATTATCATGAAAAAGGTGGCTTTCATTGTATAGCAGCTGGTATGCATTATCCACCAACAGAGATGTCTACCTTAAAATATCACAATCAATACACTGATCAACAGTGGTTTGATAAATGGAAAGGTGGCAATAGATACATAACTAAAAAAAGAAACTATTGGAATAAAGTAGCCGAAAGACTACCTACGTATATGGATTTTCTAAAAGAAAATATATACACCGATGAAAAATAAATTTGTTAGTTTATTATCTAATATTAAATATCCTACAGAAAAACAAAGACTAAAAGAGTTGTGGGATGTAGAAGGTATTCTTAGAAATCAAAAATTTAAATTTGATCTTAGACCTTTAAAAAATAATGCAAAAGCAGGAACGGTTGCAACCAAAGCAGACAAGATGGTTTTTGATATTAAGGACCAATGGATTATTATAGATTTAGAAGAATTACATCAATATTTAAAACAAAATAACCTTAAAAAAGTTAATTTAGATGATTTGATATCTGAGTTAGATTGGAATATAATACTACCAAAATATTAAAAACTATATATAAGTAGGGATTATGCTACAGAAAATAGGGTTCCAACCAGGTATAAACAAACAAATATCAGAAACTGCTGCTGAAGGTCAGTGGACAGATTGTGATAATGTTAGATTTCGTTATGGAATACCTGAAAAAGTAGGTGGTTGGAATCAATTAGGCACTGTAAATGAAAATGAACTTACAGGAGCAGGTCGAGGATTACATCATTTTATTAATAGCTTATCTAGAAAATACGCTATTATAGGAACTAACAGAGTGCTGTATGCTTATTCTGGGGGTGTATTCTATGATATTCATCCTATCCAAACAACTACAACACTTACAAATGCATTTACCACGACTAACGGATCACCGACCATAACTATAACTTATACAAGCGCGCATAATTTAGTACCAGGTGATATACTATTAATGGATAATTTTACTACAATAACTAATTCTAATTTTACCGCATCCAATTTTGACAATAGAAAATTTATGGTTGCTAGCACACCTACTAACGTAACAGCAACAATTACAATGGATTCAAATGAAGGTGGATCTGGTGCAACAACATCAGGTGGTATTAGAATACAAAAATATTATACAGTTGGACCAGCAGTTCAAGCAAAAGGTTTTGGTTGGGGATTAGGTTCATGGAGTGGTGAAGCTGCGGGTGCTATTACAACAACTTTAAATGGTGCTTTATTAGATGATGCAGCAGGAACAGGTGGATCAGGAACTTCTATTACATTAACAAGTACAATTAACTTTCCATCTTCAGGTACAAACTTTATTCAAGTTGGTAATGAAGAAATTTCATATACAGGTATTTCTGGTAATGATTTAACTGGTATTACAAGAGGTGTAAGAAACTCTACAAGATCAGGACACTCTAGTGGAGCAACAGTAACAAACTCATCAGACTATGTTGCATGGGGTGAAGCTGCATCAGGTGACTTAGTATTAGAACCAGGTATGTGGTCATTAGATAACTTTGGTGACAAAGCAATTTGTTTAATACACGATGGTGCATGTTTTCAATGGGATTCAAGTTTATCAAATGCAACATCTACAAGAGCGACTATTATATCGGGTGCACCAACTGCATCACGACACATGTTGGTATCTACACCGGATCGTCACTTGGTATTCTTTGGAACAGAAACAACGATAGGTGATACGTCTACACAAGATGATATGTTTATTAGATTCTCTGATCAAGAAGATATTAATACATACACACCAACGGCAACCAATACTGCTGGTACACAAAGACTGGCTGACGGATCACAGATCATGGGAGCTATAAGAGGTAGAGATGCAATTTATGTTTGGACTGATACAGCTTTATTTACACAACGTTTTGTTGGTCAACCATTTACTTTTGCGTTTGCACAAGTTGGAACTAACTGTGGTCTTGCAGGACAAAATGCATGTGTTGAAGTTGATGGAGCTGCATATTGGATGTCAGAAAACGGTTTCTTTAGATACGCAGGTAAATTAGAATCATTACCTTGTTTGGTAGAAGACTTTGTTTACGATAACATAAATTTAGAATCAGGTAATCAAATGGTATCAGCAGGATTAAATAATTTATTTGGTGAAGTAATTTGGTTTTATCCAACAATAGGATCTTCTGTTGTTAATAGAATGGTTGCTTATAATTATTTTGACTCTGGACCACAAAGACCTGTGTGGACAGTAGGTTCTTTAGCAAGAACTATGTGGAAAGACTCTGCTGTATTTGGTTTACCTCATGCATTAGAATACGATGCAGCTACAGATACATCTTTTGATGTTGTGGGCAACACAGAAGGTAGAACAAGTTACTATGAACATGAAACAGGGACAGATCAAAATAGAAATGGAACTATTACAGCAATTACAGCTAACATATCTTCTGGAGATTACGATATTAGTCAAAGAACACAAAGAGGTCAAACAACAAGTGTGGCTGATTTAAGAGGAGATGGTGAATTTATTATGAAGATACGAAGATTTGTACCAGACTTTATAAGTCAGACAGGAACAACTAGAGTTACTTTACAATTAAAAAATTATCCTAACGATTCACAAGCCAGCTCACCTCTTGGACCATTTGATATTACATCATCAACAACTAAAATAGATACAAGAGCTAGAGCTAGAGCTGTATCATTAAAAATAGAAAATACAGGAGCTAGTCAAAGCTGGAGACTAGGGACTTTTAGGTTAGACATACAACCAGACGGACGTAGATAATGGCAAAGATAGTACAAGTAATAACTAGACCTGCACCTCAATATGATTTAGGTACAGCAGAAGCACAAGTAAGAGATCTTGATGCAATTGTAGAAAAATTAAACTCAACGTTTCAAGAAGAATTAAAAGAAGAGATTGAAGCGTTTAACTTTTTTATTAATTAATGGCTAATCAATTTAAATTTGTAGGTATAGATAATAGTACAACAGGAAGTGCACTAACACCTTTTGGCTCTGGAAATCCTTTGGTTAGTGAAACATACGTAATTAAATCTATATTGGTTACATCAGCTGGTACACCTACTGTGACAATTACAAACAATAGTATTACAGCGATTAAATCAGCAGCTTTGACAGCTAATGTTACAACCGAATTATTAAACCAACCACTAATAGTAGAAGGAGGCACGAGTTTTACTGTGCAATCTAGCAGTTCAGATTCGTTTGATGTAGCTATTAGTTACTTAAATATCAAAAAGGAGATAACAACATAATGCAAGAAATTAAACCAGCAAAAGTAGAGACAACGTACAGACATAAAAAAACAGGGGAACTTTTTAAGGAAAGAAAAGACTGGGAATCTAAAGGTTATAAAAATGAAGACATGGCTCAAGATGTAAATGTTGTGATGCCAAGTCTTGATTTATTTAGTAAAACAAAATAGAATAGTAAAATGGCCATAACAAACGCACAGCAATACCAGCAACTTGTAAACAAACCAGCAAACGGTAAACGTCCTGGTTATAAAGGTGGAGCTGATATGGGGACTGTTGATGCAAAAGATAGTAAAGGAAATGTTACAAGAGCAGCCACTAATAAAGGAACTCCTAACGTCAGTGCTGGTGGTGCTAGTTTTAATGATCTTGGTCCTGGACCAAGTGGTGATGATTACAGAAGATCAGCAAGAGATTTTGAAAGAGGCGTTGAAGGTGGTAAAGCTGATTTAAAAGATTTTCAAGACGACTTACAGTATCCATCAGATACAAAAAATCCATTTAAAAAACTTATTAACAAAAGTAATTTAAGAAATAGAAAATTTTTTGAAGATGTGATTAGAGCAGGTAAAATACCTGGATTAGATTTTGGAACAGTTTCTGAAATGTCACAAGAAGAATTAGAAGAAGCATATGAAAACTACATGAACAATAGACTATCTGGAGTTACAGATGCATACGGTAACATAATTAATACAAGCGATGGAGATGATATTATTCCTTTAGCCTCAAACGCAACTCTTCCAGGATTTGATGAACCAGGAGATAAAGATACAATAGAAGAAGATATTTCTTTTAGAAGATTTAGAGCTGATGGTGGTATCATGAATAGTGATGTTGTAGGTGGTGAGTTTGATTTTGAATCTGCAAGACAGATGTATGGTCTAGGTAAACTTGTTAAAAAAGTTACACGTGGTGTTAAGAAAATTGCAAAGTCACCGATAGGTAAAGCTGCGTTATTGTACGCTGCTGGTTTTGGTATACCTGGAACTAGTTTTGGTGGTTTACTTGGAACTGCTAAAGGTTCATTGTTTGGAGCAAGAGAAGGTTTATTTGGTACTTTTGGACCAACGTCTGCTCTTAAAAAATTAGGTCTTATGAAATCAGTAGGAGATGCTGGTATGGCAGCAGCTAGAACTGGGCCACTTTCTAAACTTGGAATAGGATCAGCTATATCAGGAATATCATTAGTAGCGGGATTACTAACACCAAAAGAAGAAGCTCAAGCACAAAAAATAGCAGATGAGACTGGTATAGATATAGAAGAGATAAGAAATAACCCAGATAAATATCTAAGTAGAAGAAATAGAGCGGGTGGAGGTTTAATGAGATTAGGCTATCAAGAAGGTGGAGATACAGAACCAGTGGCTAAAAAGACCATGCCATTATTAGATATGGATGGTAAAGAAAAAGACTACAGAGAAACAGGTGGTTTCGTAGACATGGGTAGAATGGAGAAGGCTGACGATGTGCCTGCTAGACTATCTAAAAATGAATTTGTATTTACGGCTGATGCAGTCAGAAATGCTGGTGAGGGAGATATAGACAAAGGCGCAGAAGTCATGTATAACATGATGAAAAACCTCGAAGCCGGAGGTGAAGTATCTGAAGAATCGCAAGGCTTAGAAGGCGCAAGACAAATGTTTCAAACATCACAAAGACTAGAGGAAGTAATATAATGGCTGTTCAAACTGTACAAAATTTACCCGCACAATTTGTTCAAGACTTAGGACAAGATTTAGCAAAACAAGTTGTAGCACAATCAGGTGTACCCGTAGTATCTACAGGTATTGCCGGTATCTCACAACAACCAGGTGAATCAGCTGAAGATTTTGCAGCTAGACAAAGTGCTGCTAGACAATTTACAACAAGACAACAAAGTTTATCTGGCCTTGCACCACAAGTAGCTGGACAAGATGCATTACAACAAGCAGCTCAACAAAGAGCAATATCAGGTTTAGGATCTTTTGAGCCATTTTTACAGACGGCAGGACAACAAGCACAACTTGCTAGTGGATTAGGAACAGCGGCTCTTGGACAATTATCAGGAGTTGGAACAGGTGCACAATCTTTTCAACAAGGTGTGCAAGATTTTATGTCCCCTTATCAATCACAAGTGATTGATGCATCATTAGCAGAATTTGATCGTAACAAAGCTATACAAGAACAGCAAATTAGAGATCAACAAACAGCTTTGGGTGCGCTTGGCAGTGGTCGAGCGGGAGTGCAACTCGCAGAGTTTGGCACAGGGGCTGCGAGAGAACGAGCGTTATTACAAGCCGGTCTCTTGCAACAAGGTTTTCAACAAGCGCAAGGAGCTAGACAACAAGATATTGCAAATAGATTTGGTTTAGCACAAGCTACACAAGGTTTAGGTGCTTTCCAATCTGGATTAGCTGGTCAACAAGCACAACTAGGAGCACAACAACAAGCATTACAAGGAACAGATATATCACGTTTAGGTCAATTGGGCGCAATTAACCAAGCGCAAGCTCAAGCAACTCTTGATGCACAAAGAGAGGCAGCAAGACAAGCTACATTCCTACCACAGGAACAGTTAGATAGATTTGCTGGCCAAGTAACAGGAATCATGGGTGGTTATCCTGGTCAAACACAAACAACAAATGTACCTAACCCTACACCATTACAAACTGCATTAGGTGTTGGTACAACACTTGCAGGTATTTATAGTGGAATAAAATCAGGAGACCCAGGTTTCTTTAAAAAGTTTACGTAATATGAGCAGAACACTTAAAAGACCAATGTTTAAAATGGGTGGTGCAGCAGGAACTGGCATCACGTCTGGTTTAGATAGAAAGCCATTGTCAAATGGAACTGATCCATATGATAGAGCCTTGAAAACTACAGAAAGATTTACAGCAGACATGGATAAATTTAGAGGTGAACGAGGTTCTTTTGCACCAAGTGCATTACCAGGTTTTTTAACACAATTTGGTTTAAATTTATTATCACAATCACCACAAGGAAATATATTTCAAACAGCTGCAACAGCCGCTAAAGAACCTTTTCAAACATTTCAAGCTGCAAAACTAGCTGAAAGACAAGATAAAAGAAATCAAATAACAGATATGTTTGGCACAGCACTTGCATCAGAATATGATTTAGAAGCACAAAGAATTAAAAATAAAGACAAGTCTGATGATGATAGAAAAACACCAGAAGTGGAACGTAGTATTATTGAAGCTGCTCAAAATAATATATTTGCAGCAAGAGATATATTAAACAATGAAGACTCTACAAAAGAACAAAAACTAAATGCAGAGAGAACTATTAAAGTTAATCAAAATGTTCTTGTAAAAGAATTAGGAGTGCCGGCAGAATATGCTGCAATTATATCTTCTGCAGAATTATTTGATGCTGAAATGGATGCTGTTGTTGCAACACACAATCAAAAACAAGAAAAATTAGCAAAAGATTATTTAGAAAAAAATCCTGATGCTATACCAACAGATGTTTTAAAAATGTTTCCACAGATAGAAGTGGGTTCTGCTCAAGCAAGAGCTTTAACAATAGAAGATTTAAAAGATAGATTTTTCTATGCAGAAGGTGGTAGAGCAGGATTTAAATTAGGTACAGAACCTAAGATGATGGAGTCTGTTGCAAAACAGAAAAAAGAAACAGGTGAAGTACAAGATTTATCTTACACAGAACTTAGATCAAGACTACCACAAGAGATTTCAAATGATATTGTTATGCTTTTAGCTAACAGTAAACAGGCATTGTTAGATTTCGCAAACATTCAAACAACAGAGGATATAGCTAGTTTCAATCAACAATACGACGTGAACTTGTCAATGCCATCGGGGGCGTAGATGGAACCCTTTAAAAAAAATAAAATTATCTTAGACCAAGACCAAGTTAAAGATACTCTTTCATCTTCTTTACAAAAAACACTTACTAAACAAAAGAAACCTGTAAAATTTACTTGGAAGGGCGCAGCTGATTTACTCATGACTATGAGTAATACTCCGTTAAGAAACTATCAATTATCTACCTTAATGGATAAATCAAAACCAAGAATTACAGACTTGGCTGAAGGTAAAGAACGAGCAAATGAAAAAGATTACATAGATTTTTTTGAAGATATGGAAAAATCTATATTTGGTGCAGCTCAAAATATATCTTATTCTTTTGGTGATCTTGTTACCACTGGTATTGATATGGGTGCTCCGCTTGTAGGCAAAAAAACAAATCTTACAGAGGCTTTAGATAAAACTTATGAAGAAAATAAAATAGATGATCCTGAAACATTATTAGGTACAATAAATAAAGTTCTTATTGAATACGGTTTACCAGGTGGTGCTGTGTTCAAGGTAATGAGTAGAGCTAAAAAGTTAGTTAAAGCTAAAAAAGTAAAAGATAAAACAATAGCTGCAGGAACAGCAGGAACTAAAATAGCTAACATTGCAAAAAGATCTGGCTATATGGCAACTGCTTTTGGTGCAACAGATTTTATTACATCAGGAGCTAGACAAATAAATAAAGAAGAACCACTGATCATGGACCTTGAAAAAGAAGAAGGTTTAGAAGGACAAGATCTTGCATTGGCTAGATTTAGAAACAAACTTAGATTTGGTGCTGAAGGAACTTTAATAGGTGCATTGTTTCCATTAATGGGTAAACCACTTGGTAAGGTTGCAACGTTTGGTGCAAAATATGGAATAATGAAACCTGCAGGTTACGCACTACGAGGTGTTGATACATTAGCTGTTAGACCTGCTACATATCTTTTATCAAGAATACCAGGGTCCACAACTGCTGGTAAAGGTATAAGAGATGCTAGTAGTTTTGTAATAGATAAAACATTGTCTACAGTGTTAACAGGTAATCCTAAAAAACAATTACCTGCATTTGAAAAATGGAGAATGTTTTCAACAAAAAGTAATGATCCACTACAAGCTCGATTAAAAAAAATAGATAACTTTTTATCTGGATTTAGATCACTTGGTAAATATACTGGCCTTGGTTATCAACTTACGTCAGAGGCAAGAAGAGAAATAAAAGCAAGATCAAGAACAATAGAAAAATATTTAGAATCAGTAGAAAAAAAAGCATATGATCTAGCCAAAGGTTTTGAAGGTATGTACAACACAGCTACCACATCACCTGCAAGTAAAGATTATTATCTTGATCAAGTGCTTGCATATTTAAAAGGACAGATAAAAAAATCAGATTTACCAAAAGCTCTTCAACAAACCGCCGAAGATTTAAATAAAGAAATTATAAACACAAAACAAATCTTTGGTGAGCTATTACCAAAAGGTGATCTTAAAAATTTTATTTTAGATAATGTAAAAACATATATGAGAAAGTCTTTTTCTATATTTACAAATCCAGAATACATGCCAGATCAAAAATTAAAAGATGGTGCAAAAGCATGGATACTAAACAACGTTGTAAAAAGAAACAAAGACATAAGAGAAAGTGCGATCAATACTTTAAAAACATCTAAGATGACAGATGCACAAGCATTAGAGGCACAAGCTGAATCGATAGTTCATAAGATTCTTACCGATACAAAAGTAGATGGAGTTGATCCTTTAAAACTATTACAGAACGTAGCTAAAAATCAATTAAGATCTGACAAATTAATTAAAACAGGTGATGAATTACCAGATGCAATTAAAAAATTATTAGGTGAAGAAAATAATTTAAAATCATCTGTGCTACAAACAACATCACATGCAATAACTCAATCGGTTAACAAACAAACTTTAGATAAATTAGCAAGAATAGGTTTAGACGAAGGGTGGTTATATAAAACAGAACAAGACGCTATAGCTAAAAAAGCTTTTGATGCATCAAAAATAGGTGAACTACAAAGTTTAGGTATACTAAAAACTAGTATGTCTAAGTTATATGCCTCTGCAGATATGGCAAAGGCTATAAAAGGTGCACCTGGTAAACTAGATAGTTTGTTACAAAGTTCTGCGTACAGAAATATGTTACAGTTTAAGGTAGCAACACAGTTTGGTAAAACAGTTCTTTCACCTGCAACACAAGTTAGAAACGTGACTTCTGCTAGCATGTTTCCATTAGCTAATGGACATATAGGTGGTAGATCATCAGTAACAGAATCAATTAAGATGGTTATGGATGATATATTTGGTGCGGGAAAAATTATAGATGAAACTAAATTTATAAAAAATTTAGAAAACAAAATACGTCTTGGTGTTATTGATGAAAATATTGTGGCATCAGAATTAAAAGCTGTATTAAAAGATATTAAGGCTGGTGCAAAAGTTAAAAACATGGATAGTTTACTTGCAAGATTATCAGAGTCAAGAATGTTAAAAACAGCTACAAGAATATATGCTGGAGGTGATAACTTGTGGAAGTGGTACGGTCACGAGTACGTAAAATCACAAATGAAATCTATGTACAAAAACGTAGATGATATTGCAAGATGGACAAAAGAGATTGTTGGTAGAGATTTTGATAGAGTCAATACATTTACAGGTAAATTAAAAACATTTGACGAAGCTTTAGATGAAGCAGCTGCATGGCAAATAAGAAATACATATCCAACATACAGTAAAGTTCCTGAAGTTATACAAAATTTAAGAAAGCTACCATTTGGTAACTTTGTATCGTTTCCTGCAGAAATGATTAGAACAACATACAACATATTAAGTTTAGGATTAAAAGAAGCTACATCATCAAATGCAAACCTAAGACAGATGGGTTACAGAAGATTAATTGGTTCACTAGTTACTTTAGGTGGTGCAGAGAAAGCTGTGTCTACAATAGGTATGAATTTAACGGGTGTAACTATGGAACAGATAAATGCATATAAGAGAAGTTTATCAGCACCATGGGATTCAAGAGCTGCTATTATACCAATTAACAAATGGAAAGATGGCGTAGGTAAAGCGATTAACTTCTCATACTTTAGTCCGTACGATGTTGTAAAACAACCTTTTAGTGCTGCATTAAAAACATTAGAAGAAGGTAAAGTAAGACAAGAGACTGCTGGTAATGTAGCATGGAATTTAATGTTAGGACCTGATGGACCTGTAAGAAAACTTTTAGATCCGTTTATATCAGAGGCAATCTTTTTTGAAAAAGTATTAGACACATTACCATCAGGAGTTGGATTTGGTGGTAGAGGTGGTATAACTAAAACAGGATCAAGAGTATATTCAATCACGGACGATGGACCAGAAGCTTTTATGAAAAGTTTAGTTCACATCATAGAAGGTGTTCAACCAACTGCAATTACAACTGCAGGTAAACTTGTACAAGGTTTAGAAAAAGATCTTAAACGAGGTGGACAACCGGTAACATTGAAAGATGAATTGCTTGCATTATTTTCAGGTATAAGAATTATAAATGTAGATGTACCAAAAGCAATGCAATTTAAAGTTACAGATTATCAAAAAAAATTTAGATCTGTAACTACAACAGAAGATTTATTTAGTTTAGAAAATTATCAAAACAGAGGACCACTTGTGTTAGCTGATGAGTTTAGACAAATTCAAGATGAAACATTAAAAGTAAATAGAGAGTTTCATTTAATACTACAAGACGCATTAAAAACTGGTGTGCCAGACAGACAGTTATTAAAAATTTTAAGAAAAAGAAGAATATCTTATGCTAAAGCAAAAAAATTATTAGATGGTAAAAACATACCATATACAGGATACGAAGAACGTATGAAGAAAAGAGTAAAAGAAGCAGAGATAGAAGCAAAAAGAAGAGGCGAAGGTGAAACCGTTAACAGAGAATATTTTTATCCTAAAAAATTATTTAGAGATATATTACGAGAATATAAAAACAAAACTTTAAAAATAGAAGAACCAGATACAACATTGTTAGAGTTAGAAAAATTTAAAGAAAGTATACAAGGTGATCAAAGCTCACTACCAGGTCAAGAAGAAACAACACAATTAGCTGATATACAGACACCACCATTACCTAATATGGCAATGCCTGTAGTACAAACAGCTAGAGCTAATGTGAATCCAAATACTAACTTGACACGTACACAAGAAGCTTTACTATCACCAGAAGAAAAAATTATTGCAAGTAGAACAACATAATGAAAAAGTCGGCACTACAAAAAATAGAAGATCACGAAAAACTTTGCAGAATAATGCAAAAGCAGACCTTTGAACAAATAAAAGAAATCAAAGAACGTGTAACAAGGATGGAGAGAATGATCATGGGCGGAGGTGGAGCTATAATACTTGCCTTGATCATGAACATGATACAATGAATTTAAGTCGTAATTTTACCCTTCAAGAATTAATTAAATCTGACACTGCAATCAGGTTGGATATTAATAACAATCCAAACTCAGGTCAGATAGAAAAATTAAAAGATCTTTGTGAAAATATTTTACAACCGGTACGTGATCACTTTGGCAGGGTTAAGGTAACGAGTGGTTTTCGTAGCGAACAGTTATGTATTAAGATAGGTAGCTCTGTAAATTCACAGCATGCCAAAGCCGAGGCGGCCGATTTTGAATGTATGGGCACAGACAATGCTGAATTAGCTGACTGGATCAACCAGAACCTAGACTATGATCAATTGATATTGGAGTTCTATACTCCTGGTGAGCCTAACAGTGGATGGATACATTGTAGCTATACTACTGACCAACCAAGAAAACAATTCTTGCACGCATACAAATCAGAGGGAAAAACTAAATACAAACCTGTGATTGGAAAAGCAAAAGACTTGGTTTAGATCCAGTCTTTTAATTCTTCACCCATGACTTCAGATGCAATATTTATTTTATCTCTTAAAGCCTTCACAATCTTCTCATCGACAGTGTCCTCGCAAATCAGATCGACATAAGTCACTGTTTTCTTTTGTCCTATTCTGTGTGCTCTGTCTTCTGATTGCAATCTCTTTTCTAGGTCGTAACCATTAGAATAATAAATTACAGTATTGGCCTGTGTAAGTGTGATACCATACCCACCTGTTTGTGGTGTACCAACTAAAAATCTACATTTAGGATTGTTTTGAAATTTACGAATAAAATCTTGTCTATCTTCTTGTGGTGTTAAACCATAATAGTGAACATAAGAATCTTCTCCATATACTTTTGTTATTCTTTTTATAATATCACTGACACTCATTTGATAATTTGCCCAAATAATTGCTTTGCCCTCTGTCTCTTCAAGTATAGACATTAATTCATTTAGTCTGTTGCTTTCTACTTCTTGAACAGAACCATCATCAGCAGTTACATAACCACATGTAATTTGATGTAGACGCATCAACTGTGTTAACACAGTCATTGTAGTTGTAACCTTACCGTTTAATACAGCCATAGCTGCTTTTTTCATTTGTTCGTAAACTTTTTTTTGATCTGGTGTTAATGTAATATGACGTTTAATAAATACTTTTGGCGGTAGGTCTAGGCAATCCTCTTTTAATACTCTATATGAAAAGTTTTTTACGGTATCTGATAACTCACCAAGATTTTTAAACTCGCTAACAACTTGTATTGATCTACCTCTAAGATGCATAGTCTTCATCTCTGCATACCTGTTACGAAACGCGTAGTATGATGTAAAGTCCAACAACCACGGATCAAGGAACTCACACTGCGTATACAAATCTAATGGGTTTTTTGTAATAGGAGAACCAGTCATAATTCTTTTATATTTAGCTTGCTTACCTAACATAATAATATTTTTTGTTCTTCTTGCTGTAGGTGTTTTGATTGTAGTAGATTCATCAATAGCCATTAAAGTTTTATGTGAGTTAATAAATTTTCTAGCAAAGTTTACACCTTTTTCTGTAGACAAAGCTTCTACATTCATAACAAGAATATGTAATAACATTTCATTTTCTAATAATGAGTCTAGTTTTTCTTGTTGTGATTTTGTAATATTTGATTGCCACAATACAGTTGTATTATCTATGTGATTAGGCAAATGTGTAGGTAATTCTTGTTCGTGCCAAGTTTTAACAACACCTTTTGGTGCAATAATTAAAGCACCATCTATCTTGCCTTTGTCATATAACATAGCAAGATTATCTATTAATACTTTTGTTTTACCTGTACCCATTTCCATAAAGTACGCAAAGTTTTCTTTATTCCAAGACTTTTCCAATGCAGTTAATTGATGTGCATATGGTTTAGTTTTAAATTTATAGTTCATTTTATTTTCTTCTTTCTATTGACTTCTATATAAAGGATGTTATATGATTTGTCAATAATGTCAGAAAGAAAAGTTTATGTAATACAGGAAATTCCAGGAACGCAAGCAGGCAATCCTAAAATAAATAT
>Ga0208157_1000842_pt1 | contig 15200 bp, 27 predicted proteins | sample 5_EtaG_FD_184077 | JGI IMG/M metagenome (GOLD analysis project Ga0208157, IMG submission 184077) | Marine viral communities from the Subarctic Pacific Ocean - 5_ETSP_OMZ_AT15132 metaG (SPAdes) (version 2) | ecosystem: Environmental > Aquatic > Marine > Oceanic | place: Pacific Ocean | collected...
AAGTTGCTTGTAAATAAGCATCATCACTTCTGTTAAACCTTAAACTACGTTCTACTGTGAAGTCACCGGCAGCAGCCCCTGAAGCTCCAACCCTTATAGCATCAGAAAAACCCATTACTTAACATCCAATGAAACTGCACAATGGATTACATTACTGGATTTAATAATGTAATCTACTCTGTCCGTCAATCCTGCTCCTGTTGTTAGTGTTGGTGCTGTTCCACCTACAAATTTAAATGCTGCATTAAATGCTGCTGTTCTTGATCCTGTTCCATCCTGCGTAATAAATATTGAACCTGACTGACCAACGACTTGGTTGCTTGGTGCAGCAAAGGTTCTGTTACCACCGAGTGTTACTGAATGATGACAGGCTGTAGCCATGTCAATTGTTATTGTTGCTCCGTCAGATAATGCTGTAATATTTGCTGCAGCTCCTCCTGTAAGAGATATACCTCCCGAAGCTGTTTCTATCTTTTTAGTTCCATTATGATATAAATCTACTGATCCTCCAGCATTACAATCTACATAAAAATTTTGAGAAGCATCTCTTAATTGAATATCATTCCCATTTATTCTTAATTCACCTGTTCCTGTATCTGATATCACTGACCTACTTGCATCGTGATATATCTCTAAATCATTTCCAGTTCCAAATCTTATCTTCTCATTATCTGCTAGATCTATTGGCTTGGCTAACTTGGCTGCAGTCACTGCATTATCTGCTAGTTTAGAAGTTGATACTGATCCATCCGATGGAGTTCCTACATCTGAATCTATTCCTTGACCTAAAACAACTGCAAAGAAATTTAGTCCACTAGCTGGAGCAGTGGTAAATGTTAAAGTACTTGCCGCTATTGTGTAATCATTATTTGGATTCTGTATTACACCTCCAAGACTTACAGTAATATCATTAGCAGTTCCAGGAGAAATATTTGATCCTCCTACCTGAAGTGTGAATGCAGTTGTGCTTCCATTAAATCCACTGGAGATATCATCTACTTCCCTGTTGCGACCAAGTTTTGGTTCCGGTCCTATGTACGACATGTATTTATAAAGATATCTTTTATCTTCTTATTTTAAATTGACTAATCTTCTACTTTTTAAGTTATTTAGCTGCTAATATAACTTCTTACCATCTACAATAGCTTTATCAATAGCTGTAAAATCTTCAGATCCCCAAATAGAAGTCGTTTTATCATTTTTTTTGTAAGCCTTAATAATTTCAAGATGCTCTACATTACGCTTAATTTTAGCTTTGTATTGATCATCAGACTCCTCTGATGACTTAGCAATACCTATTACAGTTACGCTATCAACAGCAGCTGAAAAAATTGCTGCAATTTCATCTGCGGTTTTTTCTTCCATAACAAAAATTTATTTATTTTAATTATAACAAGTATTTATGCAGCCTTTAAAGCACTTATTTCTGCAGATAATTCTTTGATTGCATTTACAAGTATCGGTACTAATCTTTCATATTTCATTCCATAAGACATTCCATCCTCTGTTAAATTAACGACTAAGGAATCATCATTACTAGCACCATATCCATTGGCTTTCTCAACATCTAAAGCTTCCTGTGCTAAAAATCCGATATGAAGCTTTGCTCTTTTTTTACTGCCGTCTGGTGTTCCATATGGATCTTCTTCTGTTCCATACCATGTTCTCCTATCCCATCTATAAGTAATAGGTCTTAAAGCTTTAATCCAATCAAGACCAATGGTGAAATTAGAAACATCTGTTTTGTCTCTTGAATCAGAAGAAGATATAGATGTATCAGCACAAAAAAGATTTGAAATAGAATTATCTCCTAAACAAACATTATTACTTCCTGTTGTTATGCTACCTGAAGGACTATTTGATCTACCAGCATCATTACCTAAAAGAAGATTGTTAGAACCTGTAGTTAAATCATAGCCAGGTGCGTGAGCACCTAAACAACTGTTAAGTCTACCAGAAGTGATAAATTTTCCTGCAAGATGTCCAAACCCAGCATTAGTATTGCCAGTACAACTCTTTAAAGCATGATATCCGAAAGCATTAGATTCTGAAGTCGTAGTACCAGTTTCAAGTGCTTGAAATCCGAAAGCATTACTATTTAGAGCAGTAGTCAGCGAATCACCAGCAGATACTCCCACTAAACAGTTTTGAGTACCAGTGGTTAAAGAAGCACCAGCGACATATCCAATGCAAGTATTATCTTGACCAGTTGTTATAGCTATTCCAGCACTGCTTCCTATAGTTGTACAACCCCAAGCTGTAGTTATATTACTCCCTGAAAGATAACCAGCAGCAGTATTAGCATATCCAGTTGTATTATCAGCTAATGCACCATATCCGAGTCCAGTATTATAAGATGCCGTTGTATTATTCTGCACAGCATAAGCACCTAAAGCCGTGTTATATGTTCCCGTTGTGTTGTCTGTTAAAGCATTTACTCCTATCGCAACATTATCAGCACCTGTAGTATTAGCATCTAAAGCAAAATTACCTACAGCTACATGGTTACTTCCAGTTGTGTTTGCGTACATAGCATTTCTACCAACGGCAACATTAGCTGATCCAGTTGAGTTTGTAAATAATGCTTGATCTCCAACTGCCGTGTTGTAATTAGCTGTTGTATTGCCTGATAAAGAATATTTACCAATTGCTACATTTTTTATCCCAGTAGTGTTTGCATCTAAAGATTGTTTACCTATCGCTACGTTTTCCGAACCAGTTGTATTTAATGCTAGAGCATTCACACCAATAGCTGTATTGTCATCCCCAGTTGTTATATCATTTCCAGCATCTTTTCCGTACAAAGTGTTATTCGTAGCGTCGGTACCACTGAAATTAGCTCCGGCACCTGTACCAGCTACAGTATTACTTTGTGCATCACTTGTTACCCCTCCAGCTGCATCAGCAAACTCTAATTGTCCTACCGCTGTTGAACCTGATCCTGTTATACTTTTTACTTTTAAAACTTTATCAGCTGCAATTTGATTATCTGGCAGAATAATTTTATAAGACTGAGAAGAACTATGTGCTGGCGATTGTATTTTTACACCATGACTATTAACTCTGCAATTTAATTGAAGATAACCTTCTTGAGAACCATCATCTCCTTTAATCTCAATTCCTGGAGCTGATGAAGTAGAAACTACATTAATCTTGTCTCTCGTCACAGCATCATTTGCTATATCAGCCTCAACAACTGCACCAGCATTTATTAATTGTACTTTTGTTTGTGACATTTACACTTAAAATTATATTTAATAATTCTAAGTTCTCTTTATCTACGAATTCTTACTGTTTCTATTGCTGGTTTTCCTAGCTCTTGTTCAAAATCTTGTTCAACTGAGAGAGCAGGAATATCTGAACCCGTTTGACTATACAAATTCTTACGCCTTATATACCCATCTACAAAATTTTTTCCACCATTTGCCATTACTGCTGGAAAATCATTATCTCCCATAATTAACGACCCATCAATTTTAAAAAGGCACTTACTTTATCTCCAACAGGAGTTTCCTGAGATATAGCATTCATAGGATTATTTTTTTCAAAAGCTTTTTCATTTGCTTCTTCATATGGCTCACTAACTGCCATTCCTTGATTCATAGTATCTTCCTGTTTAAATTTAGGATCTTGCATCAAAGCACTATTATCAAAACCAGTCCCAAGTGTGTTACTCACTCCAACTGCACCAGAACCCATTCCTTCCTCAACTCCTGAAGCTCCCTTTATTGCCTCTCTAAATCTATTAAACATAAAAGGAGGAGCATCTTTTTGAAGTCTCATTGACTCATTCAGTATTTCTTCTTGAGTTGGCATACTAAATTGTCCAAAGGGATCCTGACCCATGTTTTTCTCTCTCATTCTTTGCTCAAACATGGCTTTTCCAAATCCACTTAAATCAGTAGAGGGCATTTTTTTAATTTACACTGTTTCTTTATATTAACATTCACAAAACTACTAGGGTTAGGAAGTGATTGTATATTATTTTTTTTCGAAATATACAACCAATTACCCACCCCTACCTCGGCATTTTTTAAAATTTAAGTCCTTATATATAAAATAGTAGGTATGGTTAATGGTTTTTTTACCTATACAATCTTCAAAACCTTTTCTACCAGAATGATTTTACTATGAACACCCAAGTTCATGAAAAAAAAGGGGGTTTTACTCGGCTACGTGTATGTTGAGGATAGGTAAGAGGTTGTATATTATAAATTAAACAGTCACATACCTAACCTCACTTTCCCTAGAAGTAATATAAATAGGCAAAAAAAATTGGTATTTGGGTGTTCAACGATTGCCATTGCTATCAAAGGGATATATACTAAAAACCAAACCACCCCCTACTTGCATGCAAACTGAAAACCCTTTCCTCTACAACCTTTTGACTCCTTATGATCAAATTAAATTCGTTAATGCTTTTAAAACAGGCTTAAAAATATTAGGAAAAGATAAGTGTTGGTGTATGAAAAAGATTAAACACTCTGCTTTTGAGGGGTTTAATACAAGTAAGAAAAATAAATTGCAATATCAAAGTAGAGATGCACGAGAACTTCTTTTATATTTGACAGGAAGAGAACCAAGAGGAGAGCAACAAATAATTGTTAGAAAAGGCTTTTGTCAATCACCATACTGTCTCAACCCTTCTCATTATTATTGGGGAACTAGAAAAGATGTAGCTTATGAAAGTGCTTCAATAAATGAAAATAGTATTGATACATTCTTAATAACCAAGTTAAGAAAGGAAAGTAAGAGAGGGATTAGTAGTAGAAAATTATCTAAAACTTATCGACTCCCATATCACTCAGTTAGAAGAATTTGCTCATATGAAACATATGAAGATGCTGAAAATAGAAAAAATGATTACAATGAAAAAGAAATCTGGGATAATCTTTCAAAATTTTGTGAAAAGATTTTAATAGCTTTTCCAGAAGAATCAAAAAAATACAAACTAAATTTTCTCGTGAATAAACAATTAGAGTGTCCTTGGCATATCAAAGATTCTAAAACTCATATTGGGAATTTTGGTATTATGGGTGAATGTTTAGATTGTATGAAGGAAATTAAAAATGGTAGATGTTTGGTTGATGTAAGAGAATTTGATTTTAGATGGTATTGGCAAGTCAAGAGATTCTGGGAGCAAGTAGAAGTAAAGGATGAAGATTCATGCTGGCCGTGGAGAGGAGCTACAAGAAAAAATAATACAGAATCGACAGCTTATTTTCCAAGTCCTTTTCATTCGGGTAAAACACAATCAGCTCCACGAGTAGCTTTTTGGCTTAGTAGAGGATATACAGGAAAATATCGAATATTTAGTAAATCTACTTGTGAATCCTTTTGCTGTAATCCAAAACATCTCACTATTAAAGAATTAAAAGACTATGAAGATCCGAAAAAAATTACCTCGATTAAACTAAGTCATGACAATATATTCGAGTATTACAAGAATAGACAAAACCCTAGCTGCCAAAAATGTCAAGATTCCTAACCACAATACCTAGTAATAGTGGATTCGTTAACTTAGGATTAGTTGAAACGTATCCTACTGGAGGTGGAGGACCAACTGCTTATGGTCCAACATCCTATTTTGGCTCTGATCCACTACCAGCTGAACAAGGGGATAATTTAAATAATCCAATAGATTTGGGAGATTTTTCATCAATATTTAAATCGCTTAATTTAAAAAATACTCATGGGGGCTTAACTAGAAAACAAACTACTTTTTATAAAATTAAGTTAAAAAGTCCTAGATCAATTCAATTTACTCAAGACTTTTCTCAGTTTTCATATGAAGAAAACACAAATAGAAATACATTATTAGCTTTTTATAGAATACTAGATGATGGTAGAAGAGAAGAATTACCTATAAATGATGAAGGTTATGTACATAAAGAAAGTTCTATAGATTATTTAGATGATGACAATGGTGCATTATTAGATGATTATCCAACAACAACTTTAGGTGTTGGTAATTATCTATTTTTAATTACAAATGATATTAGATATCTAGAAACAAATTATTCAATTAGTCTTAATGTTTCCGTAGTTGATTTTCGTTTTGTTTCAGAAAATATATCAGAAAGTATAAATTTTGGATTAGTTAGTAATAGTGCTGAATCTACTTTAGATTTTGGATTTATAACTTAAACAATATCCATATTACCAGTTTCTGGATTATACTTTTTAGGTAATAATCCTTTAGGGTCTTGTTTTGCAAACGATGGATCTTTAGTTATCGTTGCTGTAGGTCTACCTTTAGTTTTAGCTAATTCCACGGCATCTAAATATTCTTTTTTAGCTTTATTTAAATTTTCTTTCGCAGTTTCTTTTACAAAATCTAATTGAGTCTTAGGAGCTGTAGCAGGAGCTGTTGATGTACCTGTACTTGCTCTAGCAGTTTGACCTTTCTTTTGATCAAATGCATCTTTAGTTGATGTTATATCAAAAGGTCTTGGGGTAGTTTGAAAACTTGTGTCAGGTGTTTTATTTGGTAAAGAAGATAGATATGCGGCTGCAGCTAACATATTTGTTCCTTTACTTCTAGCACCTATTTCAGCAGGTGTTCCTACTTCGTCATATCTTTGCTGTTGAATTTTACCAGTCTCCGTTTCTATTCTACCCATCTGCTCGGCTAAATCTTTAAAACTTTTCTCAGGTATTACAGATTGAAACTGTTGAGGCTTAGTCTCAGCAGGCATTATTACAGTTGGTGCTGATGGCTTGCTTCCACCCATTTTATTTTTTAAGGTTACATTCTATAGTAATTCTATCTGTAACAAACTCGTAGAGATGAGTGCTTCCAATATATCCAAGAGGGACAATAATCAATATCAACAACAACTCAGCATAAGTGATAGGGCGACGCATGACAAAAAATATCCTTTCTTAAATGATATTAGCCAATTACTACATGATATGTCCACGTCTGAATTGTATAACTTATGTTCTTTACAAGAATTATTATTAGCTAAATCCTGTTGGGAAGCAGAAAACTATAGTGGTTCTTTAGAAAAATGTAAAAAACGATTAACCGAAGTATATGGAAAAAATTGGTGCGATCATGTAAAATTAAAAGATCATTTTAGGAATATAAGACAATATTACATTTGGGTTTTACTTATTAGTCATAGACAACAATGGGACTATTTGCAAAAGTAAGCTAACATTTTAAAAGATACGAATAATATGATCCTCAGATGCCAGTAGAAATAACAGAGGATTGGCTAGATATTTTAGATACGACTAATTATGCCCCTCTAAAAGATCCTGATAACACCTATCAAAGCTATAGATTTAAAAATTTAGATATTGATTCTGTAACTACAAAAAATTTTAAAAAAAGACTTTGTGAATCGTTAATTGAACAAGTAGAAATATTTATACCCCCTTCTGGAAGCTTCTCTAATGCAGATTTAAGACGATATTTAGAACTTATTTCGGGTTATGAAACTAGTACAACTGACTTAGTTCTAGGTTTATCTCTTGCAGATCAAATAAGAATTACTTTTAGTGATATGAAAACAAGTACAATCTGTGATCGCTACCCTGATATTAATCTTGCAGAAAAACGTAGATATAGGTGTGTTGCTGAATATCTGATAAGACAAGGTGAACTAGCAAAATTAAGAGATGAAAATGGAAAATTAATTAAAAAAATTGGAAATATGCAAAAAGCAGTAGTTTTATATAGACCACTACCAAAACTCTTAGAAACACTAAGAAAATCAGGATTAGCAAAATTTGTAAAAATTGACAAAAAGCCAAAAGATAGTAAGAATGTAGAAGCAGGAGAAACTAAATGACTAGTAGAAGAAATCGTTTACTTAAGCAGCTGATTGGTAAAGCTACAGGTGAAGAAGAAGCTAAGCTCTACAAACTTACAATAGAAAGAATTTGTGCAGATATGTGTGAATACTATTACAAGTTCTACCACAACGATGGACCTGGGGCGATGGTTTATGTCCCCGACCATGAAGATGAAAAGAAATCAATGTTTTATTTAACAGTAGATAACCTTATAAGTGCTGTTGATGACCTTAATAAGCAGGATATGGAAGGTGCTGCAGACGTTATGAAACAAGCTATAGTAAGGGCAGAAAAGTTAGATCCTGATAAAGAAGCGTTATTTATTATTCAAGATGAAAAAGAAATGTCATTAGTTCACTATAAGATTGATAGTGAAGGTGCAAGCTTCAAACAAATGTGAACAACAGGCCGTATCTATCTAAACAAATAAATGATTTAACTGATGATTGGCTTACTCCATGTAACTATTTAGCTTATATAAATGCTCTTTTAGGGGACATTGATTTAGATCCGTGCTCAACCTATAGTGCAAATGTTGAATTTTTACGAGCAAAAAAAATATATACACCTAAAGAAGATGGTTTAAATATTGATGATCCTTGGACTGGGACAGTTTATTTATTTCCTCCAACAATAGGTAGATGCTCATTTTCACAAGAAAGAGGGACTTGGAGGTGGAGTGTCAAAGCTGGAGTAGGGGCAAAGGCACCGAGCGTTATATGGTTTAGAAGATTAGTACGAGAATGGAAGTTAAGAAACATTCGAGAAGCTTTATTTTTCTCTACTTATCCTGAAATGTTAAGAATATGTCCTGAAATGTGGGATTATCCGGTATGTTTTCCTACTGATAGAGCCAGTCTTATTCATGGGAAAGGAATGTATGTCATATCTCCTCCAGTTCATTGGGGATATTTTATTTATTTACCTAGAATGGATTTTGGATTTAATCAAACAGATAGGTTTAAAGATATATTTTCTAATATTGGAAAAGTAATATGTTAATTATCTCTTGGAAATTCTTGATCTTTGATCTGTGCAGGTCTTGGAAATCCATTTTCATTTAAGTTATTTACAAATGATTTTAAAAAATTTTTTCGACTGTTATCATCAACGCCTGGTCTAACCCCACGACGCTCTTTATTTATATCCTTTTGAGGATTCAGTGACTTATAGAACCTGTAACGATTGTCAACGTCGTAACTACTAGTAAACTTACTCATAGAGATATTCTACGAGGAATTAACATGCCAATGTCGGAATCAGAGATTAAAATTAGTGGAATCTGCGATGATATCAAAGAACTTCTAATACATAAAAATAGAAAATATGGTAATTCTGCTTTAAAACCATGTAGAGTTTTTAGTAAATCATCACCAGTAGAGCAATTATTAGTTCGAATTGACGATAAATTAAATCGAATTATGCAGGGTGCTGGATTACTTGCAGATGATGAAGATGTAGTAAATGATTTGATTGGATATTTAGTATTGCTTAAAATAGGAATGCATGAGGAAAAAATGAAGAATTTATCACATGTTTTTCATCAAGGTTTTAAAAATGTAACCATTCCCACTGCTCACTTAAAAGATATACCACAGGAGGATGACAATGGAGTATAAAGATTTAATTGATAATTATACCCCTGAGCTGGAGTTACTTGATGCTTTAGATTATCTTAGGGATCAACCTTGGCTCGCTTCGGAGATCCTAGACCACTTGGCTTCTCGTTCCAGTAGCGGAAAAAACGACGTAAAACTTCTCCAGACGGATCAAGCTCTTTAAATTTTTTTTCTAAATAATCAATACCTTTTATTTGATTAGAAGACCCATTGTAAGTTTCGACTAAATTTAATAAACAAACTTCTGTGTGGCATTTATGAGAATAGAAAGTAGGTATTTCTTTATCTGCAGCAAAATACATATCTAATTCAGCACGTCTTCTAGCAACCATTAAATCGCCTCCTGACATCCAATAAGTATTAATAAATGGACTCCACTCTTTAATAATTTTAGACTTAGAAGAATAACTATTAATAAGCTCTAATAACTTACAATTTTTAAAAGATTGAATACCAATACTATGAGCAAAACTTAAAATTGCTGCTTTTCTATTAGTATTTAAACTAACAAAAACATAATCTTTTAATTTATTAGAAAATTCTTTTAAATCTAAATAAAATTGTTTATCTATATCTTCTTGAGTAAATTTATCTTTCGAAGTTAAACCATGTCCATTTATTTCTTGACTTCCATAACCAATTCTCCAAGAATCTTCTCCGAAGTCCTTATAAGTCGCATATTTACCTAATCCTAAAAATGTTCGAGCAGGGGTATATGATTTAGTTAATTTAAAGCCTTTATCTGAAAAGAAAGGATATTTAAGGAACGTCAACAGTGCCGAGGTAACTCACTTCAGAGTAACCATCATATGTTAGTAATACAACATAATCTTTACTAGCATTAGTTACAACAGCTCCAACAGCTCCTTTACCTCTGCCAGCTTTATCTATATCAAAAAACTTTTTATAGCCTGTAGGAGCATCTCCTGTAGCAAATGCGTCTTTTTGAAATATTTGAACAGTACGAATACCTGATGATTTTTCAATGTTTACGATAATGTTTCCTGTAGTTCCAGGGTTTACCTCGAAACCTCTTACGTCATCACTTTTATCACCTGTAGTAGAACCACCTACATAAGTGATTTCTGATCCAGTATCAACACTGAATGTATCAAGAGTTCCTGTAATTCTTCTTGTAGCCATGTTTTTTAAGAAATTTGACCTTCAGTCGATAACTGAAATTGAATGTCTGCATCTATTCCATGATCTTTCATAATGCTGAAAAACATCTGACGATCTAATGCTTTTTGATGTAAAAGCTCAATAAATGCTTCTTCTAATTCTAAGCGGTCTAAAGTTTGGATTGCAATAGCAGCAGCATGAATCGCAAATTCTTGATCTACTGGGAGGTTAACATCCATATAAATTGAAACCTTTATACATATATTACCAACAGTAAATTAAGGGGCAACACTAGACAGTATTTAAGATCTGGTATCTACAGTAAAGTTAGGAATATCAGGAATCTCGTCATCTAAACCAGTCTTCTTTAGATCTCTCGATTCTATAAAGTCTTGTAAGTGTTTCTTGGGATCTGTAACTGGGGTCATGAGTTCTTACGTTTCTCTTTAAAAACATAGAGCTTACTCCATAGCTTCCTCCAAAGAGAATAATAAAACTGATAGCTACGGTTGTCATTTCAATTTTCTATGTTTAACTGTATTCTAAGACTAGTAAAACTTTAAAATGACCATAGAAGATCTAGTCAGGCACTTTATAGAAGCTTCAATCAGTGGTGCAAGTAAGACTCAAGTTCTAAGAAAATTCAAAGAAACATATAATTTAGACGATAATCAATTAAAAAAATTAGAAAATTTAGCTTCATTTAAAGAAAAACCTAGAAAAATAAATTATAAAGCGTTTTATAACAACAATATTACGAAAGAATCTCAAAGAATTTATTATCCATTTACTCAGATTTATAAACAAGAAAACTTCTTATCAGATATTGAATGTGATCAACTAATATCAATGATATCAAAAAGTCTCAGACCATCTACTGTCGCAGATCAAGGAGATACTTGCCTTGTGAATAGCTATAGAACTAGCAAAACTTCTGATTTAAATTACTTTACAGATCCTTTTTATTTAAATATTGATAAAAAAATAGCAAATTTTATGAATTTAGAGCCATTTTTTGGAGAAACAATGCAAGCTCAAAAATATGAAGTAGGTGAATATTATAAAGAACATTATGATTTCTTCTCACCCTTTAATCACGAATTTAAAACTTATTGTGAATGGATGGGACAAAGAACTTGGACAACTATGATTTATTTAAATGACGTAGAAGAAGGAGGAGAAACATATTTCAAGCATTTAAATTTGAAAATTAAACCAAAGAAAGGCTTATTAATAGGATGGAATAACTTATATATAAATGGCTTCCCTAACTATAAAACGATGCATGAAGCTTTACCACCAATTAAAGGTTCGAAATATATTATTACTAAATGGTGGAGAAGTTGGAGTCTGATTTAATTACCATTTAACTTTATGTGACCAGTATCGAGCAGAAAACTTATCAGGATTTGAATCTTGAGCATTATGTCTTGCATAGTATGATTTCTTTCTAGCTTTATCTTTTGCTGTCTTTGGATTTTTTCCAGCCCCCTTTACTCCCTGTTGACCAAATCTAATTATCTTTTCCTTTCCATCCTTACAAGCCTTTACAACATGAGATTTTGTTTTGTGACTAGGAGTCTTCTTAGGTTTATTACATTTCAAATGATCCTTTGAAAGTTTTTTAGCTTTTGCTCTCTTCGTTTTGTTTGACATCCTCTTCTGTCTCATACTTGTAAGTCAGTGTCGATCTTAAATGCCACTGATGTTTTTTGTGTTCTCGACCACGATCAGCTGCCATGTCTTGAGTAAGATCATCACCAATCATTCCAGCATATTTTGCTAATTCTTCGAAAAGACTTGCAAGCATGTCGTGAACTACGCTTAATTCTAAGATGATTTTATCTTCGTCATATGGATTACTCATATCAATTTCTTGCATTCTCGTAGAAAATAAATTATTTACAGATAATGGAGTCATTATATTTATTGATCTAGCATGCTCTGCAATCGTATCTACACCTGCATGCATCTCATCCTGTATGTCACCTGTTAAAAGATGGACTTGATAAAATTTAGAGCCATTTAAACCCCAATGAACTAATCTAGTTGTTTCTAAAACAAACATAGAATCTCTTAAAACTTGAATAACTAAGTCATCAACAAGCTTTCTGTCTTTCGAATTAACTGCATCCATTAAAGAATTTTTATAGTACCTTTCTGTACCTTAGCTCGAATACTTTGATCTTCGCTACCTTCTGTTCTAGCTAGAGCATCTGGCATACGTGCCCGTTGTAACTCAGGCATATATTCCATAATCTTTTGGCTTTTATCTCTTAAAAATGCCTTAGCGTTAGCTTGAGATCCATCCGATGTAGAAGTCATTTGTTATATACGAAGTTGCTTTATCTGAAGATAGAACCTTAATAGAAACACTATTATCGTCCATCCAATGCTTTATTTTACCAAGTCTTTTCTCCGTGTAATGTAAATTAGACGGTTTATACCATTCTCCTAGTAGTAGAGAACCTTTTGCTCTATTACAACTAGAGCAAGAACATAGCATATTTGATTTAACATTATGACCACCTTTAAATTTAGGTAGTATGTGATCTATCGTTGCGGAATCTATATCTAAATCTTTTTCACAGTACGCACATTTCCATTCCCAAGATTCAAAAATTGATTGTCTAAATTTTCGTCGAGCATTTTGAGGTGATAATTCAATGAGATTTACTAAAAGATCTTGCTCGCAATTAATCACATGTATTTTGCAACCTTGAGAAAACTCTATGCTGCATAAACTTGCATAAATATATGTTTTATTCCATTAATGGGACTAATTCAACATCTTCCTCTATTTCACAGTCTGATTCTTCCAACAATCTTAATAAATAATAATGAATTTTCTCAGTTACCCATTTTAAATCTTCGTCTGTAACATCGTTAAATATTGCATTTAAAGATAAATCACGGGAGGGGGTTCGAATATGATCAGCTAACAATCTAAGGGCTTTATATCTTTTTTGATTCATCTCCGATAACATTTCATGTAACCTCTGCAATATCAATTTTTTCTGAATCTGCAGCAGAATCTAATATTTCTTTATTTAAAATTTGAATTATTTCAATTGCACCTAGGACTTTCATGTAAGATTCTTTTAATTGACCTAATTCTAAATCTTTTAACTTTATATCATTAGATAAAGCAGTCTGCTGTTCAATTAGCTGCTTCATTGTATCTTCTAATTTCTCATGTGAAACTGTACAGGACATAATAAATATTCTACTAATTTGAGTATAGCTTCCTAAATTTTATCTAGCTACTAGCAATCATTAAAGTCTCTAGCTACCTGTCCACCTATATCGGATCCTTTATCCTGAGCAAACATAGTAACAAACCCTGCGGCTAACCAACCAACAATTGGTATATTGCTAACCATAGGAGCAGCTTTAACTCCTACAGAGGCTCCTACAACTCTCCCTGTGGAGTTACCACTTCCTTCTACCTTAAGACATGCTATATCTTTTTCAGTCATCAGAATGCCGTCTTTAGGCTCTGTAGTAGATCCACCATTCATCGTGTAGGTTTCTCTTAAATTTAATTTAGATTTTTTATTACCAAATAGACCTTTTGGTTCTTCTACAAGTTTTGTTCTCTGAAGAATTGCTGGATCATTAGATCTATAACTAAGTCTATAGCCATCTTCAGATGCAATTAAATCATACGAAGTGTAAGGACCTACAGGTAAATTTAAATTTGGATATGGAGTTTTAAATTTTGATGAAATTAAAGTATTCATCAAAGAAAGATTAGATAAACCCAAAATGGATACTAAAGCTATTATTCCCCAATTTCTTTTTTGTTTGTAATACATTTCACTTATTATTACTCTCAGTAATAATTTTAATCGGAGCCTGCTCTATACGCAATATTTGAGTAGCTACTGCTGGTTGACTTTTAGAAACATCCTTGTTTTTATCACCTTTTTTACGTGATGCCTCAATCCCGAATGTGGAAATCGCCCCCGTTAAAATCGAAGCCGGAAAAGTTATATCCTTGGGTTCATTACTATAACCTGGGATAGAAATGTAATTTAGGCTGACGATAAAACCGCTCCACCCGATTACGACAAGCCTTACTATGACTGAGATAAACGCTAATTGCTCATCTTTGTCATCTATGTTTTCTTTAATTTTTGCAAAAACATTTTTCTTCTCTTGTGATTTAGAAGAATCTTTTAAATTTTCAGTCATTTTATAATCTAATTAATACTAAGTTTCGCTCATGTAAACTTATGTATAGCAAGCAATAAGTACAGAAAAATGAGAAAATTACTCCCTTTGTTAATATTGATATTTGCACCAGCGGCCAAAGCAGATATCACTTCGAAGCTCAGTAGCAGTGTACAATTAACCACTAATGCTGCAGCAACACAAGTTGAGAGGATCGGGACAACATATGCGGTTTCGGGATCAGGAGTGGATACGACATATACACCAAGTGGTGGTAGTGCAGTTTCTGATGGTATAGGAGGATTGACTATAGCTAGTGGGGTAGGTTCAATACCAGCTTTAGAAGTTACACAGAAAACAGCTGGTAACAGCTTCTCATTCACACAATCCTTTACTCAAGGAGATGCGGTTGCTACAAGTGCTCCTAGTGTTGGAGCGGTAGGTAATTTTAGTAATCAAACATCCACTGCATCAGGA
>Ga0208157_1000845_pt1 | contig 15167 bp, 35 predicted proteins | sample 5_EtaG_FD_184077 | JGI IMG/M metagenome (GOLD analysis project Ga0208157, IMG submission 184077) | Marine viral communities from the Subarctic Pacific Ocean - 5_ETSP_OMZ_AT15132 metaG (SPAdes) (version 2) | ecosystem: Environmental > Aquatic > Marine > Oceanic | place: Pacific Ocean | collected...
TGTAAGTTTCTGGGTGAATTTTTCTTAGCTTTTGAAGAACTTTATCCTGAACAGTTGTTGGAGATTCACTATCGTTAGAAATTTCTGGAGTGTAATCAGCGATAGAGAATGTAAGGTCATCATTCATTTTCATAACCATTTGAGTTCCCATTCTTCCAGACCTAGATTTTTCAATGGTAATAAATCTACTGGAGCGACCAACTTTATTTACCTGTTCCTGAGTAGGTTTAGATAGTTTCCAAGTTTCATCAACAGCATCTCTGATAGCAGATGTCCCTCTAAATCCACCATTCTTATTGGCATGATGAATTATAAGAATCGTAGTTTTAGGGAAAAGAACTCCATTATTTCTGGTAAGCCAATATAAAGGTTGAGCAAAATCTGATTTGTTTTCATCAAAAGCTCTACCGCCACTACAACCAATGAGAGAATCAATAACAACTAACTTAGGATTATGTTCCTGCATTAACTTGATGAACTGAGCATACCTTTGTAACTGCCAATCAGTTTGAATTTTTACGTTGCTATCAACAGGAAGATTTACTTCTTCAAGTTGTTCTTTTAACTGAGAAAGAGGTTGATCTCCATTCAATAAAAGAACTGGCCCTTTTTCTACAGGAACTTTACTGCCCCTAACAAGGAAAGGATCTCCAGTAGCAATATGTTTTGCCATTGTCCAAGCACTCATGGATTTACCATCACCACCTGCTCCGTAAATAAGAACAACTGAAGGAGTGGGAAGAATATCAGGTATCAAGTATTCCCTCTGAATATCTAAAGCATAAAGGTCAGCTAAATCTAGGATACCTTTTTGGCTTTCATATTGAATTTGGTCAACAATAAGTTTTTCCAAAGATGACTGATCCCTATAACCTGCTTTTAATGCCAAAGTATTTAACTTGTAGTTCATCTCAGCAGGATTATCTAAATCAAGAATATTTTTGGCACGTTTAATGACCTCACCAAAATCAAGAGTAGAGGTTCTAATTTCCTGAACTTGTTTATCTTCAGCTTGGCTAACAATCTTTTTGTTTTCAGCAGAGAATCTATGTCTTTCAGGATCTTCTCTATCAGCTAACCAGATAAGAGTGCCTAAACCAATACCACCACTTTTAAATGAATACCAAGCAGTAGTACAGGGAGTATCGTGATCTCCTGCATCTTCCCATTCTCCTGCAAAGTCAGGATCTTGAGATGACCAGAAAGACCATAATGCCAAACCCATTTCACTAGGAAGGGCAGAATGAATTGCCATTCCAACTCTGACCCAATGTTCTCTACTACCTAAACCTTGATGAGAAATAACGGAAAGACATTCATGGATAATCTGAGAGATTTCATCTTCAGTTCTATCACTAAAATCTAAGTCTTTTTTATTTTGAACTGGTTTTGGAGGAGCTTTCATCTCGGCTAATAACCAAGCAGGAGCTACAGGTATCTTGAAAAGATCTCCAGTTAATTTGTAGAAGCCTTCTTCTGAACTATGTCCACCGGGGTAAGCACCATAAATAACACCCTGCCTTCTTCCCCAAAGTATTTCATAATTACCACCATCTTCTTTGCGAAGCCCATGGCCTTTCACATCACCCCATAAAGCCTCTGGAACGGTAAAGATATATTTTGCTGCGTCTTTCTTTGTAGAAGTAATCTTAGGAGCACCTATAAGCGTTTCAGACCATTTTCTTTTTAATACTGCGTGATCTTTATCAATATCAAGAATTACAATCCCTTTTCCTCTAATTCCTGTATAAAGTCCAACAGCTTGAAGGTCAGGATTCTTCTCTATTGCTAGTTCTAGGTCGTGGTTATCAAAATCTCTTTCCCATGATTCTTCCAAAGGATTCTTGCCAGTAGCCTTTCGACCTGACTTCATTAAAGAATCTTTTTTATATATTGGAGCGTAGACTAGGTTTTCGGGTAGAGTCTTGACGAAATTAATAATTGTCATGTATCATTCTATTAGGGTAAGTGAAACCTCTGAACTTCTGTTTTGTTATTGAACAGATTTCGGAGGTTTTCTTAGTTTAGGTCATTTACAAATCAGGGTCAAGCTATTAGAATGAGATTGTGCAAAGATATTTTGCCCATTGATTACAAACGCTATTTAACAATTTCACATTTATGAAATTTTCAGCCACTTTTGAAGAAAAAGTCAAAAAAGCAGAAGAACAGGGTGATCGCCCACTCGTTTCTTCTTATTTAAACCCATCAAAGGTTGATCCAAAAGAACCAGTTTCTTTCGCATTATTGGAAGAAGATCCCCTAATCTTTTGGAAGATCTACGGTGAATCTGTTCACGGTGAAAAAGGTAAATCTTTTAGATTCTTAAAAAAACCCACAGAAGAAGAAATTCTAACTGAAATGGGTGGTTCATATACAAGAGGAACAAAATTCCAAAGTACAGAACCAGCAGATCCAAGAGAAACTTACGTTTGGCCTATCTTTGATTACAAGAACAAAATGGTTCGTATCTTAGAAGCAGACCAGTATCAGATTCTTAGCAAGATCAGAAAACTATCTTTAAACAGAAAGTATAAAAATCTCATGGCATGGGATCTTTCTCTTTCATTAGATAGAGAAGGAGGTCGTTGGAATTACGATATTCAAATCGAACCACAAGATGAAGATGATCAACCTGAGTTGGAAGCAGCTTGGGAAAAAACAAAGTCAAAAGGCTTTGATTTAACAAAACTACTATCTTACGAAGATCCATTCGGAGGCTAATAGAAAAGGGTCATTGCCCATACGAAAAGGAACTGTCAGATCAACCTCTGGCAGTTTTTTTATGTAAAGATATTGTTGCAAAGACATACTATATATATTAGAATGATGCCATATATATTATTTATCATGACTCAATCACCTGACCCTTATGCTTTACATAGGATTTCTATTCAAATAACAAAATCACAGTACGAATTATTGAATGAGCATAAAAGACCTGGAACTTCTATCTCTGAATTAATTAGAAGAAGTATTGATACTTACTTTGCACCTGTAATGAAAAATAAATTGAGTGTCCATTCTTCCAGACCTGAAGTTATTGAACATAAGGAGGAAATAGCTATATAAATGCAAAGACTTAGTTTTTTAAACCTTCAAAGTTACATTCAAGAGAAAGGATTTATAGTTTTAGATCATTGTTATAAATGCGATAAAATCAGTTACAGATCCGAAGAAGAAGCAAAAATCATTGCAGCAGATATGCGAGCCAAAGGAAAAGGTCATTCATATACTTACGAGTGTCCGAAAGGAAATGGTTGGCATTTAACTTCAATGAAACCAAAAAGTGATAATGTCCTTAAATTCAGAAGAAAAAGCCATTCATATAGAAATAAAAAAGGTTGGTAACGATTATGAGTATTTATTTCAGATCATCAATGGGAATAAATTTCCCTAAAGCTCCATATATAGGTCAGGTTCACTACGATTTTGACCTAAAAAGAACTTTTAGATATGAAGAAAAAGATTTTGGAGATTGTATTCTAAAATCTACAGTAGATTGGTTTCATTGGGTCGATATAACCGAAGAAGATTTATGAATACTCCAGAATCAGTTTCAAGAGATCAGTTAAGAGTTGAGTTAACAGCGAGACAAATCAGAAAAAATCGTGCAGAAGATTGGAGATCTAACTGCATGATGATGTACAAATATGAATCTAATCTTTATATGAGAAATATGATTACATGGCTTATGGAAGGGTATGCTTGGGTCGGTACTTCAAGAGCTACATATATTCTAAGTAATCAAGGGAATGAAAAGGCTAGAGAAAATGTAAAACAAAAACTTTATAGATGTAAAACAAATTCAGTAAGATCAGGTTTCATTGAAAATAAACATTGGAAAAAAGACACTCAAATAAAATGGAACATTTTAGAAATTTTATTGTTATTTCCTCCGAGTAATGAAGAAGTTGAAAACAGTAAAGTGTTTAAGATCTTTGAAGATTTATCTAAAAATAAATTAGATTTAATTAATGAGATAGGAGAAGATGAGTTATTAAAACAGCTACTTAGGTTCAGCTTGAGTAGTTAATAATTTGTAATATTTAAAATAGCTAACGGATGTATCTTTTTTTTAGAAGAAGTTTAAACAATCAAGTACATTCGTTGAATGTTAAACAAGTTAAAACAAGAACCTTTAGTATGACTAGGTTTTTTGTATGAACTAGCTGCTATATTTTAATTATTCACAGTATTGTTAATGATTAATTTAATGAAACAGATACTTTTCTATCCGAATGTAGAAAGTATTTTACCTCGATCCTCAACAGAGGAAGCTCTACGAAGATTTGAAACTTACTTACCAAGTTATAAATTAGAAAGTTTTGATAATTTCGTTTCAATTTTTTGGGAATTTGTAACTGGAGAGATTGAAGAAGAACATCAATTTCGATATGGTCATATATGGATAGATGCTTTAGTTATATTGGCAATAAGATTTAGACCATATTATTTTTACGATGAATAATGACTATCTTGCAATTCAAGCGTAGGCCAGCTAAAGTTAAAAAAAATCTTTATAGACAAATGACTCTTGCCTTACCTCAAGATCAGGACAGGCAAACATTATTAGCAGGATTACGTCATTCGTCATTGGTGCGTGATGATTCTGGTCAGCACCGAGTTTATAGAGATGAGGAAGAGAGAGAATATCATTCAGTAACTTCGATATTAAAACATACTGCACCTGCTGAACAAAAAGCAGCCCTAATGAAATGGACTAAAAAACCAGGTTCAATAGAGTATAGAGATTTAGCTTGCAGTATTGGTACTGCGGTTCATTCATATTGCGAGAGAATTTTAAAAAGAGCGTCTATACTAGCTATAAATTCAGCAAACAAACGCAATGGTTGGAAAACTTATGAAGATGGCTTGGCACGGCCTAGTCAAGCAATCACAACTTGGGCATTACAAAATGCCATACATGGTAAAAATAAAGTCGAGGAACAATGGGCGTGTAGTGAGTACACCCGAAATATACAACCCTTTTTAGAAGATATAAAAGCCATTCATCTTAGTGAATTTAATGTAAACCATTCATCAGGATATGCTGGTCAATGTGACGCTTTAATAGATACAGAAAATCCTGACGGCCATTCAGAACTGACGATAGTAGATTTCAAAACATACGGAAAAGATACAGATAAACCAGAGAAATATTTACAGGATCATTTATTACAGATAGGAGCGTATAACGAAGGATTATATGAAAAAACTGGAGTTCGAGCAAAAAGGGGATTGATATGTATAATAAGGAAGAACGGATTACAACTTCGATGGGTAACAGCTATGGAGTTGATAGGTTGTGGTGCGTTATTTAAAGAGAAGGTAGCAGAGTTTCAAGATATGGTGAAAAAAGATTTATTAGTAGCAGCTTAATCAGGTCTAGAGAAATCTTGATTAGTAATAAGAATCCAACGTGGTTTATCTAATCGTTGAAATAATAATTCTGCATCAGGAATAATAAATTCAAAAATATCTTCTGTCTCTGGGTAGTAAAAAATCTGACCTTTATAAGGATTTTTAGGAAAGTTAATTTTGTTCATGTTGTTTTTTAGCAATTTCGGTATTAATAGTCTGAGCTAAGATGTATGGTTCGTATTTCAAGTCTAGGTCAAGAGACTCTCTGGCATATTGAAATTTATCAATATTACCAGAAAGAAAATCATCATCTAAAGCACCACGTTTAATTTGATATTCGTAGTATTTACCTTTAGGCATAATCCTGTAATTTTGAATGTTTACTTTTTTCTATAAACCAATCGTATTTATCTATCATAGCTTTGCAGTTTTGACAGCCAAGTGCTGACCAAGAAAGATGATAGATAGTAGCAACTGAATTACACTCAGGACATTTTATTAATGCCCCTGAGTATCTCTTGCACCTAGAATAACGTGTCATTGGAACGAAATCAGTCATAATCCATCATGCCATTTTGTACCGAAGCTAGACATCATTTCGTGATCATTTGGTTCGAAATCAGGATCTAGTCTTACTTTATCTATGTATGGAAGATCATCCCATTTGATAGCATCATCACTAAACTTTTTTAATTCAGCAATTACTTCTTCTTGTGTGAAGTTGCGATTGATAGCATTATCACCAAAAGCAATTTCATAAACTTCTTCAATAAATTGGTCTTTAGTCATTTTGTAATCTCCATATAAGGTGAGTTAAAGTCATCAAAGTATTCTCCATTATCCTTCCACCAATCGACTATATAATCAGAATCTAGAAGAATAAAAGTAGGTTCAAACAGTTCAGGATTTTGAGACATATAATTGTGATACCACTCTGCAAAGTCTTCATGTAATTCATCATGTACTTTGTAGTGTTTAGCAATTTCTATTGCATGGTTTTTACAATAGTCTTCAAAGTCAGAAGCTTTTTGGATCGTATCCATTTCCTGCATAACTTGATCTGGTAATGGGTTGTCAATCATAATTCGCTAGCGAAATTCTCAGTTGAAATTAATTTTTTTAAGGTAAGTATTATTTAATATAGCTCCAATTTTTCTTCGTAACTCATCATCTTTTTCATCTTTAGCTTTATGATAATCTCGAATCAAATCTTGATAAATTTCAGATTTTAATTCAGATTTATGTTGTTGAATAATAGACTCTATAGGTTCTATATCGTACATTTCTTCAACTTTAGAAATCCACTTGTAAACTGTTTTATCGCTTACGCAATAATCAGCAGCTAACTTACTGGCGATCTTAGTTTTCTTTACATTGGAACGTAACATCTCTGCTATTGCTTCAAATGCTTCATCTCTACTATCTGTAATATTCATGATTGCTCCTCCTGTTTTTCAAAAAATTCAATAGTTGTACTATTAAGATCATTAGTGGTAACTGGTTCAAATTCCCACGGGCAATCGTTATCAAGTAACCATTCGTATAGTTTTGAACTATTCATTGAGCCATCTCCCAGAAAAGACGTTTAGCTCTTCTTGCTGCAATAATTTCAACTTCCCTAGTAGATAGGGAAGGAAATCTTTCTGAAACAGATTGAATCTGTTCATCGAATAGAGATTCTAGGATCTCAGTATTAATTGAATTACTCATAAATTTTTACCAAGATGATTGATAGTAAAAGTTATCGAAATTTTTACCTGCTTCTGCATTTTCTTCATACTCAAATAACTTATCAAGAGTATCTTTGGTACGTTTCAAGTCTTGATAGTACCAATCGTCATATTCTTCTGTACCGAAGAAGCAACCGTCATTATCAGTAGGTAATAATTCTATTGCTTTTGTTCTTTTTGCAACTGGAGTTTTGATTTCAAGAATGGTATTAATACGATCTAATAGCATTTTTAAATCTCCTGTAGATACATAATGACGTTGGCAGTTGTCATTACCTTCTTGGCAGTTATCAACAAAGAACTTATGTATAGCATTAGCTTTTCTCCAAGTAATAATCGGAAAAGTATAAGTTAGATGGTTGTATTGATGTTCTATTGGAGCGTCTTGTAACCCAACAGCGTTAAGAGCATCTTCCAATTCTGGAGATCTTTTAACTTGAACTTCTTTACCTTCTCTCATTTCAACATACTGCTCATCAGTAGGTTGTATATATGCTCTTGTACTGAAAGAGGCTTCTAGGTACATATCAAGACCCATTAGTTTTTACCTCTTGTAATAAATGATGTAATTTGTTGAACTGAAAAGAATAAATCTTTGATTCCATCTTTCATAGCTATCATCCCTTCTTTCATGGACTTATTAACTGTTTGTTGGTTCGTTGCAAAGCTAAGACTAGCTTCGGATAGCATTTTCATAGAAGTTTCAAGTTTTGAAAGAGTTTTTTGTTGCTCTTGTAAAACTTCTAAGATTTTTTTCATATCTCTATCCATTAGAAAGAATCCTCCATAGATAATTTGACTTGACCAACTGTATTTCCGTTAATGTCTCTGAGCTTTGTTTCAAGTTCCCATGAGGTATCTGGATCGACTACAGTTTCGATAGCGTTTGCATAGCTTTTTAAAATGCGAGCAATCTCTGATCCCAAATTGGAATCAGAAAAAGCGGCATTATCTGTATTTATTTTGATGTTTAAATTAGTCATTACTTTTTACCTCCTTGTAAAGAAATTCCTGTAATAGCTGCTCTTAACCATTGGTACGCTTCACGTTTGGTAAGTCCTCTTGCAAGGTCAGTAACTCCTCCACCTTCATTTACTGTTTGCATAATACAGGTGTATCCATATTCACCTCTGGTATGAATATTCCCAATATTGGCTTTTTTATCAGTCCAATATTCTGTAGGGTTGTTTGTTAATTTGTTGAGTATTTCAACTTGAAATTCAACATCTTTGTTTGAAATGCGGTTCATAGTTTGGGTAAGTGAACTTAGTATTAATAATAGTATATATATGGCGCTATCGTCAATACATTATGATATATTAATAATATTATATATGTCTTATCATGAGTCTAATTAAGTCTTACCTTCTCTCTATTCAAGAAATGGGTTACGATCCATACAACTTGAAAAATTTATCCTCTGAAGAATGGGATAAACTGATAACCAGAGCTTTGAAATCTGATAGAAAATTATATGAACTCTTAATCTTAACAAGATGTAAATTCAGAAAAGAGCCTAATTAAAGGCTTTATAAATACTTGCTCATATCAGGTAAATCTTTAATAGTAAAATACCCGTACTCCTTAGAAAGCCTTGAAACTGTGTCTTTTGGTTCGTAATCGTCATTCTGAAACTCTACAGCTTCAAATCCTCGATCTTCTACAAAATCCACTAATGATTTTTGATCCTTAGTGCTTGCGATATGTCCGCAAGCTCCGAAAGGATCAGCAATTAATAAAACATTTAAAGCCATAATTTTTTAATAATTAGTTTTTTTTAAAAAGAAAAGGAGCTTAAAGCTCCTCTATCTTGACTAGTGTGTATTCTTCTTGTTCGATCGCTTCTCGTTCTTCTTCTGAAATAGAATAAGGAGAATGTTCGATTTGAAATTGTACACGCCTTTCAACTTCTTCTGTAATATAGTCTTGCAATTCATCCCAAAAATCAAAAGTTTTAACTTCTGGCTTTGAGTCTAAATAACAAACTGCATGAGTTAATCTATACATAATAATTTTTTTATAAAAAGAAAAGGGTAAATTTATTCCCCATATGCTGATTCATGCCAAATTTTAAGCGTTTCTTGAACGTCTAAAGGACAATCAGTCCAGGTATTATTTCGGATCACCCAACCAAATTCTAGAATGGTTGGGATGATTTCTTTATTTTCTATGTAGTGCTTAATCATTTTTTAGCTCCATAATTTTTTCATTGATTTCTTCAATGTTTATCTTTGGATCGTTCCAAGATATGCCGTCTCCCGTTGTATTTGCCCAATCCCAATTAGCATCAAGATTGTTGAATACACCGCTTTGAAGTTTTTTAATAAAATCATCAAAGTTTTTAACGCTTTGCATCATCATGATTGAATAATAAAAATATTCATTATCCAACCACAATGCCGCGTTCCAAGTTTCGTAATTTGTCCAACCGTTGTAAGTTGTTTCAGTCATTGAGAATCTCCGAATAAGTTTGTAATCTTTCATTTTGAATCTCCGAAAATGTAGAGAATAATAAACTCCCTACATAAATTGGAAATGACATTGAAAATAAAACTACGATAAGTTTTAATTTATTCATTGTTTGTTAGTTCCTTAAATTCTGGATCGTAAATAATTTTTCTTTCTGGTTTTGGGAAAAGATCAAATGTCTTTCCCCAATCGCAACCAGCGAAAAAGATTTCATATTCTTCTTCAGACATTAGAAAAATATTCTCCTAACGATACGCTGAAAAAGATTTGGTTTCCTTATCTTCAAATATTGTCCTTTGGGTAACGTGTAAACGTTTCCTTTTGGTTCATCAATTCTAAGACTTGAAAACAGAGGTAAGCTAGGCTCGCTAAGAACTTGTACTTTATGAATGTAATTGGGACGAACTTTTGTTAGTAGCTCGCAATATTCCAAAGCGTCTTTCTGATGCTTACGAATGTTTTTTTCGCTTGCATCTTCCCAACCGTTCAAAGCTCCTCGATAGGTCATAACTGCGTAGGTCATGTAATTCTTTGGGTAAGTGAATAAGGATAATTGATAATAGATAACAATTACCTGTAGAGCTGTAGTAGGGCTTCGAGTACTTCTTGAGAGAGGGAAAAGAACCCAACAGTTAGTTAAGGGTTGTTTTACTCCTCTAGTTCGCATGAGTGCTACAACTCTAGAGGTAAGTGATTATCAAGCTATGAAATAATTTTTAGATTCTCCCGTAGCCTCAGTTCCTACCAAGCCAAGAAACTTATGAGAGAGTTTCAGAGATCACAAATGGTAGGAGCGAACAAGTCGCAAGTGACAACCCAATAGGGAAAAAATAAATTATTTGTTTTTCAAGTTTCGAGATAGAATCTCTCCCACCTCATGTATTAATTATAACATCACTATAACAGCATAGCAAGGTAATATGTGACATATCAATAGATCAATTATGACATCATAATAGATCAAATGTTACATATCATATGATAGGGGGTAGTGTATCAAATGTTACTAACTATATAGCCATGTCGGGTACCTTAAATATATATCCCAAATCTTTGTTACTAATAAGTATGTACTACTGCTGTTCTACTTTTATTGACAGTTGAGGTGCTTGAATATTGACTGTCTCTACAGACTCACCAATAACTTTGCCTAAAGAATCTAGAATTTGTGCTGCTGTTTGTAATTGACCTTTTGAAACTGCTTTATTAAATAATCTCACTCTCATCGCTTGAAGTCTTGGAAGCATATTATCTCTATCTTTTTCCCAATCTTCGTTATTCCATTTTTTAACTCTGTTCCAATCGTTCCAAGCTGAAGTCTCTCCAATGCCTTCAATCTTTGCATGCTCTAGAACTAGCTGTCTGGTTGTCTTACCATCTAACTGTCTTGAATATAAACGCTGACTTCTAGCCTGGATATGCTCTTGAGTATTAGGAGCAAACTTAGCTCTTCTCTTCTGCTTTACTTGTTGTTCTTTAAAATCTTCTGGAACGAAACCAGATAAAATAGATTCAGCCACGGACTCAATCAGATAGGTTAATAACTGAATGATAACCTAGAAATTGCAATTTAGGCTATAACTAGGGGGTATTAGTTGAAAAAATTTGTTATTTTTTAGTGTATGGAGTTAAAAACGAGCAATTATTCACAAATTAATTCAATTAAATCGCTTTATAACCTTTCAAATGAATTAACGAACACGCATATGGGGACAAAAACCGAGCCAATAACACTAAGGCATGCACAGGGGCAGGTGTTTAATTCAGAAAAAAGATTTAGAGTCTTAGTAGCAGGGCGAAGGTTTGGGAAATCATATTTAGCTTGTATCGAGTTACTTCGTGGAGCGATTAATAGACCTGGAGAGGTTTATTTCTATTGTGCACCGACATATCGAATGGCAAAAGACATTGCATGGAAGGAATTAAAGAAATTAGTGCCGAAGGTGTGGGTCAAGGCTAAAAATGAGACTGATTTGAGATTAGATCTGATTAATGGATCAAGCATTGAGTTGAAGGGAACAGAAAATGCGATGGCATTGAGGGGTAGAAGTTTAGCAGGGGTTGTTTTGGATGAAGCTGCATTTATGGATAAAGACGTATGGGCAGAAGTTATAAGACCAGCTTTAGCGGATAAACAGGGATGGGCATTATTTATTAGTACACCAGATGGAACTGCTAGTTGGTTTTATGATATGTGGTGTTTTTGCGGAGAAACTGAGAGGGATGATTGGACTCGATGGAGTTTTACTACTATTCAAGGGGGAAATGTAAAGGCTGAAGAGGTAGAAGCAGCTAGGGGTCAATTAGATGAGCGAACATTTAGACAGGAATTTGAAGCTAGTTTTGAAAATCTTACTGGTTTAGTCGCTGTTAGTTTTAGCGATAACAATATTGATAAGGAAGTACAAGATCTACATATGCTGCCTTTGTTAATTGGACTAGACTTTAACGTAGATCCGATGGCAGGAGTTTGTGCGGTAAAACATAATGATTGTCTTTATGTTTTTGATGAGATCATGTTGACGGGAGGGGCAACAACTTGGGATTTTGCGGAGGAGGTTACGAGAAGATACGGAGTGGATCGAAGAGTAATTGCGTGTCCTGACCCTACGGGTAATGCAAGAAAGACAAGTGGGGTAGGTGTTACAGATCATACGATCTTAAGAAGGAATGGTTTTACAGTAATGGCACCAAAATCTGCCTGGAAGATCAGAGATAAGATAACTGCTGTCAATACTGCTTTGTTAGATGCTGATGGAAATCAGCGAACATTTATCCATCCTCGATGTAAAGAATTGATAAAAGCGTTAAGAACTCTGACATACGCTCCAAATACAGGGATGCCTAATAAACACCTGGGGGTTGATCATGCGTTTGATGCTTTTGGTTATTTATGTTTGCAGCAATTTAATTTAGCGAAACCAGAGACATTAGGACAGACTTCGTTTAGAATTTACTAAGATACTTCTTTCTTATGGCTTATGGTTATGGTGGGTCAATGAAATCCACAACAAAAAAGAAAAAAAAGAAGAAAGGAGGTAAAAAACGTGGCGAATGTACCTGTAAATAAAGCTTTATACTCTAGAGTAAAATCAGAAGCAAAACGTAAGTTTGCTGTTTATCCTTCTGCCTACGCTAATGCTTGGTTAGTCCGAGAGTATAAAAAGCGTGGTGGAACTTACCGAGTGGAGAAAAAACGTGCCACAAAAAAGAAAAAGTAGTACAAGTCCTAGAGCTAAAGGTGGTTTGACACGTTGGTTTAAGGAAAATTGGGTTGATGTTAAAACTGGCAAACCTTGTGGTCGTACAAAAGGAGAAAAAAGAGGATACCCAGCGTGTAGACCAAGTAAACGTGTCTCAAGTAAGACACCTAAGACAGTAGGAGAGATGACAGCTAGTGAAAAAGCAAGATTTAAACGTGAAAAAACCAGCAGCAAGAAGATAGAATATCAACATAAGCGTAAAACTAGAACAAAACGTAAGAAAAAATGAGATTAACACCAAAACAACGTAAACAATTAGAGGAACATTCGGTGCACCATACCGATAGGCACTTGAATTATATGAAACGCAAAATGCGTGATGGATTTAGCTTCAAGAAAGCTCACGAAATGGCAATGAACAGGGTGGGTAAATGACAAAAGATTCAAGGTTAAAGAGATTCGGACTGTCTGGATTTAATAAACCCAAGAGAACTCCTAACCATCCCACGAAATCTCATGTTGTATTAGCAAAAGAAGGCGATAAAATAAAATTAATACGCTATGGTCAACAGGGTGTATCTGGTGCAGGGAAAAATCCCCAAACCGAAAAAGAAAAAGCAAGACGTAAGTCTTTTAAAGCTCGTCATGCTAAAAATATAGCAAAAGGCAAAATGTCGGCAGCTTTTTGGGCTAACAAAACTAAGTGGTAACTCATGACCTACGCACTCCCAGGATTATTAAAAACAAGTATTACTGCTTCATCTTCTGTAGGAAGTGTTGATAGTCCATTCGTTCGTACCAGAGCCGTATTGGATATGGTAAAGGGTTGGGAAATAATGAAAGCTGTAAGTGAAGGAACAGAATATCTAAGAGAAAATTCTGAAGCATTCTTACCATTAGAACCAAGAGAAGATTACGATGCTTATCTCGCAAGAGTAAACAGATCAGTATTCAGTCCTTTCACTCAAAGATTAATAAGAGCAGCTACAGGTTTAGTTCTAAGAAAACCAATAACATTAACGGGCGATCCATACTGGACAGAAATGTTCAAGATGGATGTTGATGGTTGTAAATCAGACTTAGATGAATACGCAAGAAGATTATTGATGTGTTCTCTTACTTATGGTCAAAGTCATATACTTGTAGATTATCCTGCACCTTCTGGTGCAATGAGTTTAGCTGAAGAACGTCAACAGAATCGTAGACCATATTGGATCGAAATAGATCCTACAAATATCTATGGTTGGAGATTAGACAGAGAATCTAATTATGGAAATTTAACTCAGGTAAGAATAGCTGAAAGGGCAGTATTACCCGATGGTGCTTTTGGTGAAAAGATTTATGAGCAGATGAGAGTTATAGAACCTGGTCGTTATCGTGTTTTTAGAAAGAAAGGAACAATAGAAGATATGTATGAAGAAGATAGTGGTGCTTATGCTGGAAATATGAATAGTCCTGCTGGAGAAACGGATTTTAAATTAGCAGAATCAGGAGAATTTTCTCTTGGTGAGATACCATTAGTTACTGTTTATTCTGGAAAAGTTGAAAATTTAGTAAGTAAACCACCTTTATTAGACATTGCATATTTAAATCTTGCACATTTCCAAAGACAAGCTGATTTAATTCATAGTTTGCACGTTGCATCACAACCGATGTTGGTAATGGAAGGATATGATGATCAGACTAAAGATTTAGCTATCTCTGTTAATTATGCAATGGCAACTCAGCCAGGAAATAAAGTTTACTATGTCGAACCAGCTTCTAGTGCATTTGAAGCACAATCCGCTGAAATAAAAGAATTACAAATGCAAATGGCTACTCTTGGTATTAGTACATTAAGTCAACAAAAGTTTGTAGCTGAATCTGCTGACGCTCGAAGATTAGATCGTGTTGACACAAACTCTATGCTTGCAATGGTATCTATGGAATTAGAACAAAAACTACAAAAAGCATTTAATTTATCTGCTGAATATGTAGGAATAGAACCTCCAGAAGTAAAGATTAGTAGAGACTTTGATATTGAAAGGTTAATTGGACAGGATATTACAGCATTAACATCATTATTTGATCAGCAAGTGATAGATAGAGAAGAATTTAGAGATATTTTGGTACAGGGAGAAGTGTTACCAACAGCGAATGAAGTCAAACCTGAATAGTTTGTTAGAATAACAGTTAAGTACATATAAATTATGGGCAAACATCTAGATTATGTTCAGCAATCTGACGGAACATACAAATGGGAACTAGCAGAAATTCCTGCTGTTAAGTCTACTCCAGTAGAATCAAAAACAGAAACTAAAAAAGTTTCTAAAAAGAAAACCTCAAACATTTTATCCGACTAATTTATGGCAATCGAAGAAAAAGTAGTTCAGTCCGAGTCTGTGACTCCTTCTGATCAGTC
>Ga0208157_1000852_pt1 | contig 15103 bp, 18 predicted proteins | sample 5_EtaG_FD_184077 | JGI IMG/M metagenome (GOLD analysis project Ga0208157, IMG submission 184077) | Marine viral communities from the Subarctic Pacific Ocean - 5_ETSP_OMZ_AT15132 metaG (SPAdes) (version 2) | ecosystem: Environmental > Aquatic > Marine > Oceanic | place: Pacific Ocean | collected...
ATACACGCCTGCAGGTATACGCGTTTCGGCCATTACCTTCTCTTCTCTTCTTTCATCTTCCAATGTGTAACAAAGAAATTTTGTTCCATTAGTTACGTCAAACAATAATCCATTTGTTGAATCACTTTGACTATTAAATCTTATTACTTTTAATTTCATATTTTTATTTTAAACTCCTATTATTTTTTCTATATTAGCTGTGGCAACTCCATCTACTTTTCCTATATTAGCAGACGCTACGCCACTTACATCATTTCCATATCCAGTTGGCGCTAAATTATAAATTAATTGTGGGCGAAAAGCAACGGTAGGATTGTTTGCGCTTTGAACTACTCGATTGTCGTTTTGTTGCGGGGCAGAGGCAGATGCAGTCGGGTCTACGTTTAAATAATCCTTACTGTACTGCATTGCACATATTATAAAAGCATCGTTATTTTTTATATCTGCAAGCGCGGCAGCGGTTAAAGTTATATTTACATTTGAATTTGGCGATAAAGAGGTTATTACCCCAGAGTAATTTGTTGCTGAACTAGCTAAGCTTGTATTGTTTTGCCAACCTGATATTTCTTGCCAATCATCAACATCAAGAGCGGATTGACCATCTCCTCCAAAAGCCGTGCTTTTTACAATAATAAGACTAGGGTTAGTCTCGATATTCAGATCTCTACGAAAAAAAAGTGTAGCATCTGATAACGTCCCTGTTACGTCTGAAGTATCAAAATAAAAAAAACCACGATATATAAAGTGTCTAACACCACCGCCTCTATTAGGAAAAGCGTTTGCTTGACCTATCTGAATTTGTTGATTATTGGCTCCAACAGTAAAAGTTGCACTACTCGCGTCTCTAACATTTGCCCATCCAGACGCTGAAAATTTAAAAAGCGCATTATCATTTGAATCAGCAAAAATTACTCCATCAGGCATTGTATTGTTTTTTAGGTAAATAATATATATTAGAATTAAAATAAACATTGCTAGGTGGTTTTACAGATATAGAATCATAAACAGTTCCCTCTACAAAAAAAACATCATTTAAATCAGTATAATTATTCCACCAAGTAGTTTTAGCCCCAGGTTTAACTAAATTTGGTAACACGGTTGTAAAATGACTTGTGTCTTCATCTGCCCAAGTATCATAAAATACACCATCATAAGTTGATAAAGAATCTTTTACAGCGTACCAATCGCCTTCTATTATAGTAACGTTTGTTTTTCCTAAAGCCCACTCTTTTGCTTTTTCTATTATTTGCGGATGGTTTTCTATTATAGTATGAGAAGTTATAGAGTTTGCTTGAATATAATCAGCAGATATTCCCATACCAAAACCTATCTCTAGTATATCACCACCGTTTTCACAAACATAATTTGCCGAAGCTTTCATTATATCATCTTCCCAGTCCATCATAACCTGCGCTTCCATAAGCGTTTCATCTGTATAATAAATCCTATCAGATGCAAATGTTAATGTTTCGTCTTTATATGCCATTACGCGTTAACTATAACAAATGTACTATCTGGATTAAACCAAATATTACCGTTAGACGCGTGTGATACTTGATAACCTATAATACGAACGCAATCTCCATTTGCTGATGGTGCTGTAGCTGTAGCGTTTCCAGGTGTTCCAGCGTTATCAGACTGAACATATAAAACATCACCAATATCACCTGGATCGTGATCTAAAGTAACCATACCTCTTAGTAGCATTCCATTGGTGTCTGACGCGGCGCCTAGTGCTACTGCTAGTAAACCATCTGCTGTTGCTTGTGCATCCGCATTTGCTATCTCCCAAGTACCATCAGATTTATAATGGTATATTTTACCTACAGTCATGGATGTTGTGCCACCAAAATAAACAACGTCACCAATATAGTCACCATCAGTACTACTTGAAACTAAAAATTTACGTGTTTTTGCTGTTAACTTAGACGTTACAGTAGCATCACCAGTTATAGTTGTTAATGAACCAGTTCCTAAACCTACAGTTACATCTACTTCATCGTTTGCACTACCACCTTGTAGTATTAAACCATAACCGTTTCCGCCATCGTGATTTGCAACACCAAATTTTAATATACCAGATTCTTGCCCGTGTGTAGCAACATCAATTTCAGACAATATTCTACTATATTCTTGAGTGTTTCCACTAGCGTCTTCACCTGAAAAATAAATCTCACCAAGATTATCGCCAGTAGCCGCTGTTCCACCGTCTCTATCTTTAACAAAATTTAAACTAGCCATGTCATTTGCCGCATTGCTAGTGTTTTTAATAGTAACTATTGGATCGTCGGCGTTTGCAGATTGAAATGTTGCATTGTCTCCATTTACAGTTAAATCACCTGTAATAGTTGTGTTAGCCTCCAAAGCTATATCACCAGAAGCGTCTAAAGTTATATCAACACCGTTTACATCAACATTACCATCTGCTTGTATAATCATATGCGCTAAAGCCCCACTATAATCAAATGTCTTTAATGATGTTGCGCCATTTAACGATGTTTTTATACCGAAGTAATCTTCTTGTCCAGCAGGAAACAAAGTACCACCAGGCACGGCATAAAAATCGAAAGAATTAGGCGCGTTTGGTGATGCGCTAGAAAAAGATTTCCAATTATCTGCAATGTCAAAACCACCAGCAAATTCTAAACTCGAAACCTGTACACCTGTTTGTGATATTGAACCTTGAGCGTTTTCAACATCCATTCCAATTGCAATACCTGTTTGCCTTACATTTCCAGACGCATGATTCGTAGCGTTGTCATTTATATTTATTTGCAAACCAGTAGTAAGGCTTGTTTGACCAGACGCTGTAACGCCGGATTTATCATAGTCAATGAGTACTAAATTTTTTGTTGCGCTAGTAGTTAACTCGTCATCAACATCTATTGTTATAGCAGAGCCAGTGGTTAAATTATCACAATCAATTTTTATCGCGTCACCAGTAGTTAAAAGCCTAGAGTCTACATCTATTACATTAGCAGTTGTATTACTAGCGTCAATATCTAAAGCTACTTGATCTACGGTATTATTGTCAATGAGTAAAGCTGCTGCCGCAGCACCGTTTTCAATTTCAACACCAGCCTCGCCATCTAATTTTATTAACCCAGCAGATTCTATTGTTGTTGTTCCTGCGGCGTCTAAAGTTATATTTCCGTCTGCCTCAATTTCAAAATGCGCCGCTGTAGCCGCAACGTCTAAGGTTTTAAATTTCGAATCACCATCTGCTCCAACTTTTAACTCAAGATAATCATCTGTGTTACCGTTGTCATACCAATAATACCTTCCTGCAGCACTGTCATTTATTACAAAACCGTCTATATCAAAAGTTAAATGCGCGCCAGTAGTATCATCATCAACTGTCGTAAGTGTTGTGGCTCCATTTGTTGTTGTGGCTATACTAAAGTAATCTCCAGTATCAGCTGAGCTTACACTTTTAAAATCAACCCCAGCGCCATTAACAATATTACTAAAATAGCTTTGTATACCTTCAATTGCTCTTCCTGCTCCAATAGATATACCAGAAACAGATATATTGGATTGAAATCCAGCTATAGAATTTGTACCATCATCACCAGCTTTTGATATATCAGCGATATAACCATTGAGAACATGTGTAGATCCACCATGATTACTACCAGCATCACTCATTTTTACAATAGAACCAGCTGTAGTACTAGTAATGGTGTTAGGAGTGCTTGAAGACTTGTGGTACTCTATATTATGTAACGTTTTAGTTGCGGTAGTTGTTAAGGCATCATCTACGTCTATATTAATAGCAGAACCAGTAGTTAAACTATTTGCATCTATAAATATTGCATCGCCGGTAGTTAACGCTTGTGTATCTATATCTATAACATTAGCGGTAGTATTTTTAGCATCAATGTCTAAAGCTATCTTGTCTACATCATCATTATCTATAGTTAAAGCGCTACCACCACCGGTGCTTCCCTGAGTTAATGTTATAGGTCCAGTTAAACTATCAATATTTGTTTCTACAGCCGCTTCAATTGTAGCCGTCGTCGTAGCGTCTAAAGCGTCAATATTAGAAAGAGTTGTTGTGCCACTACTATCAGCTAGTATATCAGTGTTACCAATAGAAAGATTCATACTAGCAGTTAAATTTAAACCAGCGTCTTTAATTTGCAATATAGAAGCTTCATCTACTTCAAAAGAAAACCTTGCGTCATTAGCAGAAGAACCAGCTGTATGTGTTATAAACTTAACAACATCTAAACCTTGGGCGCCACTCTCATATTGTGCTTTTATTTCAAGTTTTTCTGTGTCAGTAGATCCTAAATTAATAGTTGGATTACCATCATTAGATGGTTTGTATATATATAAATCAGAGTTTTCTATATACACGTCATTACGAAATCTAGCTATTAGGTCGTATATGTGTTGTCCAATCCATTTCATATTAGTATAATATTACGTCTACCGCTGGTGTTTCAGAAGCTCCTTGTGTTAGTTTTATGTATAAACCAAATTCATCAGTTTTATTATTAAAACTTGCATTTTCATGTACTAGCGTAGCACCAACTGGTAGCGCTACAGATTTCATTAAGTAAAATTTACCAGTTAACTTTTTTTCAATATACAGGTCTACAGTACAAGTAGTACTAGCGTGTACATTTGTTAACAGTATTTTTGATACTGAAACGTTTGCCCCCGGCGCTAATAACTCTTGGGTAAGCTGCGCAGCGGCAGCTGTACTTCCTGTTATATTAAAATGTCTAGCCATGTTTTACTGATGGAATACTACGTATTCTAAAGTCATTTTATCAGATGAAGTAGGTTGAACCATAATGTCTTCATTAGCGTCTGTTGCTAACCAAGGCATTAACATCCAGTCTTGACCATATAAAATACCTATTTCTTCAGTATCATCTGTTGTATCTGCTAGAAAAACTCTAAAACCTTTAGTTTTATCTGTGCCAGTGTTTCTAATATAAACTTTATGAGCTACTGCTCCACCAGTTGTAATTGCACCAAACGTAGATACATCTAATAAAACTACTTGAGTAGTATTACCAGAAAAAGTTCTTTGTGCTAAACCTGTAGTTTCCTCAAGATCTAAAGTACCATCAGCTTGAGTCATAGTCATGCTTTCGTTTATACTAAATGATATTGAATCTGTTATATCACTTGTTATATTTATTTCTGCTGTTGTTGCCATATTATTATTTATTTATTTATTATGAGTGAGCTACTAATGTTTGTGGTTCTTGGAATAAAGCAAACTCATAAGGACATACTGCCCCTGCAGGTTCCGCTTCTATTACAAATTCTGAAGCTGTATCATTCATACCCCAAGGTATAAACATCCAATCTCCAGCATATAGTCTACCTACGTTAGTATCATGTAAGTCTATATCTATATAAAAAGTTGGATCAGTAGCTTTATTTACGAAAAATAATTTAGCTGCTTTATCAGCTCCTAAAGCTGTTGGTAATCCAAATTCTGCTGTTTTAGAACCATCGCTTTCTGCGATAGTACCTCTACCCATTTCTAATAGTTCTAGTCCAGTAGTAAGTTCAGCCTTCGTTATTGTTGAAGAAGCGCTTATATTTATAGGACTACTCAACATATCAGAATTTAAAGTTAATGTGCATGTTGTTGTTGCCATGTTTTTTTCTTTTAATTAATTAATTGTTTTATGCTTTTGAAAAATAAGCGTATTCTGCTACTATAGTACCAGATGAAGCTTCTAGTTGAGTTAACGTTGCATTACCATCATGTATAGGTGCAAACATAAACTCTCCAGCGTGAAGTATACATATTACTGTACTATCAGCTGATTCAACGTTTAATGTTGTTGTTACTGCAGAACCAGACGTATCTACTCCTGTGTGTTTTAAATACAAATATCTTTTTGTGTCAACGTTTGGTAATATAATAGTATCACCACCTGTTGTTGTAGCTGCTACTTTAGATAAACCTACTTGAGGATGTGTAACTGATAAACTGTCTGTTACTGAAAAACTAATTTGATCAGTTGTAGCGTCAGTACTTGTAAGTGTTAAGGTTGGTGTTAGTGTTGCCATATTTATTTTTTTATTAATTTTCTTTCTACAGTACCATCTGAGTAAATGTAGAATAATAATTTATTTTCGTTTTGTTTTGCCGGTCTACCTAGTAAATCAGTAATCATTATTAATTTCTTTTCCACTTGAATCCTACTTAATAATGGGCCTGACCAAGTACCATCACAATAATCATAAGTTGCTTGACATATTGTATCCCATTCATTTTCACAACAATAATCATCTACTGATAAAACCCAAGCATAGCAAGGATCGTTTAACCAGTAAGGATTACCTGCACCAGTAATGCAATTAGCGTTATATAGACAAGATACAGAATCATTAACATTAGCAGTTGATTCGTAGTTATACGCGCTTGGATCCATGCAACCCACAACCATTTCGATACACGAACCGTTATCCGTGTTAGCAAGTGGATCAAAGTTAAGAGCAGTACTATCCATACACCCATAAATATAAGGAATACAACTAAAGTTCTCCGTGTTCGCGTCCGGGTTATAGTTAAGCATAGAAGGATCCGTGCAACCATATATATAAGGTATACAAGAATTATTGTCTGTATTAGCCGTAGGATCATAATTAAACATTGTGTTGTCTGTACAACCATAAACAAATGGTATACAGTTTCCATTATCAATATTAGCTATAGGATTATAATTAAACGCTGTAGCGTCCATACATCCATAAACTATTTCTATGCAACTAGAATCATCTACGTTAGCTAGAGGATCATAATTAAACGCGTTTGGATCCATACAACCGTACACAATACCTATACAGCTACCATCGTCAGTATTTGCTAATGGATTGTAGTTTAAAGCTATATCGCTCATACAACCGTAAACTACAGCTATGCAAGTATCTGGCGTGTTTGCGTTTGGATTATAATTAAAAGCTAAAGGCTGCATACAGCCAAGTATAACAGGCAGGCATCCACCATTGTCTAAATTAGCTATAGTATCATAATTAAAAGCAGTGCTATCAGTACAACCCCATATAGCTTCTGTTTGACAAGAACCATCATTATAGTCTGCTGTATAACCTTGAGTATAGTATTCTAAATAACCTGAATTAGTGCAACCAGGTATATAATAACAACTTCCATCATCTGTGTTGGCTGTATCAACATAGTTTATAGCTAAAGTGTCCATACAACCAAATATTTTTTCAACGCATAAATTGCCACAGTACGTAGGTGTTTTGTATTTGTACATAGGCTGTATAAACGGTGGTAATACTTCTATTATAGTATTACCAAGCGGATTAGTAAGCTTAAAACCACAATGAGGCGTTGTTAATTGTGCTTGTGCTGTAACATAAAATCTAAATTCTACTTTTTGAGGAGCGTTTAAATTTATTATGAAGTCTTGCGTGTAAGCAGTTGTATCTATATAAAACTGCCAAACATTAGTATCTTGTGTTACTTCTAAATAAGAACCTACCCAACCATCACCTATTAAATCATATAAAGTTAAAATATAATCACAATTAGGTATTAAAGCCATTGTGTTTGCTAGTGGATCATAGTTGTACATAGTTGAATCAATACAACCATATACTTTTAAAGTAGTGCATGAACCATCGTCTGTATCAGCTAAAGGATTAAACTCTACATACGCAGGATCCATACACCCAAAGACGGGAGGGCAAGCATCAGATACAAAAACATGTATTGAATCATTGCCAAAAGCAGGATCATCTCCGTATACTAAAGTATCATTACACTGTATTAAATAGTAAGAACCATCTAAACCACCCCAAAGTGCTCCATTTAAACCATCACCATAACTATCGTATATAACAAATGTTAAATCACCTTCTGGTAAACATCTCTGTTCTATTACTGAAGCATATGTAGGTTGAGAATCATAACCTTGACCATATGTTAACATGTTTCCACCTGTGTCATACACAGCCCAAGCGGTTTCGCTTTGGTATTGATCTAAATTAATTACAATAGTAGTTGGCACACAGTTTGGTTGTGCAAATGTTAATATTGGTAATAATATTAATAATAAAATTCTAATCATTTTTCTCCACATTTTTTTGATGGATTACCAACTTGTCTCCAGTCTTGTTTAACCCATGTTTTTAAACTACCACCACTACTAGTACCAGTTACATTACTTTTAGAAGAACGTTTATACTTACCAGCTTTACCAGCTTTACGCTTAGCACGTATAACTGCTTGTCTTTCAGCTTTACTCATACTAGCGATTTTAGCCTTAGGTAGACATACTTTAGTAGTACCTCCACCTTTGGCTTTTGTTCGCTTAACCTTTTTTATAGGATTGTTCTTCTGAACGTACATTACTTCTTTTTCATCATTTTAGCCATAGACTTAGCTTTCATCTTCATAGCTGAAACTTTTTTCATTTTCATTGCAGCTTTCTTCATCATCATAGCAGCTTTCTTTTTCATAGTCATAGCTGACTTTTCCTCACCTTCTTTTTTCTTTATAATAGCTTGTAATTTAGCAGGAAGTTTTTTTTGAGCAGCAGTTAACTTCATTGGCGCTTTTTTCATTTTAGCAGGCGCTTTTTTCATTTTCATTGCAGCGTCTTTCTTTTTCATTTTCATTGCAGGATCTTTTTTCATAATTTTAAATTTTGTTTTTTATATGTTTAAACATTGAGTTACCTAATTTTTCGCCCATTGTACTGTCTGACTTATAGTGAGCGTGGGCAACTCGTCTACTATAAGATATGTTTTCACCTGTTTTAGTAAAAGCTGATTTAGCTTTAGGGTATTTATCGCTTAATACTTTAGCTATTAATATACCTTGAACAGAGTGTCCTGATGGATATGAAGGTGTTTTCATTGAAGACATTTCATAATCTTTCATTTTTATATTCATTTTTTTAGCTAATACTTTTGGTCTAGGTCTATTAAAATGTTTTTTTAGTTCTAATATTATTGGTGCTGACTCTTTAATAAGCTTAGCTGGTATTTTTTTATCGTAATTTTCTACGTTATTATCTTTAGCTGTTTTAGCAAATGCAGATTCTATATTATCAAACTTCTTTACAAATTCTTTTTTTAAAGGTATTTTAGCAAGCGCTTTAATTTCTTGTGAAGTATCAAATGTATTATCACCTGGTGGCTTCATCTTTTTAAAACTTGATGTGTCAAAATCTTTAAACATTTTTTCTATTTTTTTTTAGAGCCTCTTTACCTCTTTTAAATATTGCAGCTACTTGTGTTTTTTTCATCACTTTTGCTCTCTGCTCTCCTACGGTTAATATTTGTATCTTACGCGCATAAGGCTTAGATATTCTTTTAACTTTAGCTACGGTCGCTCTAGCATCACTAGGCGTTGCAAATTTAATACTTACTGTATCTTTTGGGTTTTCGTCAGTGTATAAACGCCTTCCGCTACCTTTTGGTTTTTTACCAGTGCCAACTACTGGGTCTTTACGTTTTGCTATAGGTGAAGGCTTATTAGTCTGCATGTTAATAAACCAATTAGCTAATTGTTTGTCCCTAGATGTTGCGTTTTTTCTAGCTTTTAATTTTCTAGCTTTACTAACAGTTACACCACCGCCAAATAACTTTTTTATTCTAGCTTTCATTACACCTCTATATGCCATTATGCTTTCTTTTTTCCTAAACGTTTTCTAACTATATTCATAGTAGTTTTCATTTTACGAGCGTAACTAGGTTTTTTACCTCTATTAAATACATACTGCTGATTTAAACTGCCAATAATTCTATTTAATTTACCTTTACGTGTTTTAATTAGCCAACTAGCTAAACCAGATGGTGATAAATTTTTAAATTTACCTTTAGCATCAGGAGCATCAGAGTCTTTCCATGTAATAGATTTTGAAGTCTTTTTCTTTTTAAACGGATTATTTTTTTGACTATACATCTAGCACTTACCGGCTTTTTGCGTTTTACTAGCCCACATGTTAGCGTACGCAGAAGGATATACTTTAAATTTACGTTTAGCAGCAGCTTTACAACTAGCACTTAATTTTTTTAAAGCTGGTGATTTTTTTGATAGCATAGCATCTAATTTTTTAGCTTGACCAGCATGTAAGTTACTAGCTTTTTTAAGTTCGCTAGATATTTTTTTTAATTTTTGTTTGCTCATAATTTTTTTATTTTTTTTAACATCTCCATCTACGTCTAGCGCTAAGCCTCTTTCACTTTTCCAGCTTCTTGATCTAGCACAAAACGACTTACGTCTTGCCGCATCTTTTTTAGAAGGATTTTTACTAGTTACTGCTGTTTTTAATTTACTACCAGGATTTTTGCGTTTATATTCTTTTACACCTTTTTCAGTCATACCACCACCAGCAGCTCCACCTCTAGCTTTTTTATTTTTAGATACTTTATTAAAGTTTTTACCTCTACCTATTGTTCTACGTGGCTCTGCTTTTGCAAATAATGGTGATCCATCATTTCTACGTCTACCACAACTAGTAATAGAAAAAGGATTACCTGCCTGCACATATTGTTTTGCAGGTGATGCTTCAAACATTTCGTTTTGTCTTTTGCTTCCAGGCATAATTAAAAGTCGCTCATTAATAATTCATCTATTGCTTCTGTTACTTCTTCTTTTGTTGCTACCATTTTAAATGATAAATCAGCTTGAAATCTTAAAGCTTCTTCACCATCTTTAAGTATTATGATAGTAGGTACAACTGCTATTTTATATTTTTTTGCTTCATCTGGGTTTTTAGCTATATCGGTAAGACCTTTTGTTTTACAATCTAAATCCATAAACCAAGGCACATTATTAGCTTCGTTCCAACCGGCATTAAAATGTATTGCTTCAAGTTGTGCAAAAGTAGCCTCACTAAACAACATTAATATAAGTAGTAGCTTTTTCATTTATCTATTGTAAAGTTTGTCCTCAATTTTGTCTAAGGTTTCTTTTATTTCTTCTACATCTTTTTTAGTATCCATAATTGTGTTACGTATCATTTGATCTTTCATGTCAAACTCCATACGTGTAACTTCTGGATCAGGTGGCGCTGGTAGTGTTTTAGCCTCAGCAATATCAGCTTGTAAAGCAAACCACATACCAACTATTGTAGCTATACCAAAGCCTATACCTATAAGTGTTTTAATGCTTACTTTAAAGCTTGTATCTTCATTTAATTCTTTTGCCATAATTATCTTTGCCCAATATTTTTTAACTGTTGATCGGTAAGATCACTTAATTTTATACTTTTTCTTCCACCAGGTTTTCTGTTGGGTTTTTTTGTACTTTTGTAGTATTCAAATTTTTCTTTATTACTCATTTCCTTAAAAGCTTGCTTTTCAGTTTTTACTGTTGGTTTATTTTCTTTTGCTTTTCTTTTGCCAAATTCTTCAGGATCTTTTTCGTATTTCATTGGTGAATTTCCAAATCCACTAAATCCTTTCATTTTAAACGGTGTTTTCATAATTGTTTTTTAAAATATTGTATAATTTAATCCTAATTTAAAATCGTACCATTCACGATTCCAGTACTTGTTGTATTTTCCTTCTACAAAATAACCTAATTGTTTATTTACTTTTATTCCATAAATTAATCCACCGGAATAATCATACCATTGATCACCTTCTATATAATTATGATAACTAAATTCATCGCCATCATTATAGTGCCAAGGCATTAAACTACCCCACGCGTGCAACCATGTTTTTTTAGAGTATTTATAGTAATCAAAACCTACAACAAAAGAGTGTTGTATGATATTAGCTAACTCACTTCTTTTTTTCTCAGTATACTCAGCTAGCACTGTAGGTATAATAACTGCTTCCCAAACTTCTGGTGATGTAGCTACAACGTTACCGCTTGGATCTTTGTACTCACTATTAGCTACATCGACAGTGTAACCTTCTTGTAAAGCTAAATAAGTATAGTGTAAGTTACCATTATCTAACATCCACTCATCTAACGGATCATAACCATAAGGTTCTGCTAAACGATGTGTTAAACCTACATTCCAAGATAAATGCTTGCCATCTCTATGTCTATATCTTTCTGATGCTTCAAAGTATTTTATGTCTGCAAAACCATCTTCTAAATATTCCAACTTTAAAGCAAAAAAGTTTACGCATAATTCATCTGGACAACCATCGTCAGAACTAAATCTAATAAAATGATGTTGATCCATATAGTCTACACCTTCTTGTCTTTTATAATCTACTTCAAATAAATACTCAACTCCTTTAACTTTACCCACAGTGGCCGCGTCACTATAATTAGATTCCGTACCATCGTAAAACGTTTGTGCTTTGTTTTCATACCCAAATCTTGCTATCTTACGTAAACCTATGGTAAAATTATAATCATAAGGAGTTGATATAGTCTGTATAGATAAACCATTATCTACAGAAAATACATCAACATCAGACAAAGATGTACCACCATTTACCGCAGCATAAAACGTAGAAAACTTTAAAAATTTCTTTACGTCTATATCTTTTACTTGTCCACAGCACGTTTTTGGCACTGAACAAGCAACTACTATTAAAGTTAGTAATATTATTATTAGTTTTTTCACCATTTTTATATAGTCACTTATTTTTTTAAATCTTTACCTAATCGTGGTAATAACATAAACCTGATTTATTAGTAGTCTGCATTTTACACCTTGTACCGTTTGATTTAATTTTTTTGCATTGAACCTGCTTACCATCTGTTCTTTTTTCTGCTTTTTCATGTACAGTACAAAAACCGCCGTTTACAGCTTTACGTTTGCATCGTTTACCGCTACCACTTATAGCTGCACATCTACCATCGTCTTTACTTTTCTTTTTGTTTTCTTCAACAACTTTTTTATTTTCTTCTTCTTTTTGTTTTTTCTTTTCTTCTCTTTTTATTTTAGCTCTTTTTTTAGCAGCTTCTTTTTTCTTTTCTTTAACAGTTTCTTTAACCTCATCCATTTTTTTATTTTCAAGATTAAGATTATATTGACTCCAACCTAAAAACATTAAAGTTCTTTCCCAGGTAGAGTGATCATTGTTTAAAGCTTGTCTTATGTTTTGTGTTTTGTTATATAATCTATTAAGAGGAACGTTTGTTGCCATCTCCACGTAGTTAGTAGTAGCAGACCACTGAGGATTATCTATATCAAAAGTACTCATTTCTTCTATAATACTTTTGTTATAGTTAAGAGTTTTTTCAGCGTTAGTTATTTTTCTACCTTTAATACCTAGCACAGGTGATAAGTTCAAAGCCTCCATTAACACAGCACTTTCATCTGGATTATATCTAACGTCTCTTTGTCTAGCAAAAGCAATAGCTACGTTTTTTAAAGTAGCAACAACCGCACCTAAAACACCAGACCCTCTTAATACAGAATCAATACTACCGTTTATTAATCTTTCTTTCTTTTTAAGAAACAGCTTATTATTATCTTCTTCATCATCGTCAAATAACATCGCAAACAAAGCCGTTTGTAACGTGTAGAATATAGCATTTTGCACGGCAAAGTAATATGTTATTCTAGCAGCGTTAGATATATCGCTCTGCATTTGAGTCGTGTTAGGTTTTGTTATTCTTCTATTGTATATATCTTGAAAAGCTTTTTTACCTAATCTATTAAACTGAGATGTAACGTTTTGGAAATTTAATATAACTTTACCAATAACAGATGCTTGTTGTTGTGAAACCATATCAGGTCTTGCTGACTGCTGTGTTGATTGAGTTAAGTTTTGAAAATCAGTAAAAGCAGCCGCTTCAGCTTCTTTTTGACTTAAACCATCTTTTATGTATTTGTTTATTCTGTTTCGATAATAAGGAGCTCCACCTGTTGCAATTGCAATATTATCACCAATTTGAGTAGGTAAAAATCCTAGCTCTAACAGTTTAGATATTAATTTTCTAGTAGGAAACCTTGAGTTACGAAGAGTTTCTGCTAATTCAGCGCCGTTAACATCTGTTTGTATACCACCTCTTCTTTGTTTTAACATGTCAGAGTTAAATATAAACGCCCAATCAGCCCAATATTGCTTTTGGTTTGCAAAAGCTTTGGCAGCTGCAAATATATTGTTATCAGCAAAGTTAATATAATTAACTAAAGACATTTGCTGTAACAAGGCGGATCTCATGTTAAAGAACATTACCGTACCAACAGAACCGTTTAAATAATTCATAAACGCATTTACAATTCTATTTTGTCCGCTAGGTCTATTTCTACCGGTTTTAATTCTATATAACATGTCTTCCAAAGCCTCTCTAACACCTTTACCATAACCAGCTTCTATTTTATTTAAATTTTCTTCAGAAAATATTATATCAGCGTTTTCATTAAACTCATTAAAAAACTTCTCTCTACCAACTCTACCTGTTGCATCGTCTAAATCAACTCTAATATCTCCACTTTCCCAACCATCAACAGGCGCTATGTAAGCTTCTTGCTTAGATATTGTGTTTAAAGTTTCAGCATACGCTCGTAAACTTGGATCAGACATTACTAGCTCTGATAAACCAGCTTGATCTATTTCGCTTAAACCAGGTATATTGTGACCATGTTTATTCCATAAATAAACTCTTACCGCGTCTTGAAAAGTAAAATCGCCATCTGGGGTTTTTTTTGTAAGTTTCTTTTTAACATCTGGAAACTGTTTGTTTAAAGCGTTATAATCATTAGCTATAGATTGTCTAGCTGTATCATACTCTCTATTCGCTCTATTTAATGGTCTAATTAAAGCTTGTTCAAAAAAGTCTCTATGCTTATCACCTTGTCTACCTTTACCTAAAAAGTTATAGAGTAAACCTGTAAAATCTTCATGTGATGGTGGTATAAAAAATCTAAACTTACCTTTACCAGCGCCACGTTTTCTAGCTTTTGTAGCGGCAAATCTTTTTTTAGATTCAATACCAGTTACATCTTCTAATATATCGTTGAACTGATCGTTCATTCCTTTGCTAAACTTAACTTTAGCTTGTTGAATTTTAGATTTAACGTCAAACTGATCTAACATGTTTTTAACAGCTTGTACGTTTTGCAAGGCATCATCCGCAAAATAAAAGTCATTATACCCTTCACCAACTTTATCAGCCATCCAAAGCGCTTTAGCTTCCGATGTAGAATTACCAAGTCCAGTTATATTT
>Ga0208157_1000853_pt1 | contig 15101 bp, 21 predicted proteins | sample 5_EtaG_FD_184077 | JGI IMG/M metagenome (GOLD analysis project Ga0208157, IMG submission 184077) | Marine viral communities from the Subarctic Pacific Ocean - 5_ETSP_OMZ_AT15132 metaG (SPAdes) (version 2) | ecosystem: Environmental > Aquatic > Marine > Oceanic | place: Pacific Ocean | collected...
ACTCAGCAGAAAAAGTAGTTCCTGTTGTCGCTGAAGTGGTAGTCAACAGCAGTGATGCAACAGCCGGTGTAATTTATTGGTGGGTTGACTATGCATTCTTGCCCAACAAGGTTTGGTCGCAGAAGACCCTTTAATAGGGGATAAAGGGCGGCCTAGCCGCCCATAACATTTTTCAAGGAAGTCCATGTCAGTAGCAGGCGGGCTCTTGCCCAGTGAACAATTACCCAAGGTAAAACGGGATGGTGCTTACACCGACGTTGGTGATGGAAAGCACATAGTACTTCAAAATGGTACACGCTTAGCCAAACCCTGGAAAAGCGGGAATCCTGTGCCTCCTGGGTACGCAGTAATCAATATCGATCATGGGCTGGCTGTCTCTGACACTGGACCGGTTCCGGTGACACACAGCGACGATACTTTGGTCATTCCAAGGGGGACTGATCGCCTTGTACCTATAACCCATGTAAATGTTCTCAACGATGCTGTCATAACAGAATATTTCCAGGCGGATTTAATGAGCCCCTTGCAACCCAGACATCACAGGCGATTTAATTTTCAGGTCAAAAAATGGCCAAAAACAGGCGATGCAGCGGGGTTAGAGATATCTGATATTGATTCATCTATGGAGAGCCATGAGGTTGTTGATCTTAATCAATAACAATGAACAGAAAACAGATACGGGAACGTGTAGAAATTGCGCTCCAGGATACCGAAAATCGGCACTGGAGTGACCGTGAAATAAATACCTTTATCGATGATGCTCTTGTCGAATTTACGCGAATTGCCAAGTATCCCCAGGTTGAAGCAAAAGCTACCAACCCAGGGGGATCGACAGCGCTTGGCGAAGCTACCAAAACAGGTACATTATCGGTAGATGGTAAGACGGCTACTATCACATTCAGCAGTGCACATAATTACGCTGAAAATGATGTATTAAGGGCTTATTGTCCTACTTATTTCACAGTTACAGTTGATGCATCTACTAATGTAATCACCTCGGATGGTTGGCACGGTTTTTCAGTAAATGACCCTATTACTTTTGCCACTTCTGGTACATTTCCTAGCGGTTTGTCTACTGCTACTTTTTATGTAAAAACAACCCCTTCGACAACTACTTTTACAGTGTCAACAACTGAAGGTGGTTCTGTAACATCAATTTCTGATACTGGCACTGGTGTTCATAAAGTAAACATTTCAAGAACACAACCTAATGAATATTTAGGTCCGTTTAATATTAAAAAGGTTTCTGACACAGTTATTACCTATCCAGTTAATTTTGGTAATGCAGTGTCTTCGAATCCCATTTCTGTGTTCCGAATGGGTCCTACCTATACCAAACCTACTACCATCGCTGAAATTGTGTCTGTCAGTATCGATGGTCGTGAACTAGCCATTTATACCGAATCAGAATTAAACGCTGCCGCTTCAAGCCGTAACTCTCGACATTTTATGTTGGAGTCATCTATGGGCTTTCATCCTAATGCGTTCACAGCAGCGGTAACGACTGTAGATACAACCCCTAGATGGCGTGATCAAGAGGGGCCGATTGAGGCAATAGTATTTAACAATAGGACCGCAGACGCCTTCCGTATTTATCCGCTTCCAAAAGAAAATAAGGACATTTACGTTGACAAAGATGCAACTACAAAAGTGTTCAATAGTTTAACCGTTAGGGGGGTACCTGTAGTTTCCGGACTAAGCACTGACACATCAACGCCTAGTATCAATAGTTATTGGCACGAGTCATTAGTTTTTGGAGCATTAGAACGCGCCTGGTTAAAAGAATCAAAAGTTCAGAATGTAGAGAAATCACAAATGTACCGGGCCAAGTTCTTAGACCAAGCCATGCAGGCGCAACGGATGGAAGGATTAAGTAGTGGGGGCCTGTCTGAAGGTCGTAATCAAGGTGGATTTAGGATTAATAGGTCCTTGTGAGTAAAAAATATAACCCAGCAGGATTAATGTACTCTGCGCTGGATAATGCAAGAAAAAATTTAAGATTAGGATCAGCTAAAAAAAGAGGTAAATACAAACCTGATGATTACCCTGAAGCGATGGTAAAAACAAAACCAGCGCCAACGGTAAATACATCGCAGTCTACACGAATGGGAGATGATATTGTTCGTATGGTTGATGAATCAGAAAAAGAAAGTGTTAAAAACACTAAAAAAACTACTCCTAAAAGCAAAATAAAAACTAGGAAGAATATTTACGAAAAAACACGTTGGATGTAACTAAATGAATGCCCTTTGCAATAAAAATCAATGGAAATTTATGGATGTCTTTTGCTGACGGCGACTATAGGGACTATATGAATAAATGCATCAACCCACATTGTAAATGTAAAGATTGTAATTGTGCCCCATGTCATTGTTCTGAAGAAAATCCTTGTGGTTGTGAAGAAAGAAGACTTGCTGAATTAAGAGGTGGTCAAACTATACCATTTAGCTGAGAAATAAAATGCCAGGAAAACACAAATATAAAAAGCCAGTAAAGAAAAAGAAAAAAGGGATGTTGGAGGGTCAGGGCTACTACTAATGGCTGCTGGACGCTACGACATAACAATTGAGCAGGGTGCGACTTTCAGTCTGCCAATAAGCTACAAAGACAGCACTGGGTCTGTGTTGAACCTTTCTAGTGGCTATACATCTAGGATGATGATTAAGGAATCAGCCGGGGGCACGACCATCAAGAGTCTGACCAATGGCAGTGGGATGACTTTGGCCGCTTCAGGCAACAACATTGTTGTCGATATTTCCGCTACCGACACCGCTTCAATGGATTTTGATAACGCAGTTTATGATCTAGAAATCGAGAGTGGGTCAACAGTGACCAGAGTGTTAGAAGGTAAAGTGAGACTATCCAGAGAGATAACAGTATGAGTGTAACGCTTTCTCCAACCCAGCATCAGGTCGTTGTCAATCCAAACACCAGTGTTGTTACAGTCACTGCACCTGGACCAGTGGGTCCGCAGGGTGGTGCAGGAGCGCAGGGTCCTGCTGGAGCAGCGGGAGCAGCGGGGGCGGCGGGTCCTGCTGGAGCAGATGGAGTAATTACATCTGTCGCAGTAACAGGTACTGATGGGGTTCAGGTTGATTCAGGATCTCCGATTACAACCTCAAGTGGCACCATTACATTAGGAATAAATAAGTCAACTTTACTTTCCCATATTAATGTTGCAGACGGTGCAGAGGTTAATGTAAATGCAGATTGGAATGCATCTTCTGGTGACGCACAAATACAGAACAAGCCCACAATCCCTTCTGGCAATCAAATCATTGACTGGACAGCTTCAGGTGCTGGCACTATCCACGCTTCTAATTACACAAACACAACCTACAGCGTCCAGGATGGGGAGTTGTCCCAGAACAACTTCACTAATGACGATCACACAAAACTTAACGGGATCGCTACAGGCGCAGAAGTAAACGTCCAGGCTGATTGGAATCAGTCTACTAATACCCATGATGCCTATATTGCCAATAAACCTACCATCCCAAGCGGGAACCAGATTATCGATTGGACTAGCTCTGGTGCGGGAACCATTCATGCCACAAACATCCCTGTAGTAGCTTTAACTTCAGTCCAGGAAGCTAACAGTCAATCGGCCCAGCTTGGGTTGACTACCCAAGAGGGTGATGTAGTAGTGCGGACAGACGAAAATAAATCTTATGTCCGTAACTCTGGGACTGCTGGGGATATGAACGATTTTACACTTCTAAGAACCCCTACAGATGCAGTTCTTTCGGTCAACGGGAGTACGGGTGCAATCACATTAACACATGACGGCTTTGGAGATTTTGTAGCGAATGAACACATTGATTGGACCACAGACCAAGGAAGTACAAACATTCACGCTGGCAACTACACGGCTGGCACTGCGGAGGCTGATGTAGTTGCTTTGGCAGTGGCACTATAAAGGATAAACATGGCAAACACGTTTAAAAATGCAACGGGTACTGCAACCACATCAGGTTTAGATTTAGTGACCTCTGGAGGACAGTGTGTGGTGCTTGGGCTTCAGTTAGGAAACACCACTTCTGGTGAGGTTACAGCAACAGTAAAAATAGATGTTGCTAGTGGAACAGACGTTGTTTTCGCCAACGCAATCCCTGTCCCGGCAAACAGCACTCTTGCAGTAATCGATGGCGATAAAATGGTATTAGAGAACGGGGATAAAATTAATGTGGCCTGCAGTGCAAATTCTTCACTTAATTGTGTGGCCAGTTACCTAGAAATTACATGAGGTATTTAAACGCACCCAATACGGCTTTCGGTGAAGATAGGCGTACTTATAAGGTAGGGACAAACGCTAATGCTACAGATACCACATTTTATGTATCTTACGATAATAGCCGTGTTTCTGTCTTTTTAAATGGCGTTAAATTATACCCAGGAGATGACTATACCCTTACATCTTCAGGTATAGGTTCAAGCATTACTTTAGTTTCTCAAATTGGTGCAAACAATGTTTTAGAGTTAATTGGTTATCAAGGAATCAATGCAGGGAATAATGTTGCTGAAGACCGTTTTGTTGTGGGTACTAACTCAAGTGGTTCTGGTGGCTCTTATACTGGTTCTACTACTGTTTTTCCTGTTAGTTCTAATAGCGGTGATCTTGTATCGGTTTGGCGTAATGGCATCAAACTGGTACTCACAACTGACTTCACTGTTAATGCAAGCGCTTCAACGGTTACGCTTGGTAGTGCTGCATCGAGTGCAGACGAAATAACAGTCCAGGTAGTTGGGATACTAAATCACGCAAACGTAGTACCAAACCAAAGTTCTCAAAGTGGTAAATTTTTAACAACTGACGGGACTTCTGCATCCTGGGCGGCAGTGGATGCTTTACCTTCTCAATCTAGTAATTCAGGCAAGTATCTAACAACAAATGGGAGTGCTGCATCCTGGGCAACTTTAAGTTTAAATTCAGTGTCAGGAGCATTTACGGCTACTGACGAAACAATTGTCAAATTACAGGACGGACTAAGCATGACACAGACCACCCTTTCTGGAACCCACGAAGTGCCTAGTGGGTATCAGACAGTTCTTGCGGGGCCAATTACTGTAAGTGGCACTTTGACGGTGAACGGAATTTTAGTTCTGGTGTAATATGAGCCAAATAAACGTAGATACTATTGGTGAAAAAACATCTGCTAATGGGGTTACTATTGATTCAGTTAAACTAAAAGACGGTGCTATTGATCAAACTGCAAAAATAGTTAGTGGTATTGATACATTTCATTGTGTTACAAGTTCTATATCTGGAACATTAACAGGTTTACTTTTTAATCCTGCAACTAACACTTTTTACTCACCTAGTTCTGGAATTGTTACAAGAGATTCTTCGGATTACGATTTTGAATTTACTAGCACAGGAGTTTATCAGGTATATTTTCAACTTCCTTTTTCGGATGTAGATCCGGAAAGGAGAGTAAGATTTAGAGCTTGGGCAACAACTGATGCTAGTGTTCCGACGGCTTCATCTACTTTAATTTATGTTAATGAAGTAAATAATTCAGATATTGGAGCATCTAACCCTACATCATTATTTATTTCTGGATCATTCGTATTAAATATTTCAAACACAAACACTAGAATTAAATTCTTTGCAGATAGTGAAGGGAGTACTCAAAGTATTGTAATATCTACAACTTATTTACATGCTTATGTTCAATTTACAAAAATTGGTAATAGCATTTAACTAAAAGAGAATAAGCATCATGAGTTCTCAGCTTAAATTAACAAACATAAAACATCCAAGTAGTAGCAGTAATAATCTGGTGTTGGAGAGTGATGGTAATGTATCAATAACGAATACGATAAGTGCAGGGAACTTAGGCCCAAATGTTACAGGAACAGGATTAATTGAATCATTAACTACTTTTTTTATAAATGCTGATATAACGGCAGACACAAATCCTATCCCAAGTAGTAAATATACAAATTGGAATACTACCGCTATTGGTGGAAGTATAGGAACACAAGTTACTTGTAGTGACGGTTCAAACAGCATTACAGATGGTTATTTTATTTTTCCATCAACAGGAATATGGTTAGTTAATTTTAATATAGGTGTATTTAATATGTCATCAGATAATTATGTTGATTGGACCTTTTATTTTTACGATAGGTCCGCATCTTCAAGTATCCAAATTGGTAATTATTTTAGTGCTCATCATGGTGATGCAAATCGTCTAAGTCAGACAATTTGTTTAGACATAGCTGATACAACTGACAATATTTATTTTAAAACAGGCAGTATAACAAGTGGTTCTAAAATATATGGTGGGACTTATCCAGATACTATTCAATCAACAATATTGTTTTATAAAATAGGCCCAACATAACTTGGCCCAATAAACCAGAATAATAATCATGCCTAGCGATTTACAAATAACAAATTTGAAAGCACTTGACGGAACGGCAGGAATATCAATTGCTGATTCTACTGGTAATGTTTCTTTAAATGGCAATTTAAGTGGAGAATTATTAGGTGTAACAAATGCTTCAGATGCAAGTGCCGGAAATGTTGGTGAATTTACGGATACAAGTGTCACAAGTCAAACAATCAGTACAACTACAGAAAACATGATGACCTTAACTTTAACTGCTGGTGATTGGGATTTGTTTGCATCTTCGCAATTTAATGGTGCGACTGCATCTTACATGATAATAACTTTAACCACGACTTCAAAAGGCACAACAGGGGTTCAAGCTAAAACAAAACAAACAGTTGATTTAAATACTAGCTCAGGTCTTGGTCAAGGATTTTTGAGAATTAGAGTTAATGTCAATAGTGGTACAACTTATTATTTAACCGGATCAGTTAATTCTGGTTCAGGAACTTGGTACAACGGTTATATGGGTGCAAGGAGAGTCCGATGAAGGATATGGTTGTCGTAAAATTTGCAATTTACGCTTTACGTCCAAATGCAAAATGGAAATTTGGTGAAAACGATACAATTGTTTGGTTAGATGAAAAGCAGACTGAACCAACTGACAAAGAGATTAATGATTGGATAAAAGACACACAATACCAACGTGATCGAGCCGATGCTTACCCAAGCATCACCGATGTAATAGTAGCACTCGCAGAAAAAGAAGAGGGGGATGATACTATGTGGAAAGAAGTCACTGCTTTAAGAGTCAAAGTAAAATCTGATAATCCTAAACCAACATGAGTCGAAGTAACGACATCGCAGGACTAACAACCTCGATTTTAGATGGTGTAACCGCAACGGAAGTTGGGTTGGGGAATGTTACTAATGAAAGTAAAGCTACGATGTTTGCTTCGCCTACTTTTACTGGCACGACTAACGTAAGTTCAGGTGTTACTTTACCTAGTAATCCAACAATAACTTTAGGGAGTAACACGACTTTTCCGTCAGGTCATGTAGTCCAAACAAAATCTAGTTTTTATAATTCTACTGCAATTTCCTCCGCAACTACCCCAACAACTCATTCCCAAGGTGAATTAACTAATTTTACACCAAAATTAGGTACTTCAGGCAAATTGGTGGTGTGGTGGTGGATGAGTGGAGTTTACACAACCACTAATAGTATAGGAGCTTTAATAGGTTTAAGATATTCAACAGATTCGTTTTCAAGCGAAACCAAATTAGGAACTTCTGCAAGCGATTACATGGCAGGTTATTTAGGTTATGGTCAGGGAATACGAAAACACACAGGGATGTCCGTTTGTACTGGTTTAATTGACACTCCAACAGCTAGTGCATTTAGTGTTAGATTTCGGTCGCAAACTAATTCTGGGACTGTATATTTAAATCAAGATGTCGATAAAGACACTATGGGTATAATAATTCAAGAAATAGCCCCTTAAAATGGGATACTACAAACCTAATATAGTAGATGCTCTGAATGCACTTGGTTTTTCTGATGTCGCAGGGGCAGTAATCAATACAGAAGCAGGATATAAAGACCTTAAAATTTATTCTGAGAAACCAATTCCAAAATGGAGTGATGTCAGTAATAAACTGAAAGAGCTAGAAAAGCAGTATGCTGATGACCAATACCAACGTGACCGAGCCGTAGCTTTCCCCTCATGGCAAGAACAATTAGACATGCAGTATTGGGACAAAGTAAACGGAACAAATAAGTGGCAGGAAGCAGTAGCCAAAGTTAAAGCAGATAATCCAAAACCTGAGTAAACATGGCTGAAACCAGAGCAAGATTTTTAGCAAATACTATCGGTGCAACATCAGCATCCAATGATTTTACTTTGCCTAATGGGGTGGGGACCAATAAGCAGGTTTTAGAGACTGATGGGGCAGGAGGAACAGCTTGGGTTACCTCTTTAACCGCACCATCAATTTCTAGTGTTACAGGCACATTAAATGTTTATGAAGACGGTGTTTCTGAAGACGGTGGGGTACTTACAATTAACGGAACGGATTTTGGGTCTAATGCATCAGCCGTATCCGTGCAAATTTCAGGCACTACAGGGTTTAGTACGGTTGCGGAAACTAGCACAATATCACTAGCTTCATCGGCTCAATTAACAGCAACCTTTACTGGTGCAGAAACCAATTATAACCACTCCAGTTTTGCAGCAGGGAGCACGATCTATGTCAAGGTGACAAAAAGCGGATTGCAGACCAGTACCTACGCAACACTCGGAACTGCAATGACAGGCGATCCTGCGTTTTCCACGACATCCACTACGGCATCCACTCACACAGGGACGTTAGCATCAACAAGTTTAGGCTCTTACGGAGGTCAGGTTGCAGGGGGTGGACAGGATTCTAACACAAAGCTGTTATTAAATTTTGACAGAACTGGTGGAACGGACATTGAGGATAGTAGCAATACTTCTGGCGAGGGCCACAAAATAACGGCAAACGGAAACGCAGTCATCAAAGCCAGCCCTTTTGCGGATGGGAAGTCTGCGATTTATTTTGATGGGGTGGATGGGACAAATGTAACAGTTAGTTCTTTTAGTGGTATTGGTTCTGGAGATTTTACATTTGAATTTTGGTTCAATTGTTCGGACGTAGATTCAGATACGCATAATTCCATGATCATGGATGGAAGAAACTCCAGTAATGCTGGTGGGTTTATTTTTCAAATAGAAAAAACTAATGGACAACTTTTTGTTTATGATGGAGTAAATGCTGGCTCTTATACCAATGGTCGGCCTATACCTCCATCGTCATCAACACAAATAACCGAAAACTCTTGGCATCATGTAGCACTTGTTCGATCCAGTGGGACACTTAAACTTTATATGGATGGTGTGGAAGCTGGGAGTGCTAGTAATTCCAGTGATTTCAGTAGTGACACGCTTACTTTTGGTAAATATCGTGGAGGAGATGGGTATAACTTCCCCGGCTACATTGATGAGGTAAGAGTAGTTGTTGGCACTGCCGTTTACACAGGTGATTTTACTCTCCCAACTAGCCGATTAAGTGCTACCCAAAGTGCAGGAACTAACATTAGTGCCATTACTGGGACGGCAACCAAATTACTGATTCATAGCAATGTAAATACTGAAATATCTGGGACTTCTAACAGTGGTTCTTCAATCACATCTTCTGCTTCAGGTGAACATGGTGGCGCATGGTCAAATGCAACTGCTGTAAATAGCAATGTTGCGACATCAGTGGGTGCATTTTACGCAGGTGTGCCTACAGTCAAACTTTACACAACAACTGCTGCATTAGTATGGACAACAAGAAAAGTTACTATTCCAAATTACTCATCTACAAAAAGATACTCTGTAAGCATAAAAATTGTTGCCAGTGATGAGACTCCAAATTTAGGTTTTTGGGTTGGTAATTCAACTGATGGAACTTTTACTACAGTTCAAACCTCTAATACTGATGCTATCCCAGATACAATTTATGAAAGTGCTAATGCTGATAGAACAGTAGGAGAGGTACTTTCAACAGGGGTTTTTACAGACAAAGGCGCAGATATTTACATAACCTTTTCTACTAACCAAAATAATGGCAAATATGTAGAAGTAGGCGATGTTTCGGTTAATGAGTGGAATGATGCTTCTAGTAGCAACCATACCTTAACCCCCACTAGCGTTGCACAATCTCTTTCACACGGAGGTATCGCCCCTGCTCTGGCTTGGCCTGCATCTAGGAAGTTAACTGGAAGTGCTGGAGTTTATTTTGATGGGAATGGGGATTACCTCCAAGTATTTAATTTTTCTGAAACATTAAGCAATTCTTGGTCATTTGAATTTTACTTCTACCTATCTGAAGTAGGAAGAAACAACGGACTTTTTTATATGACGGATGTTTCTGGAAGTAGTGGTTGGCTTAGATTAAGGGTAAGCACAGCTAATAAATTAGCTTTCTGGGCTGATGACAATGCTTCTCAATGGAATATTGCAAGCAACCAAGAGGGTAGTGCAGTTTTTTCAGCAAACACATGGTATCATCTTTTGTTTGTTCATGATACAGCCCCATCTACAAATACATACAAGATATTTATAGACGGAAGTACGTCAGCCGATATTTCAGTTTCTAGTAATACAAATATAGCAAATACTCCTGATGAACTAATGATTGGATACACTGAAGATTCTTCAGATTATCTAAAAGGCTATATTGATAGTTTTCGGTGGCATAGTAGCGCATTAACCGCAGGATCTACTGCAAAACCCACCAAAATCTACGGAGCCTACCGATCCCAAGACGTAGGCACGATCCAGCTTAACGCAACCGCAGGGACAGGTGGCGGTGCGCTAGATTATGCAGAACTTGCAGGAGGCACGGCACTCTCTACCTACGGCCTGTCACTCAACGAAAGCACTGGTGCAATTACAGGAACCCTCTCAGGGCTTGATGACAACTCAAACTCAGGTGGAGTTGTCCGTATCAGAGCAAGAGCCAACGCTGACGATAATCGAGTCACGACTCTGGGTGGTAGTAGCTTTACGGGGATTACGCAGAATGATGGTAAAGCCCCAGTTCTATTCAGCGCACGAAGATTCGCAGCTACTGGTACAGACAGAACTATAAATGGTTTCGGGTTCCAACCGGATCTCTGCTGGATCAAGGCCAGGGATAAAGCAACGAATCATTACATTCAAGATTCGGTACGAGGACCGCAAAATTTATTGCTTACAAATGACACTAATGCGGAATTTGTAAATGACCGAATAGATGGGTTTGTTTCAGACGGAGTAAGGCTCACAAACGACAATGAATTTAACGATGGTTCTGCTAGTTATAGTGCAATAGCTTGGGCATGGAAGGCTGGAACTTCATTTAACGTTACAACGTCAGGGTCAGGCTATAGCGGTCACGTCGGCAGTAAAAACACGGCAGGGGGTTTTAGTATTGTAAAGATAACTTGTGGTTCTGGTACTACTGACAATCAAACTGTTACCCACGGGCTTGATCAAGCTCCAGATTTTATAATCGGTAAAACATTAGGTCACACTTACAATTGGGATGTGTATCACAAGGATCTTTCAAGTAACAATAAACGCTTAAAACTAAACTCTAGTGATGGCGAATCTGATTATGCTTCAGGTGGTTGGAATGTTTCTGGTGCAAATTTTAATACTGGGGGTTCTGCTCATCATGGGGCTAGTACAAGCGTAATTTATTACTGTTTTCATGCCGTGCCAGGCGTGAGTGCGTTTGGGACGTATGAAGGAAATAGTAGTGGTTATCAATCCAATGGTGATGGGGGTGTTAGTAATTTAAGCTTTAAACCTAGATGGGTGATGGTCAAAGGAATAGATAATAACTCTAGGCAATGGGTAATTCACGATGCGTTTAGAGTGGCAAGTGACACAAAAACTTCAAACTTATATGCAAATTTAACTAATGGTGATGATACTGACTCTACTCATTCAATAGAATTTCATGGGCCATCTAATGGTGGCTTTAGATTTAATACAAATAGCACCTACCCCAGCATTAATGGTAACAATGAAACCTACATCTACGCAGCCTTCGCATGATGATTAAAATGGAATGAACATGAAAACGATTAGCACGGCTGTGCTGATCGTGTTGTTTGGCGTTGGGGTGATGACGATAATCGTCGCTCTTACGGGATGCAGCACAACCCAGCCAGCCCACAAACCACACCCATATTCAGGTGACCACACCGTTGGTCAGATCCGAGGTTTTTTCTCTGTGTGTTTCCAGACACGCAAGGGAGTAGCCCCCTGGCTTCCAGACCCAATGCATATTCAGCATTGCGACTGTCTCGTTGATAAATCCAGAAAGAAATACAGTTCCCAGGATTATGACGGCCTAGACAAGGGAATACTGGCAGATTTTTTCCGGGACGCGTCTATTGAGTGTGACGCACAGTTAGGCTTGCCCTCAATAAACAATAATGAACCAGTAAAATCTGACCCAGCTTCAATATGAACCCCGCTGATGCACAGTATTACCATCATCCATCACCAAAATATGTACCCCCAGAGGCAGTTATGGAAATAGATACAATAGTATCATTAGTAGAAAGAATTGGACTCCCAGCTGTAATCATAGCTGCCGCTTTTTGGTATATCCGTTATTCGACTGATTTAGCAAAGCGTGAGCGGGACCAAATGTGGGAAAAAGACTCTGGCAACGATGAGCGTTTAATGCGTCTTGTTGAAACAACAACAGGTGTAATGCAGGAAATGAAGGCCGCATTACAGTCAAATACTGAAACCATGAAAGAACTTCTAACTGAATTTAGACTAACAGCAAAAAGATAATGGAAACAATAACTGAAAAAACAACTGTAAAAGGCAGTCCTGAAAAGAAGGAAACTGGGAGTGTAAATGAACGAGTTCAGTATTTAAGGTTCTGGGCTAGATCATTATTAAGTCTATGTGTGTTTGGTATCTATTTTTACATTATTTCACAACTTTTTATAACAGCAGATACTGAAATTTCGGACTCAAGTCGGAATTTGCTCCAAATTTTGGTGGGTGCCTTAACCGTTGTCGTATCTTCGATAAGTCAATACTGGTGGGCTTCTGCTGATGATTTAGTCCCCGATTCTATTAAAGATAAAAACAAAACTGAGGAGGAAAAGAAAGATGTTGGAAACATTACTACTTAACACAATAAAATCGTTGGTCATGGACAAAGCCCAGTCGCTTGCCTCTGACCATGTGGATGCAATGATCGATGCTAATTTTAATGCTGACCAAAGGGAGGCATTAGACAAAGTAGTTGATGCAATGCCTGACAATAGCTTCAAATCAGTGAGGGAACTATTTGGATAATAAGATAGACGAAAATCGTTATCCAATTTGCAAAAAATGCTGGGCTTGGCCCTGCAGTTGCGATGACAATATTCTGACGAGAAAGTGACCGATAAAAAAAGCGAGTACGAACTATATCATAGTTCAGAGCGCATGAAAAAAGAGCGGGCTATGCGTAATAGAAACCGCCGTAGGATGAAGAAAAAACATGGCTTTTTGGGCGACATGGAAGTGGACCATATTGATGGTAATCCACAGAACAATAGTAGTTCAAATTTACGTCTAATTAGTAGGCATAAGAATAGGGTTAAACAATGAAAATATCTGAACATTTTAACAAGCGTGAATTTGAAAAAAGTGGAACCGCATTACGATTGGGAATTGATAACACGATCAAAGATCCAGAACACTTACTCAATGTATCTTCACTTTGCGCCACAGTCATGGAACCAATACGAGAAAAGTGGGGTTCCATTTCTATATCCTCGGGGTACCGAGACAGTCGTGTTTCAGAAGCCATCGGATCATCTAAAAAATCATCTCATTGTTTCGCGATGGCGGCAGATTTTGAGGCATTTAAAAGTCCTGGGAACTTAGCTGTTTTTAATTGGATAGTAAATGAATCTGGGATCTCGTTCGACCAGGTTATTGCCGAATATTTTTCAATGCAGGAAGGCGTAGGCGACCCATTTGATGGATGGATCCATATATCAAACAAAAGAGACAAATCGCAAAACAGAATGGAAGTTTTAAAAGCCGTTAAAAATAATGGCAAAACAGCATATGAAAGGTTGAACTAATGGCACGGACACTAAAATGTGATGCTATCCAAGACCCAGATGGAAGCACACCGAATATATCACTAACAGACGCTGTTACTTCCTTTGGCACCCTTCCTGTTGATATTAATGACGGGAACATCGACGGGTGTACTATTAACACCAGCGACATCACTGTTGGTAATAGTAAGACCCTTAATGTCCAAGCGGGTACGCTGACTACTTCAGGCCCCCAAAAAGATGCAATCGTTGATGGTAGCACCGCTATATCAAGAAGCTCAAATGACCTTACCTTTGCCGGGGACATCCAGGTTAATGGGAATACGATAAAAGACTCTGGTGGGGGCAACACCATCCAAATGGATGGGAGTAACAATGTCACAGTTTTAGGCGATTTGACTGTAACTGGCAACGATATATCCACCGCCTCGACAATGAATTTTAAGCCTGGGGGCACATCAAAGATGGAACTTCAGACAGACGGTGACCTTGTAGTAACTGGTGATGTTACCGCATTTGGGACGTTGTCTGACGAAAGTATGAAGAAAAACATCAACGACCTAGAGGGTGATGCGATGGGCAAAATCAATCAACTCAGGGTGGTGAAATACGAATTTAAACCTGAATTTCAGGACCATGAAGTAAAAAAGGGAACCCAAATTGGTTTAATAGCCCAAGAAGTTGAAGCGGTTTTCCCAGAGTGTGTTAAAGCTAAAGATGACGGCACTTTAACGATACAGTACGAACAACTTTGTGCATTATTAATTAAAGGTTTACAAGAAATTTATACTCATGGCGTGCCGCAAGAAACTTCTTTTGATTGGGTCCGAAATGGGACTGTGATTGTGAAGGACTAAATGGCGTTTCCTAATTCAGGTGCAGTTTCATTAAACGCATTTGCAGATGAAGTAGGGGATTCGGATAACATTCACTCAATGAGTGAGTTTTATCGGAAATCCGCTGGCCCTGTTTATGATATAGGAGATAACTCTGATATCCCTACCTCTGGGGCAATTTCCTTTTCCCAACTTCGAGGTACTTCTGGAGTAGCATTTAGAAGCACAAGCCAAGGTGTACAAGATAATCCTGCTGGCGCAAACACTCTGGCAGCCTACTTTAATTCT
>Ga0208157_1000855_pt1 | contig 15090 bp, 15 predicted proteins | sample 5_EtaG_FD_184077 | JGI IMG/M metagenome (GOLD analysis project Ga0208157, IMG submission 184077) | Marine viral communities from the Subarctic Pacific Ocean - 5_ETSP_OMZ_AT15132 metaG (SPAdes) (version 2) | ecosystem: Environmental > Aquatic > Marine > Oceanic | place: Pacific Ocean | collected...
CCTCGTCTGAGTCATTATCGTTTAAGGTAGATACCAAGAGTTTGGCTACCTCTGTAGAAGCCGTAACAATACCTACATCAGATATTATTTGCCCTACTTTCTTTTCATCAAAGTCATTACCGCCACCTCTAAGGGCGTAGCGTAAAACGACCAGTAATGTTCTTATGCGAACTTTGGCTTGTGCAATGTTCTGTGCAAGTTCAAGAATCCCTGTGTCCAGTTCATCCTCAATCTTGACTAAGCTGTCTATGGTTAATCGGCACTTATAGGTTTCAGAACCTAATGTTACTTCAATCTGACCCTTGAGTGGGTTTGTCATCTGACTTCTCCTTTGTTGGGCTTGCCATTGCAAGCGTGATTTTTAACATATCATCTCTCTCGTCAACCACATAGGATTTGATTGAGATGTCTTTACCATTAACCTTGACACTCTTACCGATTAATACATTGGGCATATCCAATTGATCGCCCTGCATCATTCCTGTAACAGTATTTTTTTCGCCTTTAACTTTTACTTGTTCCCAAGCCATAGCCTTATACGGTTGCGAATGTAATTGCACCTGCTGATTCAAAGGACATACTGTAAGTAACTTCTCCGTTGAACTCACCTGCATACTCTAAACTGGTTACTTGGAAAGCGCCTGTGAAAGTACCAAAGTCAGGAACTAAAAACTGATAGTTGTTCTGTGAATCTGCTAAAGCGTTTGTTTTGACAGTTGTTTCTGATGCACCGTCTGTGAATACACCGCTTCCTGAAACACTGATTGATTGAACCCCTGCTGCAGCTAATAAAGTTCTCTTACCTGAGGAATCCTTATTAGTTACATCTACTGATTCGTTGTTTACTGTTAGACTTGTTGATCTAAGCCCTGCTATTGTTGTGAAAGTTTCAGGTGAACCTGCGTTACCCACTTTCATTAGCATTGCACTACCTTTTTGTGCTGCCATAATATACTCCTAAATACAGAGGGTATTTATTCCTCTAATTAAAAAATAAGGCATCTGCCACCGTATTACTTCAGTATTTGGTATTGAATCAAGTACCTAGTGTAATTGCACGAAATCTCATGACACCGTGCCGAGTTATCCCATCAGGGTCTCTCATAATGTCGCTGTACTCAAATCTAAGGTTAATTAGATTGACACCGCTAACAGTTAGACTTACATCATGCAATAAATCATGTATCTTGTCCATAATTTGTTTTGTTTGCTTTGAGCCTTTGTACCTTGACCAAATATGTATATTGATTGTTGTTTCAGCGCCTACTAGGTTGTTTGTGCTGTAATCTATCGCAGTTTCTTCGCCTAAGGTAATAAAAGGGTAGCTGTTACCCTCAACAACCTCGTCATAGACACCACAGGCAAGCGTAGTGGTAATTGCAGACACATTAAGCGCTGTATAAATACTAGACTGTAGTGCAAATTGACCAACACTCATTTTAGAATACCTTTTTTAAACATTGATTGTATCTTTCTTTTGTTTTTCATAAGTGCAGGTTGCATGAATGGTCTTTCTGTCATATTGACTGTGCCAAACTCTAAGTGCTTAGAATAAGGTGCTGCAGATATAATCTGACCTACAACTGTGCCGTTAGGTTTTACATCTACATCCATTGTTATTTGACTTGCTAAAAATCCAGTATCACTAGCAGGTGGTTGATTTGGCGCTGATGCTGTGTGTGTTCTTCTTGGTTCGTATTTTTGATATGTTTTACCAGTACCGCCTGCAAGTATGCTTTTTTTAGCGGTGTTTTGTACCATCATAGTGCCACGAGTAACATACTCCTTGACCTTGTTATCATCTAAGGTTGCCTGTAGCTTTTTGTTAAATGCTTTAAGGTTAGAAATCTTTAGATCAATGCCATCACTCATATCGCAATACCTTCTTCGCAAAGCAATGTAAGGAATCTATCTCTCTCGTCCACATTGATAATGCCGTTGATTGCAAAAGACCTAGTGCCAAAGGTTATCTTGCTGTTGGTGTCTATGTTCTTCATGTAGCGTATGGTTATCTCATGCGTAACCTTTTCCTGCAACATACCCTGTCTGTAGGTGCTGTTAGCGTTCTTAGGTTTGATGTTTGCGTAGATAGTAGCTACAGAGCCAAATGATTGTGCTAGACCACCGCCTGCATCTCTAGTATTGGTTGCTCTCTCAACCTTTACCCTATATCGCATCTTGCCGATACTGTTAGCCATCTTAACCGAGAGCCATAAGAGAGGATGAACCCATCCCTCTATGAATTACATAAGGTGCGTACAGCGATCTCAACATTGGGGGATAGGGTAGCTTCGCATCATACATATCACCTCTGTGTTCATAAAGGTAAGCTATGTGTTGCATGATACCTAGCTTTATGGGTTCAGGAATGTTGTATTGCGAGGTGTAGCCAGTCACATATTTAACCTCAATGGCGTTTGCTACTCGTAATGCTGTAGGGAATGACTCACCTGTTCTCATTACCACTCTAGCAGGCTCTCTAGCGTTGTCTAAGTAATACTTTGAAGCTGCGAGGGTTGTAGCCACATCCGCATCATCATAGGTCTTTATATGGCTCACAGATGCAACTGGTGCTCTAGGTAATACCACATAGTTTTTGTAGTAGTTTAGGTAAGGACCAGTTCTTACACCTTCCCACAAAGGATTTTCTACATCTTCAAAGGCATCTAGGAAAAGCGTAAGGGTTTGTGTCATCAAGGCTCTACCAGTATGTTCCTCGCAGAATCGTCTAGCAGTCTCTATAAAAGGTCTTACCACTCTCTCGTCTGTGGCATCATCTACTCTTAGATATTCCTTAACTTCCTGTAGGGTTACTGGTTCTTGTGTGGGGGCTGTGTCAACTACTAATCCTGCCATTATGCTACCTTGTCTAATAAGTAAGAGCCTACGATCACGGCATACAAGCCCCATATCATAGCTTCCATGCGAATGAATCTAGCTGAGCCTGACTCTAATCTCTTGTCTAGGTTCTCATACCGAATTGCACATATCTGTTCGTGCAACTCCAAAGCAGTAACATTAGTTGGCTTTTTTATTGCCCTTTTCGCTACTGGTTTCTTCTTCGGTGCTATCCTCTTGCTTCGCATCTATGCCCTCTAACTCCATGATGTTTTTGATATATTGAGCCTTTGCAGCGTTCTGTGATTTCAAGTCAACAACAACCTCATTATATCTTTGGTTGGATAGCTTTAACTTCTCCTCAACAATGGACAACTCAACGAACTGTTGCTTGCCCTCGTCTGAGAAAGAGTCGGCATCATGTGCAACTCCGTCAATGGTTAAAGTGTTTCCGTTTTCTTTAGCTTCTGCCATAACTTACTCCTGTAAAATTAATATCTTAGCATCATTAAGAATTATTGGAAATATAAGTCTTGCCTGTTGCTATGGCTGTTGTATAACTAGACTTATCTCTTTCATCTGCTTCTACTTCTTCATATGCAAGCACGCTTTCAATGTATTCCACATTATCAGTTACTCTGCGATTAACGACTGCTTGTGTATAACCTTCCATGAAGTATGAGAAATCACCACTATTTATTTGATTTATTAAAGTTACAGAATCATCTGCGCCACGAAGTATTTGATCTACAGTTTTAGACATTTTTTAATTTCTCCACTTCTTCTGAAAGTTCTTGTATTGCTTTTACCAACATAGGTATCAATTCATTAGGTGTCAATGCTTGCGTACCGTCATCTTGTTCTTCCCATAAATGTGAAATTACATTTGGGTGTTTGTCCAACGCTGCTTTCACATCTTGGGCAATAAAACCAATTTTACCTATTGGATTATCTTGTTCATACCTAGCATCAGATTCAGCTTTATGATTTGATAATTCAGCATCAATATCTTTTCTTTTGCGCCAATCAAAATTAACTGGTTTTAAATCATTTATAAATGCAAGTCCTGCTTTGCTAGGTCGTATATTTTCTTTTAACCTTTCGTCTGAGCTTCCACTCCAACCTGTAGCACCTAAAGAAATCCAAGATTTACTTCCACCATAACCAAGAGTTGCGTATGTGCCTGCTGCTCCTGATGTTGCTCCGTACCCAATTGTTATACCGCCATTGCTTGCGCCACTCACTGAAGCACCTGCACCAACAACAGTATTGTATGAACCTGTATTATCACTTCCTGCTCCTGAACCCACAAAAGCATTTGCAAATCCTGTCATGTGTCTGCCTGCTTTGTAACCCACTGCTACATTTGCATATCCTGTTGTAAGATCATCTTCTCCTGCTCTATCACCTATAATTACATTGGTATAACCAGTGGTAACATTAAATCCTGCACGATTTCCTATAAAAACAGAATCATCTGTGCTTGTACCTGTGTAATAGGCTTCACTTCCCACTGCGACTGTTTTACCCACAGTCATGCTATATCCTGCTTTCCAACCTACAGCTACTCCGCTAGAGCCTGTTGCCATTGATTTTAAAGACCAATAACCCACTGCTGTATTGTTAGACCCTGAAGAATTATTAACTAAACTTTGCCATCCTACAGCAGTATTATCTGAGCCTGAACAAGCATTTAAGGCTTGTGTTCCTATTGCTGTACATTCAGCAGCACCAGCTACTGTCATGGCTCTATATCCTATAGCTGTATTATTATTGGTTGTTGTTACTCCTGTTAGTGCCTGTTCACCTACTGCGGTGTTTTGAACTCCAGTGGTAAGGTCTTTTGCTGCACCATAACCAACTGCAACATTTTTATCACCCTCTGTTAAAGCCGCAAATACATCTACACCTACACCAGTGTTGTAATCAGCTGCATTGATAGTACCTGTAGCATCATCACCAACCATGAATGATGAAGTACCAAATGTTTTAAATGTAGGTCCACCAGCAGGGGCATCTTCCCAAGCTACGCCTGAGCCTGTGGATGTCATTAACTGTCCGTCCGAGCCTTGACCGCCGTTGATCTTAAAATTCTGTCCGTCTACCAATGGACTTGTAACAGAAGTAGCAATCGTTACAGCGTTTTCTATCTTTGCGCCTGTTACCGCATCATCAACTATTGAAGCCGTTACTACAGCATTAGATGCTAACTTGTCTGCGCTTACTGCATCATCCGCAATCTTAGCCGTAGCGACACTGCTGTCTGCTAGGAGTTCACTTGGTATTACTGTGTTTGCCATTTATGCGTTCTCGTTAGCTGTTTTCTTAGCGTTCTTGACTGTTGTTGTCCAAACTGCTGTAGCTATGCCTTGAACCTCTGAGCTTTCGCTTGATACATCTGTATCATTATGAGTCCAAGAGTTGTCCTCGTTCTTTTCTGATGCTATGCACTCTAATGTGCGTCTATGAAAAGATCTGTTTATTTCTACGCCATCTTCTTTGATAATCGTAGCTGTTCTTATTTGTATAGTTTTGTAGTCTCCTACAATTTCTATTTTGTCTTCAATTGTTTCTTTTGTTAATGCCATTTTTTCTCCTGTCCGTGCCTATCTCCGATAGACATAATTATTATGTTGTTGTGTAAAATCCATGTATGCTCATCTCAAATGGTTGGGCGTCCATACTAGAGTAAGTCCAATACGCTGTATTGCTACTTGCATTATAATATACTCCGTCCAGTTGAGAACCATTTGTTCTAAAGTGTGCTTTAGGAGTATTTGCACCTGAATTTGAAGTATGTCCACCTATAGCTATGATTGAGTATGTGTTACTTGCGACTGAAGCAAAGGGTAATCCAGTTATAGTAACGGTTTGACCAGGCAATGAAGATAATGTACAGGCTAGTTTTGCGTGTATATGACATATATTTCCAATTTTTGTATATATAGCAGATGCTATTGAAATTGATGATGTTGTTACTCCGCTATATGTATAAAAAGCTGGAGTCCAAGTACCTTCTTCATAATCGTCAATAACATTTGATGCAGTAGTTACTGCTTCTCCTAGACCAAGAGCTATCCCTGCTGGAGCAGATACAACTCCGTTAGCGTCTATATACAGTGAATAATTTAATGTAGGTGAACTACCTGATGTTGCTCTCCTCATTGCAAAAGTACCATCAGTACCCATTTGTAGTAGTGATCCACCTGCACTAGTGTTTCTATTTACATAAGCAGAACCATTATAATAAACATTATTAGAGATACCGCTTTGTGGACCACCAATATTAAACTGACTAGTGCCACTATAATAAGCAGTTAAAGGAATTGCTGTACTAGGGCTATCAGTTCCAATCGCAACATTTCCACCTCTAATCCTCATTCTTTCTGTTGTATTTTCAACAAAAGCTATTCCATCAGGATTATCATTGGCAGCTGCTCTTATGGTTTTTATATGATAACCAGTTGTGCCACTTGTATGCTCTAAACTTATTTGATCATTTAATGAATTAGCTGCCCCCTCTGATTTAGTGATAACTAAACTAGAATCAAAGGTTAAATTAGCTTCACCATTTAATGTATTTGCAGTGCCACTACCTGTAATTAATCTGTTATCAGCATTATTATTTATAGTTGTGCCGCTAACAGTTGAGAATGATAGAGTGCCACTACCATTTGTAGTAAGAACTTGCCCATCAGAGCCATCGGAAACAGCAAGGGCAGATATTCCTACTGCATTATCTGCTATAACTCTTGATGTGATCTTAGTGTTTGCCATTAACTGCTCTCCAGTGTTGTTATTCTAGCTTCTAGTTCTTGTATAGTCTTAACAAGTATCGGCACTAATTTGCTATGGTCTATTTGTTGTGGGTTTATCTTTTCTGCTTCTTTGACATCGCCTTCATTTTTATCTCCTGCAATAACCTCTTTGTCGTCAGCTTCATACAGAACAGCAGGGTGCATAGCATCTTTATCACCTACTACCGCATTTGGAAAAACATCTTGAACTTCATGGGCAAGAAAACCATATTGCTTTGTATCATCAGGATCAACTTTCCATTCAAAAGTTTTAGGTTTTAGTGCTTTTACCATGTTAGTAGCACTTGGCATATCTAGTATATTTTCTTTTAACCTATAATCGGATGAAGTATTGAAAGAAGTGCTTGAATATACATAAGATATACTACCTGCTGAACCTGCTCCACTGTTGAAAAATTGCATTGGATATACGGTAGCAGACGAGCTATATTGCTTAAATCCTATGCCAGTTCCTTTGTTACCGCTAAATTGAATGGCTAATGCGTGGGCTCCTGCGGAACCCCAAATGGATGTAGTATTAATATAACAAGTATTGGTTGCATCAACTTTAAATGCTTGGTTAGTTCCATAGCTTGTCCCACCACTCCTAACATCAAGAATATTTGAAGTAGCATTTGAACCTAAGGTAGCTGCTGTTATAAGCAACATACCATCACCAGCACTGGTGTTTTCCATTCTAGTAATCCATGTACCAGTTACTGCATCTCTTATGTCTAGTTTTGCTTCAGAAGATATTGTAGTTCCGATAGATACTCGCTGGTTAGAGTTTATTCTCAATGCCTCTGTGTTGTTTGTAAAGAACCGCATATTAGTGTTCTTTGTATTTACTAAATCAAGACCATCTGTTGAAGCAACGATTCTTGAATATATGCTTGAAGCATCTGCTGAAGTAAGCAACAAGCTACCACTCCAATTATTATCAGTAACTGAAGCAAGTTGCAGTGTGTGTGAAGCAGAGGAAGTGTTATCAACTGTGCTTACTCCTATTCCTGCATTTTGTCCATCAAATACAAAATTAGCTTCACCCTCTAAAGTATTAGCAGTACCACTACCAGTTATGATTCTGTTATCAGCGTTGTTGTTTATTGTCGTTCCGCTAACAGTAGCAAAAGATAATGTTCCTGAGCCGTTGGTCTGTAATACCTGACCGTTGCTTCCGTCTGCTGTCGGATAAGCCAAGCCACTTAATGTGCTTAGACCTGTGACTGTGAAAGTGCCACCGACTGCAACATTGCCTGTGAATGTAGGCGATTCTTCTACTTGTGATGCTGCCCATACCGCATCATTTCCGTCAGAGGTTAGAACATAGTTTGCAGAGCCTAGAGCCAATGCACTTGGATTGCCTGAAGCATCTCCTACTATTAGCTTACCCCTAGCAAGTCCTGCCATCTTAGCCAGTGTTACTGCATCATCATTGATCTTGGCTGTGGTTACATTGCCGTCTGCTATCGTGCTTGTGGTTACTGCGTTTGATGCAGGCACATTAACAGTTGTTTGTGCGAACATCATTACTTCTATGGCTGCTGAGTTAGCAGGAGCAGTATCAAATGTTAGTGTTGTTCCGCTTGTGCTGTAGGTAGCCTTGTTCTGATAAACACCGTCTATGTATACCTGTGTGTTGTTCTCATTATTTGGTAAGGCACTTAATGTATATGCAGTTGTTGAACCATTACCTGTAAAGGCATCTTGTACCATGCTTGTGCCTGATATAGAGGTTTTGACATGAAACACCACGATCTTTCTTGTGTTAGCAGGTGCGGTTGCGAATGTAATTGTCGTACCACTAGCTGCATAAGTCGCTTTGTTTTGAAACACACCCTCAATGAATACAATTAAGTTATCTTCGCTAGCTACAGAACTGCTTAGTGTAAATGCGGTTGTACTACCATTACCTGTGAAGTTGTCAGTCTCCATAGCTGAAGCACCGCCACCACCACCTGCGATTGCACCCCACTCATCAGTAAAGCCTTCAAATCCACCTGTCGTAGTGTTATATCTAAAGTAACCTGCTGCACCTGTAGGTCTTTGTGCGGTAGTTCCTACTGGTACATGAATAGCATCTGTTGCACTACCAATATCCAATGAAACATCAGGCGAAGCGTTTAGTATGCCTACCCTGTTGTTACTGCTGTCAACTTTAAGTGTGTTGGTGTCTACAGTGACATCACCGCTTACTGTTAAGGATGTGAGAGTGCCTACGCTTGTTACATTGTTAAGTGTGTCTAATGAAGTCTCAAAGTAGGTCTCAAAGTCTGTAAGGGCAACTTGTTTCATAGTGCCGTTGTCATTGACTACGACTCTATCTGCATCAGCTAATGTTGTGGATGTGGCGCTAGTATCACCGTCAAGAATGTTGATCTCTGCAGTAGTAGCAGTTACACCATCAAGAATATTAAGTTCTGCTGTGGTAGAGGTTACACCATCTAATATGTTTAGTTCTGCGCCTGTTGATGTTACTGCTGTACCACCAAGTGTTATACCTGTTGTTGTAAGACCGCCAATAATTAAATCTGCTGCAGCATATCCTGTTGCACCTGTGTTGACTGTTGTGCTTGGTGCTGTTTGTGTGTCTTTAAATAATCTAAACGAACCACTTGTAGAAGCATCATAAAAAATACCTGCATATTTTGTTGTGCTTGATACGACATACTTACCATAGAAACCAAAATCAGTGCTATTACCAGTATTACCATTTGTTAAGCCAGTAAAGTTGTTATCAGTAACAACTGAACCAGTTTGTGTGGTAGTTCCTGTCACGGTTAAGTTACCGCTTACTGTCAGATTGTTAGAAACAGTTACATCATTTGGCAATCCTATTGTCAAAGTATCTGTTGCACTTACGGCTACATCTACCTCATTGCTTGTGCCTGCTACTGTTAAGGTATCACCACCGCTTATTGTTTGTGTATTTGTGCCGTCAGAAAGAGTAAAGCTAGTTGATATAGCTGCAGTGCTTGCACTTGTGATTCTGCCTTTGGCATCAACCGCTATGACTGGAACTGCTGTAGCACTACCATAACTTGCTGCGGTAACACCTGATGTGCCAAGAGATACAGCACCACTGCTTACTGCAAAATCACCTGTGAATGAAGCTATACCTTTATTGGAACTTGTAGCATCCTCTGCAGAGTAAGTGACTGTGCCTGAACTCTCCGCTACATCTAAGCCCTCACCTGCTGCATAGGTAATAGTGCCACCCAAGGCAACCGCACTTGTATTAGAACCATCACTAACTGTAATACTGCTATTGGCAAGTTTTGCGTTAGCTATAGAGCCTGCAAGCTGTGCGTTGGTTATAGTTCCTGAAAGACTGCTTGTTGGGTAGTTTGTAGCATCAGCTAAGTCAAATGCAGGCGTTGCATCAGAAGCACCGAGAGCAAGTGATATTCCACCAAAGCTAACTGTAGAGTTGGCTAATTTTGCATTTGCAATACTACCTGCTAACTGTGCATTGGTAATCGTCCCAGTTAATGACGAAGTTGGATAACCAGTTGCATCCTGTAAGTTAAATGCAGGAGTTGTATCGCTTGCCCCTAGTGCAAGAGTTACGCCACCAAAGTTGACACTTGAGTTTGCCAACATTGAATTGCTAACTGTACCGCTATCACCTGAAGCAACTATTGTTCCTGTAGTTGCAGGTAGGGTTAATGTGGGATTGCCACTAAATGCACTGTGTGCAGGGGCTTGTAATCTAACATAATGTGCGTTGTTAGATTCGCAGTAAAAATCTATCCTTGATTGTGTACCGCCATTTTTCATTTTGATTGAGCCTTGTTCAAGGACTAAACCATTTGTTGAGCCACCACCTACACCAAGAGAAGTTGTAATCTCTGTAGCTGACGGCAAGCCAATAGTTACGGTTGCTGTTTCGCTACCACTACCGCTTACTTCTATCTCGTTAGATGTACCTGTGATAGTAGATATATAGTTGCCTGTTGTGTCTGTACCTAATGCAACTGAGTTTGCTTGTATGGTTGTGCTTATGGATATGCCTGCAGAACCGTCAAAGTTAGCTGTACCTACCACATCTCCTGAAAGTGCTATTGCTCTTGTGGTTGCTAGTTTGGTAGCTGTGGATGCGTTCCCTGTTACAGCACCCTCTAGGTTTGCTACCAGTGTGGCTATTTGGAAACCAGTACCGCTTGTGTTGACTGTGGTTGTAGGCTCTGCTTCTAAGAGTTCAAAGAGTTTGTATTTACCGCTATCGTTTTGATCTCTAAATAGACCTGTAAATTGGTTATTAGAACCTGATGCTCTGTACTGTCCGTAGAAACCTATATCAAGTGAGTTAGCTGTGTTGTCTTTGGCTAACTTAATTAATGGGTCATTGACATGAAGTTCATTGGTGTCTGTTGTGGTTGTTGTACCGTTGACAGTTAAGTTTCCTGAGATAGTTACATTGTCAGGCAAGCCTACTGTTACCGTTGCACCCTCACTACCTGAACCTGATACTTCTATTTCGTTAGCAGTACCGCTTATACCTGCTACATAGTTACCAGTGGTATCTGTGCTTAGTGCGACACTATTAGCCTGTATGGTAGCTGCGCCATCTTCTGCAATAAGAATATCGCCACTTACAGAACTAAATATGGCATCTTCTAAATCTTCAAAGGTGATCTTGCCTGAAGCATCATCAGTGGCATCCACCATAGCAATAAAGTCTGCATCAGCGATGGTTGTCTCTGTTGGTAGTTCATTAAGGTCAAGGCTTAGTGTATGGGCTATTCCCTCACCACTTGTTGCGCCTGTGGAATCAATACCTGTGCCACCAGTAATAGTGCCTACAAAATCACCTGTGGTGTCTGTTCCAAGAGCCACGCTATTTGCAGCAATTGTTGTGGTTAGGCTTATATTACCTGTACCGTCAAAACTTACGCCTGAAGCAGTTACATCACCTGCTAGGGCTATTGTGCGACCAGTTGCTAAAGCTGTAGCCGTTGCTGCGTTTCCGCTTGTGTCCTGATTACCTGTTGCGTTGACACCTGCAAGGTTTATGTTTGCTGTACCGTCAAATGAAACACCACCGATAGTTCTTGCTGTCTCTAGTGCGGTAGCCGTACTTGCGTTGCCACTTAAAGCTGCAGTTACAGTTCCAAACTGTACATTGTCAGATGTGCCTACAGATTGACCAATGGCAAATGTTACACCGTTGTTAGAAGCGGTAGAGGTAACACCTGTACCACCAAGCAAAGATAGAGTCTCACTATCAAGATCAATGGCAATATCATTAGAACCATCAGATATATCTAGGTCTTGTGCGGTTACTTGTGCATCTACATAGGTCTTAATGGCTTTTGCAGAAGCAATAGTTGTGTCTGTAGCTGCAACACTAGAAAGGTCAGTATCAAGTACACCTGACTTAAGGTTATCAACCTCTATGTTAGATAGAGTGTTGTTATCTACATCTATGGTCTTGTTTGTTAGCGTTTGACTGCCTGCAAGCGTAGCTACAGTGCCATCTATAGCAAAAGTGACTGTGTTTGTGTTTGCAGTAGATGTGATACCAGTACCACCTGCTAATGTTAGGCTTTCGCTGTCTAAATCTATGGATATGTCGTTGCTACCATCAGATACATCTAAGTCCTGTGCTGTAAGCTGTGCATCAACATAAGTTTTAATACTTTGTTGTGAAGCCACCTTTGTAGCTGAGTTAGATGACATATCATCTTCATCTAAGAAAGCGTTACCTGATAGAGTTCCGTTTAATACTGGACTCGTTAGGGTTTTGTTTGTAAGTGTAGCCGTTGTTCCTGAGACATATGTGTCTAGCCTTGTTACGGCTAGTTGTTTCATTGTGCCATTATCATTAAGAATGATTTGGTCGGCATCAACTATCACTACTGATGATGCTGATGTATCACCATCAAGAATATTTAACTCTGTGCCTGTTGTGGTAACTGTTGTTGACCCATTTAGTTTGGGTGAGTTAATAACTGGTGCAGTTAAAGTCTTGTTTGTAAGTGTGTCTGTGGTTGCACGCCCAACAAGTGTTTCTGTTCCTGTTGGTAGGGTAACTGTTCCTGAATTGCTTATTGTTGCAATTACTGGTGCAGTAAGTGTCTTATTTGTTAGTGTCTGCGTTCCTGTGAGGGTTGCTACGCTACTATCTATCGCAAGGGTAATGTTATTACCACTTAAGCTAGAAGTAAGCCCTGTGCCACCGAGAATACCAAGTGTTTCTGAGTCTAAATCTATAGCACCTGTGTTGCTTCCGTCTGTGATGTCTAAATCTTCGGCTGTGATTGCAGCATCTACATAAGCCTTAATAGATTGTTGTGATGCTACGGCAATTGCACTGTTAGAACTAAAGTTGTCCTCATCAAGAAATGCACTTCCTGACAACGTACCGTTAAGAACTGGACTTGTAAGAGTTTTATTTGTGAATGTTTGTGCAGAGCTTAATCTAGCAACTGTTGAATCAAGGCTAAAAGTAAAGTTTGTACTGCTAATAGTAGAATCAATGCCATCTCCACCTATCAAGCCTAATGTCTGTGAATCTAAGTCTATGGATAGGTTGTTACCATCTCCGTCTGTTAAATCTAAGTCTGCTGCGGTAAGTTCGCTGTCTACATATGCTTTGATGCTTTGTTGCGTTGCAAGTTTGACGGCACTATTTGAAGCCATGTCATCTTCATCAAGTATTCCTGTAACAGTTGCGCCACTGCCATTAAGCTGTAGATTATAAATTATTTGCGTAAGAGATTGTGCTGCCGTTGTATTTGTTGCAGTCCATTTCTCATTACCATGATCGTAAACAAGCAATGCGCCATTGTTTGTACTTGTTGCTGTGGTTTGATCTAAACCACGACTCATAATTGCACTTGGTCCTGCTAGACCTTGTGTGCCAACCGTTGTTACTGTTATACCGTCAGTAGAAGTTATCTCTATCTGATTGGTTTGATCAGTATTGGTTATTGTTATGGAATCAACTGCGCTCATCTAGTTATGTTCCTGCGTATGCTGTAAGTGCCCTCTATGAGCCTACTAACCACACCTGCGCCACTGGTGATCTCTAAATCAAAGACACCGTCTGATGCGGTAAGTGCTGCTGTATCTGTGGCACTAACTAATAGTGCTATTGTTCCTGCATTACCACCCATAGTCATACGACTATTAGCTGTAGTTATATCTAAGATTGAGGAACTTGCATCAGGGTTTTCTCTAAACTGCATTGCGCCTGAGAAACCAGTTAAATTTATAACTGCATCTGATGAATCTTTAAGAGTAAGGGTCTGACCAAATGTTGCGCCCTGCTCTATGATAAAATGATGATAACCTGCACTCATTAAAACTTCCTATAAATTGCATGGTATCTACCATTCTGTAAGCATCTGCTCGTTTAACTATAACAAAGAATTTACTTGGATGCTTTCTTTGTTGTTTTCTTTTTAGTAGTTTTCTTTTTTGCAGTAGTTTTTTTAGGAGCTTCTCCACCTTCCCATGCTTCATTTACATCAGGAGTGCTAGGGTCGTCTGCTTTTAATTGACCTTTAGCGTTTCTTGCTCTTTTAATTTCTTTGACTTCTGCTTCTACTTCTACAGCATCATCTGCTGAATCAACCTTGACTTCCATTGCCCAACCATTAGTTACAAAAGATTCCATGACCTCATCTTGCCATTTACCTTCTGATTTAACGATTTCATTTGCTGTGTAAAGTCTTAGTTCTGTTCCTTTTTCGTTGCACGAAGCAGGCTTAGGAACGATTATTTTATATGTTTTTGACATTGTTTCTACCTAGAAAAGAGGGGGGTTTTTACGCCCCCCAGTGAGTTACCTCAATTAAGCGTTATGCTTAACATTTGATTTAGGAGCAACACGAGGTCTGCTCTTTATAATCATTCCGCTAATAGGAGTACCATTAGAGTGTGTACCTGTTTTCGCAAGTACCAATCTCACATAGCGTTTCCCACCAACATAACCAAGCTGCCATTGATCACCTGTGGAGTCAGGGTCGCCCCCTGTAGTACCATCAAGTTTCAGCCAAATACCACCTGCAGCAATAGTTCCGTTAATAACATCAGCCTGTACACAATCAGTGTAAGTTGAGTCGTCATCGGAATGCTCTAGTGATATTTCAAAGTAAACAGATGAAGAAAGTGTATCACCCTCTGCACCTACGCTTACTAAAGCAGTAGCTTCTTCAAAGCCTTTAAGGTCAATACCTGTGCCGTTAGCAGCAGCAGTTTTGACAGCATTGATAATTGAGTTACCTACAACAATATTATTTGTTAAATCTTGCATAGTTTACCCCTTAAGTAGAACATTTAAGTTTATTGATAGCTTCTTTCTGAACTACCTGACCACCAACACGCTTTCTAGCAATGTATCTAACATTACCAGTTGTAGCTTGTGTGAATGGGTCACGCAATACAGCTAGATTTACTCTATCAACGATCATATAAGCCCTTCTGAAGTCACCAAATGCAACAGGGA
>Ga0208157_1000860_pt1 | contig 15005 bp, 20 predicted proteins | sample 5_EtaG_FD_184077 | JGI IMG/M metagenome (GOLD analysis project Ga0208157, IMG submission 184077) | Marine viral communities from the Subarctic Pacific Ocean - 5_ETSP_OMZ_AT15132 metaG (SPAdes) (version 2) | ecosystem: Environmental > Aquatic > Marine > Oceanic | place: Pacific Ocean | collected...
AATATCCGGTAGATGGTGAGTGACTGAATGGGTAAACACTGGTGTTTGTTCACTAAAGTAATCATCCGGCGCACCCGCTATGTCTTTTGGTGATATATCAGCAGGGTGTTCTTGATATGAAGGTTCGATTCGACCTTGAGGTGCTAATTCACGAGCGTAGATGTATGGTTTTTGAACAAAAGAAAGTTGTTTTGATACATCAAAAGGTAAGTCGTATTCGTCTTCAAGGATGTGTTGCAGTTCGTCATTAAAAGGAATAGCCGCCGATTCTACAAAACGACCCATTGGGGTTTCTTTAAAGTTTTTATTTGTATAATGAGTAATTAAAGTATTATTTTTTGTTTTGGTTGCTCGGTCGGACATCTCTCGTGTACTACCACCCGGAGGTAACATACTTGCTCTAATTTTTCTCCAAGCCATACTTTCAAAAGGTGGTAAATAATGGTCGCCTTGTGTTAAATCGTCTAAGTCTTTATGACTTGTATGATTTTTATTAAAATTAGTAATCGCTTGATTGATAATATCTACAGGATTAGCCTCTTTCTTATATTTTTTCAAAAACCAACCTAAACGAGTAACAGCCGCATCAATACCGTGTTGGTAACTACCTACAGAAGTAACCCAATGACGCTCACCGTGGTCGCCGCTTTGCCATTCACCCGGTATAATACCCCCATGACCGTCATGTGCAAAAGCCGGTATGTCTTCTTCTGTGGGTGGTGTAAATGCAGTTGCAGGTGGATTACGAATCATTGTCGAGCCGTGTTCCGGTGTATGGGCTTTCATACCCCATGCTTTTCGGATTAAACGACCCTTGACAAAAATCATCCGAAATGCCCCCGCTTACCGGATAAGTAACCCGCAGGGTCAAGTCCTAAGCGGCTTGAATTAGTTTCAAGGTTTTGAGTAGGGCCATCGTTCTTTTCATCTTCGTCTTCGTGTTGTTGAACACCAGCAGGGTGAATAGGAACAGCACCCTCTTCGGTAGCAGAAGGTGAACCGGCTTTTTTCATACTCGCTTTTACTTTCGCTCGCTGTGCTTCAATCAACATACGCATCAGTGCGAGCATTTCAGTTCGATTAGCATGACGATTTGATTTGAGTAGTTCACTTTGAGTGCGCTCGTCACTCATCATCATAGAAGACGATGGTGCTGGCATACTGGGAACACTGCTCATTGGTGGGGCCATCTGCGGCATAGATGGCATTTGCGGAGTTCGCATCCGTGGCATCCGTGGCATACGAGGTCGGCGTAATCTTTGCAAAGCCGGTTGTCGCATTTGGCCGGATTGACCCGGTAGTAGTCCAGTCAAGCGGCCACCGCCAGTTGGTCCAGCAGTGAATGACCTTGCGCTGTGTCGAGCGTGTGGAGAATAAGTTGTTCGGACATTACCAAGTATTTTCTTTGCTTCTTGTTGCCCCATGTATTGACGATACTTCTGTGGGTCTTTACTCATCGGTTGCTTGGTAGCAATACCACGGTGGCTCATTTCAACAGCCAAGTGGGGTTTCATCAATCCGGTTTTCTTACCACCCTTAATACCACGCATGTGCGCTCGGAAACGACGCATGGTTGCACCAACAGGGGATTGACCGCCGGGTGGTCTTTTGAATTGTCCAGTTGAAGGGCGGAACTCTCTTCGCTTTTCACGGCGACGGCGACCTTCAATAGTTCCACGAGTTTCACGCTTGAGTAGGTTACTCCAAGCATCAGTCATCGGCTCGCCAGTTCTTACGGCTGAATTACCCGTACCCATTGCTGAACCTGTGCCTGTCTTTGCACCAGTGGCTAAGTCAAGTAAATGTCCACGACTACCAGCCGGTCCACCTTGAAGACCTATCTCACGCTCATCATCACGCTTGTTACCGTCATCAAGTCCGGGTTCTGTTTCCAATTGCGGTCCTTGACCTAAACCTTGATTCGGTTTGATTTTAATATGCTTGATGTCTTTGGCCTTCTTCTTTGCCTCTTCTTCTTTGAGTTTCTTTTTCTCGGCTCGCCTTTCATTATCTTCGGGCGAAGTAGGATTGTATTTGGTTTCGTTTTCATTAGCAGACGAATACATGTGGGATGATTCACTACGGGGTGCATACATTCGTGTGTCCGAACCTCTACCCATAACCATCATTCCACCCCCATGTTTTCTTCAAGTTGCTTTTTAATACGAGTCCAAGTTTCCGGGCTTTCCTTACTCAATTCGATTGACAATACATTGATTGTTTGGTTAATTTGTTGTCCATCGCTTTGCGGCCCCCATTGGTCTTGGAAGCGTAGAAGGTCTTTCACAGTTTCCCGTACTTCTTTATGCAATATAACAGCATCCCTTACAAAGCCATCTTCATGCACACTACCTTCATCAAGTAGTTCACTAAGTTTATGATTTAATTTTTGAGCGTTTGAGCGTAGTAGTTCTATTTCACGACCAGCCGTAAGTGCCACTTCTAAAGCCGCTGTTTTTTGCACTAAGGGTTGAAAGTGGTTTTTCATGTGATTGTAAACCACACTTTCCGGTATTTCAAGTGCGGTGGCAATAGCATCAGTAGAACCACCGTTGTTGAAAAAGTCAAACTCATAATCAGCACGATTAGGAGAAGCACACACAGGACATGACGGATTCGCCGCCATATGGTATTCACCCATGTGATTACGAAAGTGTCGGTCAGCAGTATTGGCTCGCCAACCCATGTTTTTATCCATTTCTTTAGGAGTAATGTGGCCTTGTAGAAGTTGTTCTTCTAATTCATCACGGTCATCATGTATGCACAGACGACAAGAGCGTTTTACCACACGCTCGCCGCCCTCCATGACATGCTTAGGAACCTCCCTTAGAAAACTGTTATGGTTAAAGTAATGTTCGCAAGTAATATGTGGCGGGTCAAAAGAGTAGCAGGTATTCCACTTAGTAAGGAATCTATTCGTAGTCTTACTCAAGCGGCTAAAGATGTAGTAAAAGGCGAGTATGCGCCACCAAACTTAGTCACTGAAAGACTTCGTATTTGCAATACTTGTCCACATGGAGGAACAAAGTGTAGCCTATGTGGTTGTTTTACCAAATCAAAAACAGCACTGCTTAACTCGCAGTGTCCAATACATAAGTGGCCGTCAGCGAGTGATACGGGAATAAACACCAGTGAGCATGAGGCAACTGGCGAACAAACCAACGAGATAGTATGAAACACTGGCTGAACCCATTGTTCCGCCTTTGAAAATTAAAATCATACTCATAGTAACAATAACTGAAATAAGTTGAACCATAATCATGTCAACAATAACACTGCGATTTGGGTTTAACATGTCAAGTGTTGTAGCCGCAAACGATGTTGGTATATATCCTGTATAATCATTATCTCTCATTTAATTCACCTCATTCCTAAAAATCCACGACCGATACTACCAATACCGCCACCGACTTTTTCCATTACACCTTCATTTTGCAATGCCGCTAATGCACCACCCATCATAGATTGTTGAGCAAATGCCGCTAATTGTTGTTGTTCCATTTCTGTTTGATTGACAGTTTGCTGTGCTGATGCTTGAAGAGTAGAGAATTGACCTGCAACATTTTCAGCACTCAATGTTTGTAGATTTGAAGGGAGTGAAGTAATATCCATTTTCATAAGACCTGTTTCTTCATCTACAACAAAAGAAGCATTACGCAATACTTCTACAACGCTGTAACTTACAAGTGTGCTAAACATTTCAACAAGAGTTCCCATTTGCGGTCCAGCAACATATCGCTCAATAGGTGAAATACTACGCAAAAGCATAATTTGAACTTCAAGTTCACTCGGTGGTGTTACCGGAGTTTGAGCATATTGGTTTTGTTGACCGCCAAACATACCCTGCATAAACGGACTTTGACCTGCCGCCATTGCCTGTTGATTAGCCCACGGATTTTGACTTTGCATAGGCATTTGGCCTTGCTGTGATTGAACTCCTAAGTTCAAAGCACCATTACTTACTGGGGTATTGTTTCCGCCTAATCCTAACATCTCACTCACTTACTCCAATACTTTCTTGCTCAAGAGGGTTTTGATTGATGGCTTGGTTTACTTGTTGTTGTACAAGTGCTTGAAATGCCGGTGTTGCTTGTTGTTCCATTGCCAATTCATGTTCAAATATACGCAGGTCAAAAGAAATAGTCGTAATGTCATTTTGATTTGTTAATGGATTATTATAATGATGTACGCTAATGCCTTTTGTTTTACGAGAATCTTTTTCTAATTCAGCAAAAAATGGCTCGTATTTTTTGAGCATAGTCGGTGTAGGGTCTTTTTTAGTTACAGCCGCAACAGGAACAGTAACAATTGAAACACCCTGCTTGACTCTATCACGCAAACGCTTAGGGTTTGCTTCACGAATACGGTCTTCTTCTGCTTCCCATTTACAAAGTAAATGATACAAGTGCATGTGTTCGGGGCAGTATGTTCCTCTCATTTTACGACCACTGGTTACTTTTTCACGAGCAATAAACGCTTCGGGTTCACCCGTAACTGGATTTTGCCAATACATCTCCCAAAGAGAACGACCGCTTTCTTCGTCGGTAATTTTTGCGTAAAGGTTGTCATGTTGAATAAGAACAGAACAATCACACCCATCAATTACGCAAACATGTGACTGTTTATTGTAATTGTATTTTCGACCGAAAAACCATCGAAACGGATTAAGAATACTGCGTTTTGATGGAGTAAGAAGTTTATACGCTTGTTTAATGTCCTTTTTACGAGCCTTATGTGGGTCGGGGTGACGACTTGGATAAAAATTAACTTTAGGAACTTGTAAATTATTTTCACTTGCGGCATTCTGCATTGCTTCTTGAGCAGTGGCTTGTTCCATTAGTGCGGCATAACTTAACGATTCATTACCTTGTTGACTTAACGCCATTAAATGTGCTTGGTTTACATTACCAAGATTTGCTTGCTGTTGTTGACTCATTAGAGGTATCATTCTTCATCACCTTTTATTGCTTTTAGATAAAATCCTTGTTCTGTGCTACCACACAGTTCCCATTTTATTTTATCCCCTGCTGTTATGTTTAGTAATTCAGCCATAACATTTGGTATAACTGTTCTTACGCACTTACTTTTTTTATTCACTGCAATTACGGTAGTTGTTTTATTTAGCATATTATCCCTCAAGTTGTCAATAAGTCAATCATTGTTTCTTCTACATTCCATCCAATACGAGTAGCCATGAATGAACGGCGTGTAGGAATACCTGCTTTTTGTAATCTTATGAGGTCATCTCTAAACGCATCGAATATCTTATGTTCACCAATTCGGTTTTGTTGCCACAGCATAGCGGCTGTTTCATCAAAGAAACGGTCTGCTTTATTTGCTACAAGCATAACTAATCGTGGTGCATATTTTTTACCTTTCCAACGACTTTTTAGCGTTCTATATCGGTAACTTCGATTGATTAAACAATCTACAAGATACTTAAAACCCGCAATTTGTTGTAATGCTTCTTCTCCACCTTTTATTGCTCGGTCATCAAAAACAAATACAATAGCCTCAACTTGTCGAGCCACCATGTCGTCAATCCAAAGATTCCAAAAACGCTCTTGTCCTCCTACATCGGATGAATAAACAACACGCTTTTGACCTTTCCAAGAGATTCTTTTACGAGTCGCTTTTGGCATCATGTAACGACCAAGTAATTTCATGTGAGTAGTTCTTTCCTCATCTCCAATTTCATCCATTTCACCGGGAGTAGTCATAAAACGGTCAAGTGTAGTTTTACCAACCATTGCCGCACCGTATATTCCTACACGGCGAGGTCGCCAAGAATTGTATAATGATTGACCGAAAACAGCCGCACCTACAAGAGCAGAACCAGCAGGGTCAACCATTCAAGCCACCCCATATCCAATCTGCTAAGTTTTGCACTTTAGTCCACACCCATTCTACAGTAATTTTCCAAAAAGATTCATCAGTAGTTAATTCCCAAAAACTTACTATTAGTGCAGTAATAAAACAAAATATTACCGTTCTAATCCATCCAACTCCTTTTTCATAATATGTGTCAAGTGTGTTTTGAGTGTGCATTGCACGAAGTGTAGCCTCGGTAGAATCATCAGTGGGTGTTTTGAAAATACGACCCATGTAATCACCTCACTTCTTTTTCTTTTCTTCTTCTTCTTTAATACCGAGGTTAATTGGTTGTTTTACTTCGGCTTCGTGATTTGGAATACCGGGATTAAATTGTTCAGCGTCTTGTTTTGCAATTAAAGACTGTGGGCCACCGGGAACGCCCCAACTTGGCGGCATTTTACCGGGGTTTGATTCCATCCAGCGTAATTCTTGCTCAAGTTGCGCTTCTTGCATTCGCATCTCCATTTCGTTACGCCGATTATCAAAACTTAACTGCATTTGACGGTATCTGTTTTGTCTATTCTTTTCAACAGAAGTTGCTTGCACTCTTTCTTGCATATTTTGTTCAAAGAACATTTTAAAGAAGTAATATGCAATACCTTGAACAAAAAATGCCGCCATTGCGTATGTAAATCCGTTTAACATTGGTGTATCACTTATTAGCCATAATTTTGCGTCAAAAACGCCAATTGCTATTCCAACTAAAGCCGATTGAGCCAAAATTAGCCCCATCAGTCGTATTTCTGCATCCGAGTCTTGCCTGTTACCTTGCATGTTGCTCACCATTAGTCAATTGAGAAGCCAATATAATACTTTCGCCATAATTATCATGTTTATCATAATATCAATCAAAATAATGAGTAGTATTACTATATATTTAGTGTAGGGGGGTAAAAATGAGAAACATTAGTCAATTTATTGACAATCGTTTTGATAATAATGATAATTATGACAATTATAGAAGAGTTCCTTTGTCCTTGAAATGCCTTGCTCGGTTGGTATGAGGGTCTTCGGGAACGATAGTGTGCTGGCTGGTGTGGCTCATGTCCGGTCCACCCTGCCCCATGATGTGTCGTCGTCGGCGTTCACGGTTAAGTTCCTCTCGGTACTTCACACGCTCCGGGCTGGACTCGTATTTCTTGTCGTACTCCAACTTATGCCGCTTGGCTTCGGGGCTTACACGCTCTTTGAGCAGTTGGAAGGCGATGTTCATTGGTTCGCTATAATTAAATAACGAATTATCATTTAGTTCTCCGTAAACTAATTCCGATTGTAAGGGTGATTTAGGAGTAATGCTTTGTATAAGTGGTAAATCCATAAACTGTCTTTCATATTCTAAATCCGAAAGCGGGTTTTCCGATGATAATTGACCCCTTACACTCGCATCTATCAAATTATTTTGCATAGTATCGGTAAGTGGTTTTTCATTTTCAATATGCCTATTTATTGGTTTTGTTAAAAACTTTCCTTGTTTATATGTTGGGGCATAGTGTCTTGTTTTGTAAGGTGTATTTTTCGTATTACTAAGGAGTTCTTTTATTTCTTCTTGTTCCGCTAAATCATTTTCTTCTAAGTATTCTCTTGGATGAACCTCACCTCTACCTGTTGAAAGTGAGTGACCTTTTTTATTTGCATCCGACCAATACTTGTAACCGGCTCTACCAAGATTACGGTATCTACCACTTCTTTCTTTATCTTCACTTGTAAATCTGTCTTTATATGAACTACCGGGATTATTTGTAAATGATTTAGGTAAGTAAAAGTTTTGCATGTGATTAAAAGCCAATTTTAAGCGTTTAGCGTGTTCTTCATTTTCTGCTTGGGGTAGAATGTTTTCATTAAAGAAGTTTTCATATTCTTCTGTATGTCCGACCATACTGGGAGAAGATAAAGGAAATACACCTTTAAGCAACCGCATAGCAATGTCCATTGGTTCGCTGGCATAAATTAAATCCATATCATCCATTAACTGTTGTTGAGGCGACCATTGGCGATATGTGTCTCTTAAAGAATCTACATTTGCCGGATTATCAATATGTTCAGTTGTCATATGCTCATCCATCAATACAGGGGGTATTTCATGTTCCATAAGTAATCTTGCTAATTCCTGTTGTCTTTCATTTAGCATAGATGGTTGAAGTTTTTGAGTAGGTAGTAACGATTTACTTGCTTGTCTTAAATTATCATAATAAAACGGATTATCAGTCAATTGAATTACATTTTCTTCGGGTATATCACCGTAAATTATACCTTCATTTTGAACATTTTTTGCTTCTCTATCATCCCTTTGCGGTGTTTTATCACCAGTAAATCCAAATAAATCAAGCGGTCGTGGATAATCATAGTAATCTTCACCCATGTATGAGCGTGGTATATCTGCTATTGCACCCCTTGTTAAAGATGGATTTATAGAATAAGCATGTGCTGGATAAACATGTCTCCCTTCAAGGACTCTACCATGTGATGTTAAAGGTAATTTAGTTCCTCGCCCTCTATCATTAAAAGATTGTTGAAATGATAGATTTTCATAATTTGCTAATGGTCTTGCTAAGTGTGGTGAATTATAATTTGAAGGTTGTAATCTTATTGAATGATACGGTGAAGTTTCATACATTTGTTCATCGAGATAATCAAGATACTCTTGGTCTATATTTTTTAACAACTGAAACGCTATGTCCATTGGTTCACCCTTGTAGGTATCAGCCGAATGCATAATGTCATACTGGTCGGCACATGGTTCGCATAAATGGTGTGTGTAGTTTATGTTACCTAATCTATTACGAAATTGCGCCCCTGCTACAACTGGTGAATTACCGCATATTGTACATGCATTTGGTTTACCCGCATAATCTCCTTGCATAAGTCGAGTCATGGTAGGGGGTTCTTCACGAGAGCCATAAGCGGCTTCTTTAAGAATTAAAATACGCCCCATTTAATTCACCTACTCGTAAAACGGTAACAGTCGTTTTGCATTTTCAAATGTCATAGACTCGTTTCTCGGAACTTCAAACAAACCCGAAAGTCCTCTATCACTTTGTTCTTGTTCTAATTGACGAGCCATTTCACGCATCATTTCGGGCGATATATCTTTCATTCTTTCGTGTTGCACACCCCAACTTGGAGGGGTAACATCTCGTCGCATTGCTGAACCTTCAATTATAGATGGCGTATCACTGTAAGTATCTCTTGATTCACCGGATGGTGTTATAATTTTACCAAACTTATCATACGCATCACTAAATTGTTCGGGGTAAGTGGTAAGAGGTAGGCTTCTAATGTAATCAACCGAAGGAACATTTCTTGGTCTTCTACCAAAAGCATCTATTATTTCTTGTTTAGAAGGATAAACATAACCATCTCGTGCTTGTTTTCCTGTAATATCATCCATACGATGACGAATTGGAACAAGCCTACTTGGTGGTATGCGACTTTGAATAGCCGCTTCGTTTAAGTTTTCAACAGGATTACCTCGTTTTGGTCGCACTTGCACTTTATCATCTTTAACATTTAATCCACGAATACCAACAAAGGGTAATCCACTTTGACCTGCTTCTAAACTTTCACTATCCATTGTTATGTTGCGTATATCGTTAATGTTTGCACCTGTAGCCCAACTACCTAATTGATTACGATTAACTGTAGCAGGTGATGATAAATTAAGTGGGTTGTAAAGTGGTATATCGTCTTCATCTTCTATTCTTGAAAAATCAAAACGATGCTGTGATGGTATTTGGTGAACTTCAAAAGGTTGTATTTTTGGATTATACACCGGTAGTAATCCCGCACCTCGCATCATACTTTCTATGTCTGCCTCTCCCATTTGTTTTACAGCGTTAATTGGTGCAATAGCACCCGGTCGAATAGAACCATCCGGCATTTGCCAGTTTTCGCTGTGCATACTTGGTGCATGTTCGGGTAATGTTTCTTGACGAGAATAGTATTGACGAATACTTTCCGGTAAAGCCATAGTCATTGGGTCATTAAATCCATCAGCATCAGCATTAAAGATTTCTCTTAACGGTTTTTTGTAGTCTTTATATTGTCGAGTATCACCTTGAAATAAGTTTCTAAGTGTGTCAAGTCTTGCTTCATGCGTAAGATTTTCTATGTTTGGTCTTGCTAATGCGGTATCATAGGCTCTACCGGTATAAATCTCATCAAGCGACGGCACATCATCCATCGCATCAACGGCTCGGTCAATGTTAAAACGCTGTTCTTCGTCACTTAAACGACCTTCGTTAAAATTGTAACCGGGAAACATACCGTATTGAGTAAGGTCGGTTTGAGCCTTGATTAAAACCTTGCTCACACTCTCACCAATCGGTGGTAATGAGCGATAGCATTTAGAATGCTCGCTTCATGCGCTAAACATGGTGAGGCCAATTGCTGTTCGTAAAACTGTACCGCCGCCACCCCTCGTTGCCGCCGCCGCCGCACCGGTATTAGGCGCAGTAGGTATAGGCGGAACTGGAACTGTTGCCGCTGGTGCAACAGGGGTTACTGGTGCGGCTACTACAGCGGCAGGTACTACCGCCGCTACTGGCTTAGGTAGCAAACTCATGGAGGGCGCAAAGAAAATTGGCGTTACCGACCCCAAGAAAACAGCCGGTGAAATGGCGCAACAAGCATCAGCCCAACATACTCAAAATCAACAGCAAATAAAACAAAACAATCTTGAAGCCGCACAGAATGTAGCCGATAAAGCCAAAGAAGCGGCAGATGTTACAAAAAGCGTTTTTGTAAAAGCGGGTATTGAAGTCCACCATCAAGAGCCACTACCCGAAGATTTTACTCAAGACATTACTACTCTTGACCGTAATCATCAAATGACTCCTACAGAAAATGGAACAATGATTAACAATATCAGCCCACATATGCTTCGCACCATCGAATTGATGGCTCAAAACTACAAAGATGATGAAAATATTGAGCCAAAACCATTTGTTATGCCTACTTTACGACATTGAGGGGTAAAAATGGAGTGGCGATATTGGGGCGACGCTGTAATTGCAATTCTTTTAATTCCTATTTTAATTATAGCAATACCGGTAGTTTGGCTTCTTTTTCAGCCAGCAAGATTCTTGTCGCAATAACTGATGCTACCTGCAAGTCGTCTTCTGTAAGACCGCAATCAAATCCCCATGCGTTAAGATGACGCACTAAAGTTTCTGTAGCGAGATTACCACCGCTGTTTTCAGTAAACGGACAACCACCAAGCCCCGCAATACTGGTATCAAACTCTCTTATCCCGTTTAATAGTGCAGTTTTTACTAAAGTCAACGCTTTTTCTTCGTTTCCTTTATGGTGAAGATGCAATGCCGGTGTTATTTTTCTATCAAAAGCCATTTCAGCCCATAAAGCAACTTCTTCATTAGAAGCACAGCCTACTGTATCGGAGAATACAATGGTATTACCAAACATTTTTGCATCAGTAATACACGATTTTAGCGTTTGAGGTGACACTATTCCGCTGTATGGACTACCAAATGCCATGCTGATATACACACGGACATTTTCTTTTGGTATTTTCATAAAAGTTTTGTACATCAAAACTATTTCACTGCGGGTTTTACCCATGTTTTTCATGTTAAATGTCTCACATGGAGAAAAAACAATGTTAATTTTTTCTGCACCAACAGCCATTGCCCTGTCGTAGCCACGCTTGTTCATGACAAGCACAGAACCTTTTTGGAAAACATCCTCCGCATCTGCCATTTGAGGCACTAATCGAGGATGAGCAAACGATGTTTCTTCGATATTTTCTAATCCAGCATTGTATAATGCGTTAATGAGTTGTATTTTGGTTTCTGTTTTGACGGGTTGTTCTAAACCTTGTAATCCGTCACGAGGACCAACCTCGTAAACGGACACCTTCATTGCGGCCCCTTCCTTAGACCGTTCCAGTGCATTTCTTCAAGTTCTGCTTCGTCAACAAAAAAGATAATATCGCTACCTAAATCATCAAAAAGAAACCAAACTGTAGAAAATCCAAGTGCAATGCCGAATAGTAGCCATAAAAATAAACCCATGATGCAGGACAGCGCAGTGTAAAAATTAAACCTTTCGCTTTAATCGCCCTTTCCACCGGGCAACGGCATAGCCGGTCCACGGAATCCGGGTCGCTTGAATGCTTGGCCGGAGTCCATCATACCACGCTTTTGCTTACGAGGTGTTTGTCTTAAGTTTGTTGAAGCAATGTTATGCGCTTCGGGGTGTGATTCTTCAATTTTATCATCAAAATTATCATATTTTAAATCATCACTTAAATCGGGTTGCGGTGACATTGCGGTTTGTCGGCCAGCACCGTCAGCAAACTCCGCTAATATGTCTTGCACTCTACCTGCAAGTGGCTTAGGGAATGGATTAGGTGGCTCTCCCATTGGCATTTTATCAGTGCTACCAGCCCGACCGATGTTTGCCGGAGGTGTACCGCCAAGTGTGCGACCCATTTCGGGAACGCCCATTGCCTCCATTTCATCGGCTTCGGGCTGTTGCGCTCTACGAGCAAGAGTCGCTCGGTCAAGTGCGCCTTGTTCGCCTTGATAATACGCTTCTTCACCTTGATGGTCTTGAGCAAGAGAAAGCATTCTTTCCATTTCTTCATTTTCCGCTTGTCGGTCCATCAATCGAGCGTATGCGTTTTCCATTGCGTCATTCCCACCATATAAATGATGAGCGCCACCTTCATCAATATCTTTAAACTCGTTTATTCTACCCATCATATTTGAGTTTGCTTTAACACGAGCATCAATCAAATCCTGTGGACTCATATCGCTTTCATATGGGCCAATATCTTGTCTTACAGGTTTGGGGAGGTTAAGTTCATGGCCTCTTTGTTTCAAAAGCATCCAAGCGGCTTCAAAAGCAACGGACATATGTAGCGTGAAGCGGATGAGATATTTAACGCTTAAGTAAAAGTTCGTGGTGCATAACCAGCGTGTATGACATTAAAATAAGAATGATAATACCGAAGATTAAACCGCCCCAGTCTATCTTGTCCATTTTACCGTCTGCCGTAGGTCACACCACCGGGTACAGGAATGTGGGTATATTGGGCTAAAGTTTGTTGTTGAGTATTACTGTAAGGAGTGCGAGTATTAGGTTCTTGGTACAAAGGTAATGCACCGGTATCGTATTGCAAATCTCCAAACTCACGAGGTGTTTCTTTAGATGGCTTTGCAGTGTAATCATAAATATCGTAAAAACCATCTAAATTATTTGTTCTTTGTGAAGTAGATGCTGGCTTTATTGTTTTTGTAGCATTTACGGGTTTAAACTGCTCGTGAAATGGTTGCGAGTTTATGTTTCTTTCATGTGACCGTAATTTACCGGTGTCGTCAATAATACTTTGCAATGCTCTACTGTACAAACCCTGCCTACGAGCAGGTTGTAATATTTCACTTTGAGTGATTTCACCGTAATTATATTGAGGGTATAGAGGGTCGTTCAATGGGGGTTCAACAGTTACTCTACCTGCAAGACTCGGCCCTACTTTGACATCATAACGGGTTTCTTCTTGACTTATTGGTGTTTTTGAAAGACGAGGGATGTATTGATTTAACATTTGTTTAAATCGTTCCTTCTTGTCAAGTTCTTTTCTGTGCCGCTGTTCGGCTTGCATTTCATCTGCTATATCGTCGTAAAAATCATCGGGTCTTGCAATACCTATTTTTACCCTGTCTCTCACATGTTTTGGTTGTTCGGGAACACGAATTGGATTACTTGAGTCACGATTTTTAGGCCAGTTTTTATACCACATTCTTTGCGCTAAAGCAGTTTCGGGTGTATTATCAAGCGATGGAGTATTCAACTGTGATTGAAAAGTTGGTGCTTTTAACAAAGCCCATGCTAAATCAAATGGTTTTGACATTTTAATCCCTTTTTCTTGCAAAAATGTTTTCCGGTCCTTTTTCTCTTTCTCTACGGAATGCCGCCTTTGCTTTATGTGTATCAATCCGTTCTTGCTTATGACGATTCATATTTCGTAATACTAATTCGGGCAAGTCTGCATATGCTGGTAGTTGATGTTCAGTAGGTACTATTTGATTATAGTCGTTTTGAAGTTGTTCTATTTGTTCGGGTGATAAAGTTTTACCCACATAACCTAAATTATTATAGTTGTAATGTTCACCTCTCTCTTGCGTTACATGATTATTTAAGTGTAATATCATTTCTTTATGGTATTCTTGTTCTTGCGGTACTTTGTAAAGACTATTTTCCCAATCCGCTTTGTCGTATTTGGGAAGTGGATTAGTATAATGACTTAAACCAAAACCCCTTGCTTGTTTTATTTCACCGCTTGGTCCTATTTCATTTTCAGTAGGTACTGCATAATTCCGGTTAATTTCTTCATCGTCGTTAAACCCTTTTAACAACGCCCATGCTAAATCGAATGGGTTTGACATTTTAATCACTCTTGATTTGAGTTAATTCGTGGTAAGTTCATAACTTGTTCTAAGGTTAGTCTTTCTAATTGTTCGGGCGTTGCAGGTTTGTAACCTTCGGGTGGAGTGACTTCAAGTTCAGTATATTCTGCCGGTGGAGGGCCGTATTTTTTATTCATAAATATACTACTAAACGATGCATTCGGTCCATAATTATGTAACATATCAATATGATTTTGTTTAGCATTCCACTCTTCACTATTTTTTTCATGTTGGCTTTGAGAATGCTTCGCCCACTCTAAAGCATCTTGTTGAGTAATACCTTTTAATAAGGACCATGCTAAATCAAAAGGACTCGCCATAGCACTGCTATGGACCCCTTGTATAAAAAATGTTCAAAAAATATTTTTTTTCTAAAACGCCGTGTGTGGTTAAAAGAAGTGCTATGGGGCGTGCTATGGGTATTTCTCCTTCTAAGGGGGGTGCTATGGGGTCGTGCTATGGCGCAGTGGGCCGTTCTATAGACCGCACCCCGTCACTGTGCTATGGCCCTACGGCGGGCGGGCGGGCGGATGGGTGCGTGTGACGCATGTATTCTATAGACCGCTTCACTCCCCGCCCATATGCGCTTGCGTCATGCGTTCTATAGATTGCGACCTACTACTCGCCCACGCTTGCGCTTAGGTTCCCATAACCCGACACCTCGCTTGGGCGCACCCCCATGAATAGCGACCCTTGACCCAACCC
>Ga0208157_1000864_pt1 | contig 14983 bp, 10 predicted proteins | sample 5_EtaG_FD_184077 | JGI IMG/M metagenome (GOLD analysis project Ga0208157, IMG submission 184077) | Marine viral communities from the Subarctic Pacific Ocean - 5_ETSP_OMZ_AT15132 metaG (SPAdes) (version 2) | ecosystem: Environmental > Aquatic > Marine > Oceanic | place: Pacific Ocean | collected...
ATACATACCTTCGCGATAACTTACGTGTTTACTTATTCTTTCCATCTATTTTATCTTTTACATGTTTAAACATATCTTCTCCTATTTTTTCGCCAAGATCTGAGTCTGATTTAAAATGTGCCCTAGCTATACGCCTGCTCATAGATATGTCTTTTCCTTCTTTTTCAAACTCAGCCTTATGTTCTGGGTACATTTTACCTAGAATTTTACCTATTAATACACCTTGAACAGAGTGGCCAGAAGGGTATGATGGTGTTTTCATAGAATTCATTGCTATGTCTTTTAGCTTTATATCAAAATTAGGGGCTAAATGTTTTGGTCTTGGTCTTCCAAAGTGATTTTTTAATTTTAAAATTTTTTCAGCACTTTGTTTTACTATATTTGAAATTAGTTCTGCAGGAAAATCTAGGTTGAGTTTTTCAGCTAGTTTTTTAAAAGACTTTTCTTGATCGTCTTTATCCTTTACAAACTTAGGATCCTGTCTTAAACCTTTTATTTCTCTTAACTCTTTAAGTGTTGTTAAAGAATCATTTGCAGGAGGAGACATTTTTTTGTAAACGTCTATATTAAATCCTTCTAACATATTTTTCATCTTCTTCTTCTTTTACACTTTTTTCTAAATAAATCATCTATTTCTATAACAAGGCCAACTGTTATTGCGCCATACATACTAGCAGCAATATCTTGACCATCACCATGACCCTTGTCTATAAAAACTTCTTTAAAAGTTGCTACAGCCAAAGTAGTAGCCATAGAATACATTATAGCTTTCTCTTTACTTTTAGTTCTTTCGAATATAAGATCGTGAGATATACTAGTTATAGCTACACCAGCTAAGTAGTGCATAGCTTTATCTTCTTGCACTTCCCAACCATACAAGTCTAACTGAGCTAGACAGATACTTGGTAGTAACAGTAATAAAGCTATAATTTTTTTCATTATTTCTTTTTTCTACCTTTTCTAGCATTACCTTTTATAGCGTCGTCTATATCACCAAGTTGATTACCAACTTCTTTTATAGCATCCGCTACATCAGCTAATTCTTGAGCTGTAAGCTTATATCTTTTTTTAATCTCTTGTACTGTAGCTATAGCTTTTTCGTCTATAGTAGTTTTACTCCATAAAGCTTTCCACATATCTTTCCAGTACTGTTTAGTTAATTTCCACATAATTTAAAATTTGTTTGCGTTGTTTATTTCGTTTATTGACTCTTGTATTTCATTTAAATCAGTTGGTAGTAGCAAGTCTAAACCTGCTTTAAATACAACTTCTTTAATTCCATCTTTAAATATTATAAGAGTAGGAGCCATTCTAACCCTATATTTCTTTTTAGCTAAAGGGGCTTTAGCTATATTAACCCTATAGTAGGTAGCGTCTTTTACTTTTTCCCACTCTGAAAAACAGTTTTCTTTATTAAACTCTGCCCAAAACTCAATTAAAACTGGTTTGTTATCTTCGTCGCCAAAAGCGGACTTACCGCTTATAGCTTTTTCAAAATCAGAATCAGTTAACCAGTATTCTTCTGGAACATCAACTTGACCAAATGATAAAAATGGTATTAAAAGTAAAATTAAGTATTTCATTATCTATTTTTTTGTATTTCGTAAAGTCTTTGATCTATCTTATCTATAGTTTCTTTTATTTCTTCTACATCATCTTGAGTGTCCATAATTGTTTGACGAATTAATTCATCTTTCAAATCATATTCAACTCTATCAATTACAGGTTTAGGCATTTCCATTGCAAGAGCTATATCTGCTTGCATTATAAAATACATACTAGCTAGTGAAACTACTCCACCTATTATTAATCCTATTGTTTTTAAATCTAGAGTTATCTTTGTGTTCTCTCCTATTTGTGGTGCTGCCATAATTATCTAAGTGTAAGGTTAATTCCAAATGTTGTTATAAAAAACTCTGAGTCCCACATCTTAGTATACTCACCTTCAGCAAATACACCTATTGATTTACTAAGCTTCCAGCCAATGTTAGCGCCAGCTTGGTAATCCCACCATTGCTCGCCCTTTGCGGCGTCGGCTAAACCATATTGATCCCAGCTGTTTCTATATAGGTATGATAATGGTATTCTACCTTTGTCATCTTCATCACCCATAACATATTTATGATAAGGTAAAAATGCAGATCCGTATACGTGGGCCCAAAACTTAGACTTGTAGTGGTACCAGTCAAAACCTACAACCGGACTTACTAAGCCAAAAGTTCCTGTGTTACCTAAAATATCGTTATTATATCGTGATATTAATTGTTTATAAGGACCATCTCTAAACTGAGGATCAGATGAAGCTATTATTTGTCCTTCTGGGTTCCACCAAAAATAACCACCAACGTTTTCTTCTTCACCAGTTATAGGGTTATAAATTTCAGTAGTGTAATAAGCGTCTTGATAACCATACTCATAAGCTAGTTCATACCAGTAATTTTCTTGATTACCATTAGCGTCTAAGGCGCTAACCCATATTTCATAAGGATTAACACCATAAACTCTTTCATGTGTTCTAAATGCTGCACCAGCAGATATACTAAACTTTTTACCAATAGGTAATCTAGCTCTTACATCTACAGCATTGTAATTAAAATCAAAAGCACCTTGGTATCTTGATTCTAATTTTACAATGTGATATTTACCTGTATGTCTTAAAAAATATCTTTGATTATTCCACTCTTCGCCTCTACGTCTTTCTTTTTCAAAATGAAATAAATATTCCCAGCCTTTTACAGCGGATGTAGGCGCTATTAAAGCATTTTGTCTTTCTACGTTTTGATCACCAGTCCAAAAATTACCTGGTTTTCTTTCATAATCAAATCTACCTAATTTACGTATACCAAAACCTATTCTATAATCAGACGGAAAATACTCTGTAACATCAACAACTTGAGGCACATCATATAAGCCAGCGCCGTCAGGCTGTCTAATTAAGTATTTTTTATCAGAAGACTCGTACGCGGCTCTATAATCTCCAGCAGCGTATACTGTAGCGTATTTAAAAAAGTCTTCATAAAAACCTTTAAAAAAGTTTTTCTTTTCTTTTTCTTGCGCGTTTATAACAAACGTTAGCAGAGTTAAAATAGTAATCAGTATGTTTTTCATGTTAATTGTTTTGGTAGTATTTTCTTCTTATAGCGTCTCTTCTAGCTTTTTGAGAAGCTGATATTTTTTTCTTTTTCTTTTTTCTCTTTTTTAACTTTTTCTTTAAACCTTCAAGTTCAGGATCTATTTCAGCATCAACATCCCAAGAGTTCCAACCCAAGAGCATAGCTAATCTTTGCCAGCTTTCATTTCTACTATTAGCGGCACCTCTTAAATTGTTGTATTTATTAACAACTCTATCTAAAGGTATGTTTGTAATTGCTGAAACTACGTTTCCACCTGTTTGTAATATAGGGTTATCTAAACTAAATCCTTTATGTGATATTACATCTTTATTAAACTTGTACGTTTGTATACCAGAATATAATTTTCTTAATTTAGAACCAATAGGTGGCGATAAGTTTGCAGCTTCTATTACCGTGTAAGCGTGATCAGCGTTCCAACCTTTTTCTTCTTGCTCCATGAATTTTAATATCATATTTTTCATAGTAGAAAGACCAGCGCCAAATATACCAGAACCTCTAAGTATAGAGTCTGTCATAGTGTTTGCTATTCTAGCTTTTTTCTTACCATACTTGTCTTCGTCATCGTCATCGTCAAATAACATCGCAAATAAAGCTGATTGCATAGAAGCAAATATAAGGTTTTGTATTGCCCCGTAGTAAACTATTTTAGATAAATTAGTCTTAACATCACCTCTGCCATTTATTAAATCAAGAAAAGCCTTCTTTATTAATCTAGTATACTGCATTGGTGTATTTTGAAAAGCTAGTATTAATCTACCCAAAGGACCAGCTTGTTGTTGGCTAATCATATCGGGCCTTGAAGACTGTTGAGATACTTCAGTGGTTTCTTGAAAATCCTTAAAAGCTTGGTCTAAAGCTTGCTGCTGTGTCATACCTTGTTTTAGGTATGTGTTTATTCTGTTTCTATAAAAAGCAGCACCACCTACAGATATTGCAAAGCTATCTGCTATTTGTGTTGGTGTAAAACCTATTCTAAGTAAATAGTTTAATATAGCTTGAGGTTTATTTCTAGCACCGCTCATCGCTTCAGCTATTTCAGATTCGTTTACGTCTCTACCAATACCAGATCTTCTTTGCTTAAGCATATCTGAATTAAATAACGTAACAAAATCTTTCGCAAACTGCTTAGTGTTTAATATAGCTTTGGCAAACTTTAAAGGATTATTATCACTCCAGTTTATAAAGTTAACAAAAGATATAGTCTGTAATATAGCCGATCTCATGTTAAAAAACATTATAGCACCTACACTATTATTCACCCAATTTGAGAAAGAATTAACTAATCTGTTCTTACCAAAGTTCCTATTTGTGCCATTTTCCATGCGGTAGAGCATATCTTCTAGTGCTTCTCTAAAATTACTACCGTATAAAGCCTCTATTTTGTTTAAGTTTTCTTTGCTAAATATAACTTCTTTGTTTGCTATCCACTCTGATAAAAACTCTTTTCTACCTACTTTATCTGTTATATCTTTTATATCTGTTGCTAAGTTACCTACAAGCCAGTTTTCTCCAGGAGCAGGAAAACCTCTTTCTGAAGTCATTAGTTCTATAGCTTCAGCAAATTGTTTTAGCTCTTTGTCGTTTTCAACAATATCTGTTAATCTTTTTACGTCTGTTTTAGATAAACCAGGAATTGTTATACCAGCTTTAGTCCATATATAAACTCTAACAGCCGTGCTGTAAGTAAAGTTATTATAAGGTGTTATTTTAGATAATTTCTTAGCGGCTTCAGGATATGCTTTTTTAAGCGCTCTAAAGTTATTTGCTAAAGCTTGTTTTGTTCTGTTTAATTCGTCCATTGCTCTAGCAAAAGGCCTTACAAGAGCTTTGTTAAAAAATTCCATTTGAGCTTCACCAACTTTACCTTTTCCTAAAAAGCTATATATTAAACCTACAAAATCTTCTGCAGATGGTGGTAAGAAAAACTTCCACTTACCAATGTCTTTACCTCTAGATCTAGCCGCTGCGTCAGAAAATCTTTTTTCAGACTTAATACCTTTTGTTTGCTCTAGTATATCGTTAAACTGTTCTTCCATTGTTCTAGAAAACTGTAGTTTAGCTTGTTGAACTTCTCTTTTAACATCTATTACATCTAAAACATCTTGAACAGCTTTTACATTTTTATAAGCGTCATCAGCAAAATAAAAATTATTATAACCTTCAGCAGCTTTGCTTATTATCCAATCAGACTTAGCCGATGGTCTACCGTCTGCTAAACCTGTTATATTTTCTATAGGTATAGTAAGACCTAAGCCTTTTAAGAAAGCGTGTATTGCTATTGCAGCTTCTTGCGGTCTTGCTGTTAATATAAAAATATCTTTACTTGTGAACTTGTCTTGTCGTCTCATAGCCAAGTCAAATAAAGGACCTTTTTTACCTTCTACAACTTTGTTAAACTCGCTAAAATCAAATGTAGCGCCAGCGGCTTCAAGATCCGCAGACTGTAAAGCAAACTCTGTAGCGTTTATTTTGCCTTGAGTTCCATCTGGAAGAGTATAACCAACCTTACTGTTTGATCTAGCTATAGTGTCATCAAAATCAAATACACTAATACCTTTTTCAGGTGCAAAAGGATTTCTAGCTACTTGTATTGCTTTGTTTAATATAGTTTGTTTTTCTAAGTTTGTTCTAGAAAACTGTAGATTAGACATTTTAGCATGATTCTCACCATATTTAGTTCCATCTGTTAAAGATTCTATAGCAAACATATTGTTCATACCAAGAGTTAAGCCGTCAAAATACCTCAACGTTTCGTGCATAGACTCGTTCCAGTAAGCTGGCATTACTTTTTGCCTTTGTATATTTATGTTACTATCCATTATCTCTGGAACTATAGCTACTTTATACCTGTCTTTCAAAGCGTTTAAATCTATAGGAGCATTATAAAAATGCTGGGTAAGCTTTAAAACTATATACTCTGTGGGTATTATATGTTCATAAGTAACAGTGTTAACATTAGGACCAACAAAGTAATATTCTACAGGCGCAGCTGCTTTTAGCATACTAGCCATGTTAGATTTTAAGCTCATCATGGTCATAGCAAAATCAAGAGGATTACCGTTTTTTCTTATATAAGTTAATAAACCTATTAAATTATTCCAAGCCTCGTCTGCAGATTTTTTTCTAATATCTAGCTCGTCTTTAAAAGCTTGTTTACTTTTAACTCTTTTGTTTTTACCACTACCTAAATAACCAGATTGAGCCGGCGTTGTTGTAAGGGCTTTTACGTTTCTTTCATTTAAAATAGTAACGTTTCCTTCTGAGTCAGTAATTTCAAGTAAATTACCATCTAAGTCTGTTATGCTTAAAACGCTTGTTCCGCTACCTTTAGTAATTGTGTTTATACGAATACCCTTAGGTTCTAGTATTTTATTTAAACTGTCTATATAATCTTGATTTCCTGAAAATATCTGGTTTCTTTTTACTAAAAAGTATTTTTTACCAGCACTAGTCATGTGACCTCTAAAGTGCTTTAAATGATTTATTACATCGTCTACACTATTTATAGTTTCATCAGCGTATGACAAATAGTGACTTCTTTGTCTTCCTACGTATTTTTTAAGTGTAAATATTTGGCCAAAGTTTTTAAACTTTTGAGTAATACCATCTACAACTATATCTAATTTGTTTAGATTAAAAACTCTAGACAAGTTAGTTGCTACTGAGTCTGTTGCAACTTCTTCAAGTATCATTTTACTTAAATCAACGTTTTGATCTTCGTATTTAACAAACTTTGTTATAGCTTTTGTAATTGCAGCCCTGTAATCAGCCACATCTTTAGATGTCCAAACACCTGGGTCTAATATTTTATTCAACATTAAACCAACAGTGCTACTAGTAATAGAGTCGCCTAATTCTCTTATACCTTTTACTATAGCGTCTTTGTTTTGTACTATGTCTTGAGCTTGGTTTTCTGTTATTGAAAACTGTAGTGTTGTATCAAATCCTCTTGCTTCTCCTTTTTTTCTATCTAAAGCGTTTATTAGTTTATCTATAGAAGATTCTATTGCTGTTGTGTTTATATCTGACTGGCTTAAGTTAGCAATGTCAGCTAGCTCGTTCATGAAGACAGGATCGCTTTTTAATTTTATAAGTTCGTTTTTAACAAACTCATTAGATATGCTTACAGCATACGTTTTTTGTCTAGCTAATAAAGTAGTATAACCCCCAACAGTGTGGTGCTTTATCCAGTCTATTTTACTAGGTTTTGTCATTTGAAAAGTACCTTTACCTACAGCTGTTTTTTCTCTACCAGTTTTGGTTAAGTTAAAAAGCTTTGCATAAGACTTTTTTATAACATCAAGAGGTAAAGCGGCTATGCTTATATCGTAATTTTCTCTAAGGTGTAGCTCGTAGTTAGCATCAATAACAACTTCACCTTTCTTTTTACTTATATTACCTAAGTCTTTAGTTACTATTTTTCTAACTTCGTTATTAACTATGCTTTCCATAGAGTTAATAGCTGCTTCTAAGTTAGTTCCAGCTTTAGCTACAACTAGTTTTAAGTTTTTTGATACCTCGCTAAATATAGATTTTTTTAAAGCCGGAGTTAGAAAAGACTCTTTTTTAGATCTTAACTTATCAAAGCTAGTTAGTTTTCTGGCTTTTTTACCTTGGTTTACACTGCTTTGTTTTGATGTCTTTTTAGCAACAGATGATTTAAGATTACCATCTTCGGTTGTCATACCTTCTAACACAGCGTCTTTAACGTAGTATTTAAAAGCTTCTTTTGATCTTTCTTTAAAAAACGTATTTATATAAGCTGCAACGTTTTTATATTTTTGCTTTTCCGTAACAAAGTCTTTTACCAAACCTACTACGTTTCTAGCTTTTGATGTTTGTTTTTGACTAGGTATTTTGTCATAAAGCATCATAGCTATTATATCTTCTTTGTTTTGATCTAGTATATCTTTTTGATCTTTAGTGTAGTTAGAGCCATCTCTTAGTGATTTAAAAGTAGACTCAGCCATACCTCTATATTTGTCAGCTATTTCAAAACCAGCAATTTCTTTATTTTCGTTTGCATCGTATATTCTATTGACTTCAGCAACATCTTCAGTTCTAGACATTTGCATGTTATCTACTGTATCAACGTCTTTTATTTTAACTTTAGCTTTGTTTTCAGCGACTGTTATAGCGTCTGAAGCCTTTTTACTTATTTTACCTTTTTTGACGCTAGTATTATACTCTTTCATAAAATTGTATACATCTCTACCACTGTCAAAAGATATATTATCAAAACCTTTACCTACAAAAAATCTTTTTATTATTTCACCTAGTTTTTCAAAAAATCCTTGATCATAATTTATTTCGTTTTTTTGCATTAAGTCTGAAAAGTAATTTAAATACTCAGTATCATAATTATTAGGATCAACCCCTCCTTTTTTCATAGCAGCATAAACAGCTCTGTCATTCTTTCTAGAAACTCTAGATCTAAAAGACTTTACAAACTTACCTTGCTCTTGTTTATTACCAACTAAAGAGTTTAAAACAGGGTGTAAAAACTCGTGACTAGCAACAGATACAGCACCAACTTTTTTAGCTTGTGTTTTGTTTATAAATATTTGACCTTTTCCAACAAACACACCGTCAGATCCAGAAGCTATCTTTCTTGCTTCGTCTATAGTTATACCTTGGTTGTCTGCTATTTTTTGAAAATACGTGTCTTCGTTCTCTTCAACACTTATGTCTAAACCTCTTTTTTTAGCTTCTGGCTCTACTGCTTTTAAGTTTTTATTAAACGATGCTTCAAACTTATCATCTATAGCTTTTGCTACAGCTTGTTTTCTTTGTTCTATAGTAACATCTACCTTGTTGCCTTTGTATTTTTCATTTATAGTATTTATCTCTTCTTGTATCTCAGCTAATCTAGTAGCATTACCAGTTTGATTTTTGCTTAGTCTTTGTTGTTCTTTAATAAGCTTTATAACACTAGCCCTGTCATTACTGTCGTTTATTCTACTATCTACTTTTTGGTCAATATTTATATTGTTAATTCTATTATTAACAAGATTTTCCATGACATCGCTGTTTTCAACTTTTATATCAGCTGCTACATAGGCTTCGTCGTCCATTAAGTTTAAAGCTCTTCTAAACTGTTTACCGTTTAATTGTTCACCGTTTATAGTATATTTAGGTGACTTATTATATAAAGCTTTACCAGCTTCAATAGCTGTTAGTGATTTATCTGCAAAACCTTCTATTAATATTTCTTGAGCATCAAATTCTTGTCCAGCGGCTTTTTGACCAAAATATTCACTAGCCATACCACCACCTGTTTCTATCGCGGCACCTGCTCCAACTCTTATAGCTCCAGTAGCTCTACTTGCACTACCCATAGCAACTCTACTAGATATAGCCTTGCTACCTCCAGGAACAGCTAAAGCTGTTATACCATCTATAGCACCTATTGTTAAACCTCTAGCTAAAGCTTTGTCAGTTAAATCATCAAAAAGTTTTTCGTCGTTTGCAACTTTTTTATACCATTCTACTCTAGCGGCATCATCCATCTCGCCCCAATTTAAACCAGCTTCTTCAGCTTGATTTCTTACAAGCTCTGCCGTTGTAAAACCAGTTTCCATTGTTGCAGATATTGATGCCATTGCTCCAGCTATAGCACCTGTAGGAACTGTTACTAATTCTTCAGGAAAACCAACTTGTGGACCTAATTGACCTACAACTAAAGCACCCCCAGCACCTGCACCAGCACCAGCTAACGCTTTACCTGGGTTAGTAACACCGGAATAAGCCATGTTAGCTAAAGATTGAGCGCTATACTGCGCCATAGCACTTGGGTTTTCCCACCAACCTCTCATGAAGGCTAAGGTTGAACCAGCAAAGCCACTAACGCCTTCTTCATTACCGGGCATTAGTTCTTGAGAAGATTTTTGTATTTCGTTATATCTTTCGTTGAAAGCTATCATTTCATCTGTTTGGCCATATTCTTCCATAGCCCTACCTTTTTCTACTAGGTTTTCAAAATCTTCATCTGACATGTTGCCACCTTCAGAAAACAGTTTTAATGAGGGATCTAAACTTTGCCCTTGTACAATACCACCTTTTCCAGCTCTATATATATCACCTATAAAATCAGTGATATGATTCTTGCCGAAAAAGTCTTCTAAATATGTATTTTTTTCTTGAGTATTTTCAAAATCATCAGGATCTACTCCTTGATCTGTAGCCTCAGAATCAAAGCCAAAAAAGTTAGCTAAGCTCGATCCCCAAGAAGATTCTTCCGATTGTGAGGCCGTATTTTTTTTTGACCCGGTACTTGCCTCCTTTATTACTGGGTCTGATTTCTTTCCCGATGTGTAACTCTTAACTACTCCAGCAATAGCCTCTTCTGGCTCACCGGCTTTTACCATTCGGTCAACAATTTTTTCTAATTCTTCCATAAAATTACTATTTTTGTACTGTGTGTTTGTACTTTTCTATATAATAAGAAGGATCTTTTATCTCTTTATTCTTATAGATGTCGTTAGCATCTTTAGCTATTCTAGCTTTATCTAATAAACTTAAATCAGGCCACATTCTTTCTGGTATGTTTTTTAGCTTAAGTAATTTAGTAAGCTCATTTACATTTTTAGGGTCAATGACTACTAGCTCATCTTTGCTATTAAATATTTCTAATTTACCTTTTTCTACTTCTGACTCCATTACATCAAAGCCTTTTCCAAGAACATCGTTTATTTCTCCTGCGTCTCCGCTTTTCATAGCTGCAGCTAAAGATTGAATTTGCGCAACGGCATCTCTTTCGCTTAAAGCAGAACCTCTGTTTGATCTTGACTGTTTTTGATTATAAGACTTATTAGAGGTGTCTTTAAACATCTGCATGTAAGATTCTATTACTTTATTTCTTAACTCATCTGTTCTTTCAGTGTTATACAGCAAGTCTTGATCTAGTATACCTAAACCACCTTCTGTTATAAAATCATCTGTAGCTAATGATAAAACCTCGTCTCTTGACTTAGTTATGTTTTGTAGCTTCATTCTAAGTAGTCTTTCTTTGCTTGAGCTTATTCTTGTGCCACTATTAAACAAACTGTCGTTCATTTTTAATATCTCACTAGCACCTTTGTTGTTTTTAACTGTATAATCAGGTATGTCGTCAAACTTTAAGTAACCTGTTTCGTCTGTAAACATTATATTTCCTTCATCAGTTATTTCTAATACCATATCATCTGTATAAACAGAAGATAAAAGAGATCTTTTCTTAGGGTTTACAGCATTACTTATTAAACCGTTTTCTGCGTCTTTTAAAAAATTATCTTTATAGTTTTTAAAATTAGTAAATTGAGCGTCTAAGTTTTTAAACTGTTGCTCGACCTCCATCATTTTTTGCTTATAAGTTACCGCTTTAGCATAATCACCACTGCTTTCAGCTATAGCCGCCTGTTGCGCATAATTACCAAACTCTATATGTTTAGACTTAGCCCAACCAGAAAGCTCTCCTCTAGCCGCAGAAGGAATTTTACTAGTATCAACACCATCTGGCATTTTACTTAAGTATTTTTCAATCTTAGCGTTAGCTCTAGCCTCTTCTGCTTTAGCTTCTCTTCTCATTTGAATAACTTGATTCATTTTAGATTGAAGCTCTTGGTCTTGTGCTGCCAACTGGTTAGAAGCTTCAAACGCTCCTCCTGTTGGCGAATCTCCGGCTGAATAATCTGGAATTCTCATATTTTGTATTAGTTTATTATCTTGAACTTTGTGCTCCGCCTGGTAGGAAACTAGCGGCCATACCAGCTATCTCACCTGCGCCACCCATTATACTATTAGTAGCAGCTTGTCTAGCTTGGTTTGCTGCTGAAAGTCTTTGCCCTGCTCTACCTAACATACCTGAAACCTTGCTAGCCTCCATTTGTCTAGACATCATTTCACCTTCAACCATGTTTTGTTGCAATTGAGCAGCTTGACCAGCTTGTAGTTGCTGGTTTCTAGCCTCTTGTTGACCTATACTAGCTGTTGCTGCTTGTAAATTTTGTGATTGTTGATTAGCCATAGATTGAGCTAAAGCAGCTATACCAGATCCACCTGCGGCTCCCTGCAAGTTGCCCATAGTGTTAGCTAAAGACTGTTGTTGCTGTTGAGCTAGCATATCAGCCTGTTGAGTATTAACTGTTAAATCTTCGTAAGTATTTTCTTGATTAGCGTATGGATTTGATGTGTCCATGCCTTCTAATCTTTGTAATTGCTTGTCGTAGTTTGCTTGAGCTCTTCTTTGCTCTGCTTTTCTTTTCTTGGAGCCGATTATACCCCCGGCTATACTGCTAAGAGCTTTAACGCCTCCTACGATTAACGCTGGTGGTATTGGCATATTCTTAAATTTTTATATTGTTAATATTATAATTACATGTTATTAGCTACTTATAACTATCTCTCCACTAACGTGGAAAATCTCTGCAGCTGTAGTAGAATCGTTTGTTAAGTTTATCTCAGCAAAGTAACCAGTTATACTAGCCATGTTGACTCTATTGTCTTTACTGAAGAGTATAAAATCGTTTGCTGTTGGCCTAGTTGTTGAAGCGCTAATATTACATGTTATTGTAAACTCACCTATAGATGTTATGCTACCTATTTCAACTAAGGCTCCTCCTGTTAAAAATCCACCAGTTGTTCCTGTGCTTGTATAAAAAGCTGTATCTCCAACTTGAACAGAATCTTGAACAGGGTTATCAAATGTTAATGTTATACTAGGCATAATTATTGTAATAAGTTATCATATTCTATTAGTAAATCTAGTCTATAGCTCTTACCGCTATTTAAGCCTCCAGTTACTGGTATTGTAGTTGATGTAGTAGCTACTACAGCAGAAACACCGCTGTTAACAGAGGAAGCACCACCGGCCTGATTCATATTCATAACAGTTGGCCCTGATACAACAACGTTATCTGTGATATTTCTTAATGTGTATTTTAATGCTATATCACCTAAGTTGTCAACATAACTAGGCATTGTGTTAGAAGCTGTACTTACATCCCAGCTATTATAGCTAAATGTAAACGACGTAGCTCCATTTGTAAATCCACTTATAGTAGGCACACCTTGATTACCGGTATTACCTATAATATTAAGCGCAGTACTACCGTCTTCCGTGTCGTTCCAAGTCCAAAGGTAAGAAGGAGCAAATGATCCACCGCCGCCACCACCTTGTATTTGAACGTTAACTTGAGCTGTGTTACTGTCTTCAAAAGTGTCATTTACTTTAAAAGTAAAAGAATCTGCACCGCTTGACAAACCACCAGCCGGCGTATAAGTAGCTACTCCAGTAGAAGAATTTACAGTTGCCGTGCCTTTTGACCCTTGTGAAACTATACTATATGTTAGTGTGTCAGAATTAGGATCTGTTGCTGTTAAATTGATATTAGTAGCTGTGTTGTTCTGTATTGAAACAGCTGACGTTATAGCTGATGCTACAGGTGGTTGGTTTATAAAGTTATCTAAAGCAAAATTAGGAGCCACATTAGATGTACCGCCTACTATCATAAATAGATTACCAGAAACAGTTAAAGTAGTACTACCACTTCCTGTTGCTGCTAAGTCTTCTATAATAAACCTAGAGCCGTTGTTTGAAGCTTCTAATGTATTTGTAAAATCATTATTACCAGCAGTATCAAAAGCAACCTCATTGCTAAAAACAGGTTGTCTTCTTATTACAACGTTACCTCCACCACTTCTTGTTATGCTTGCGCTAAACGCTTTTGGCTGCAATGGCTCACCGTTATCATCTAGGTAATAACGATTTACATCAAAACTCAGACTGTTATTAGTTAAAGTATTTGCTAAACCTGTTCCACTTGCTGATATAACTAGAGATACAGGAGTAGACTGAACTATAGATTCAGTAAAAGGGTTATTGTTGCCTGTGCCACCTTGAACAGTATTAGTACTAGGTGATGATCCACCAGCAACGCTTATTGTGTATGTAGCGCCAGAGCTATTTGCTGGAAATTGTATATCTACAAAAAACACACCTGATGAATCAAGAACACCTGTTAAATTAGTTGATGCAGATGTAAATAATCCAGTTGCAAAATCATAAGTATCACTATCACTTCCGTCTGTTACAGTTATAACGTAAGAGGCGCCAATAGTTCCGTTAATAATAAGTCTTCTAATTTCTCCTTTTGCATCTAAGCCTGTAGAATCAATTTCTACTTGAGATATTAAGTTGGTTGGAGTTGGAATATTTACTTGAGGGCAGTTAATTATAACAGTATGACCAGATACGTTTTCAGCTGGGTGAATCCAATATAGCTTTAGCGTTACAGATGTTAATCTTCCATTTGTGTAAATATGATTTGAAGCTTCTATAATGTATTTGTCTGCGTAATTACCAACGCTGTGAAGTGTAACTGTAGGTTCTGAAGATAAAAATTGAGTAGAAGTGTTAGTAACAGCTACTACTTTTGTAAATAACAAGCTAGTAGTTCCTTCTGCTCCGCTAGCGTTATAATTTGAGTTTACCTTAGTGCTACCACAAACATTGTTTGTTAAAGATCCTGCTATAGTAAACTCTAGTCGTTCAGCAAGCTTAGCTTCACCGTCTATATCTATAGTAGCTGTAACGTTAGCGGTTGGAGTAAATCCAGAATCCTTTAAATCAACAGTTACTAAAACAGTATTATTATCAGCATAAGCAGTCCCTGAGTTTGATAAAGATATACTTTGTATTGGCCCTGAGACAAGAGAACCTGTATTATCAGAAAAATCAGCAGCGCTAACAACAAAACCAGTATTAGGCGTTATTACTAAAACTTGACTAGGAGTATTACCTAAAGCTTGTCCCGATGTTACAGTTACAGATGCTGATGTTATTGTACAGTTTGTTAATGCCATGTTAATCG
>Ga0208157_1000865_pt1 | contig 14981 bp, 16 predicted proteins | sample 5_EtaG_FD_184077 | JGI IMG/M metagenome (GOLD analysis project Ga0208157, IMG submission 184077) | Marine viral communities from the Subarctic Pacific Ocean - 5_ETSP_OMZ_AT15132 metaG (SPAdes) (version 2) | ecosystem: Environmental > Aquatic > Marine > Oceanic | place: Pacific Ocean | collected...
CCATCCCGAGTTGGGCTCGCCAGGAGTGTAGAACTCGAGGATCAATTGATCGAATTCCAGGTTTGCATAAATCCAGTCAGCCAATTCAGCGTTGTCTGTTCCCATACATTCGAAGTCTGCGGCCTCAGCTTTTGCATGTTGGCTGTTGATCGAGCTACCTATTTTTAGGCACAGCTGCTCGCTACGGAACCCTGACGTTACCTTTACTCTGCCGAAGTGGTCACGTACCGGCTGTAAAATATTTTCACAAAGTGCTTTTAGTTTTTCTATCTGACCTGAGTTAGGATTATTATTTATATCCAAACGAATAGCAGTGTCTGATTTAATAAGCTCTTGAAGAGAGAAGTTACGAGATAGTTCCATTTTATTTCATGTAGTTCATGACTAAGGCTAAAATTATTGACCCCATTCCAGCAACAATCATATATTCAATTCTTCTAATACGTTCCTTCATTTCTCTGATTTGTTCGAACGTTTGTTTCTGCATGATTCTACAAAGTTTTTCATGCTCATCTATTTTTTGTAATGCTGATCTTTTAGCCATAATTATCCTCGTCCAAATAGTATTTCTAATTTTTGTTGTGTTGTCAAGTTAGAAAAAGATCCCGCTGCACCAGGGTTATTAACAATATTTGCATCAATGTTTGGTAAATTTAACGTTGTTGGTGTTGCAGGTGTGTCTTGCATAATAGGTAGTAATGGGTTTTCTATAAATGGAAACTGTGGTTCTTCTAGAGATACTTTTCTCATTTCATTTTGAATAGTTTGTATAGCACTTTGTGCATCATCTAACGGACTTGTTGTTCCTATTGAAGCAGCATTATCTCTAAAAGCTTTACGTATCTCTGGTGAAATATTTATTGGTCTAAATATATTTCTATCTATAGTATTAACATCTATACCTGATAATCTATCTACACCACTTCTAAAATCTGCATTGCTTATATTTAAAGTTCTAGCTGCATCAAGGTCTTGTTTAAAATTTTTTCTTACATCAAACAAAGCCCTGTTTGCATTTAAATATGCGTCTACTATTTCTCTTGGTTCAATAGGTCCACCACGTAAAGCTTCCCTAGTAAATAATGATCTAGATTCCCTTACACCTCTTTGGTAATCAGCTACTTTAAAATTAATTGCTCTTCCAGGGTTTACGCTTACAGATCTAAAACCAAACAATCCTGCAAACTCATCACCAAATTCAAAAGCTTGCCCATATTTATCGAACTTACCTTTTGTAATTACATCAACAGATTCTATTGACCTATCTAATCTTTTTAATTGTTCAAATGAAAACGGCATTTGTGCTTTAACTAAGTGACCCATAATTTTATATGCTTTGTCACCAGCAACATCTTGTGGATTAAATACTTGGAAACCATCTCTAGTTCTACCGTTTCTTGCTATGATATCTGCAACTGCTTCTGTCCAAATAGACTCCGATATAAACGGTTGTGCAAACTCTGACATGGATGCAAACGTACCTGCAATAAAATCATTCATTAAACCGTCTTCGTCCGTTCTACCATCAGCAACGGCATTTATAACAGTTTGTATAGGTCTAATTAATGTGTCGTATGCATTCGCATGGCTGAAGTCTATATATTGAAAAGAACCATCTTTATTTTTTATAGGTAGTAATGTTGAGTTTTTTGACCATTGTGCAACGTATCTTCTAAGAGCCTCTCTTTCTTCGTCTGTTACATCGTAGATAGCTTGAAAAGCTTTTTGTGTTGCGTAAGGCACAGCTGCAACTGTAGCACCAAATCCAAACAACCTTGTGTATCCTATACCTTCAAAAGGTTTTATTGTTTTGCCATCAGGTGTAATGATTTCTTCATTTATCTCTCTAAGACCACGTCTTACAATATTTGTACCCGTTCTAACTATTTCTGCAGGAAACGATACAAAGTTTCCAATAGGTAATTTTCTTAATGATTTAACAAAATCAGAAACATAATCATAATTGGGTATGTTATTTTTTACAATATCAGCAGCTTCTTGTTTAAAAAAATTATCGTCAATTACTACATCAACACCATTTCTTTTTATAGTCATACCCCTTGTTACACCATTGTTTGCAAGAGTTTTTTCTAATCTAGATTTTTCCATAGCCCATGATGCTATCTTCCAGAAATCATCTTCAGCTGTATATAAATCTTGTGATACAGATTTTAATTTTGATAATGGTTTTAATAATAATCTAAGACCTTTGTCTGATGTCATAGTCTCACCGAAGTTTACATCTTCTAACAGTCTTGTTAAATCTCCTAGTCTTACATTAGAGTTTACAACACCTAGTTTTAATAATTCTTCATACAGATCATTTTGTTGCCTTGTGCCTTTGAGTGGTGTTTGTAATGCTTGATAGGCTGTTTTAATAGCTTGACCGTCTGGTATAATACCATTAGCTGTAGCAAACGCACCAGCAGATACAAAGTTTCTAACATGTGTGACGGGTGATAAAATTGTTTTTGCTATTTGTGATAGACCTTTTGGATATAATACAAGGCTTTGATATAATTGACCTAACATACCTGCGTTATCAAAAGCAAGTGACGTGCCTTCTAATGCTTTAGCCATACCTGATGTAGTGTATAACTCATTAATAGGATTTATAGATCCACCTTTTGCTGCAACACTAAGTGTTTTAGCTTGGTCAATTCTTACCTGTTGATAATCATCTCCAAATGCAAGCAATGCTTCATCGTTTGTTTTTACAAACATTGGTTTTTTACCAGCAGCTATAAGTTCTTCGTTCTTTTTTAATAAATCATTAAAGAAAAGATTTCTTCTTGTTATCATAGATAATTTAGCTGTTCCACCTAGTATAGTCTGCATAGGATTGTTTTGTTTACCTAGTAATTTTTCAAATATTTTTTTATCTGGTTCTTTTATTTTACCCAAAGAAATTAAAGCAGACCCTCTTTCAGTAGTTACTTCATCTAAAACAGTTCTGCCTACAAAAGACTCTGGAACAGAAAATATAGCGTCTGATGGTTTATCCATTCTCATACCTTTTGGCAGTCTTGCAGTTTTTAAAACTCTTGTTACAGCCTGCTCTGCTTGAAGATCCGTCATCTCTTCACCAGCTTCTCGTGCACTAGATTTAAATACTTCTTTAGCTTCGTTAATTGCTTCTTGTGTTGGTTTATATTTTACCCATGGAAAGATACTTTGATTTTGAAATATATCATAAGTTGATCCAAGATATCCTTTAAATTTTTTACCAAATAAATCTTTAAATTCTTTTATTTCGTTTGTTCCTAATGTTCTCCCTAATTTAGAAAATAAATCAGTCCATCTAGTTCTTATTGCAGAAAGACTTCCAAATATATTTGCAATAACTTCATCATCTACTTCCATATCTTTTAATTCTTTTGCAATTTGATTTTTTAAAGTTTTATCTAAAGCACCAAAAGATGTATTACCTAATTCATCAATTTTTGGATCTCCTTCTAATAATAATTTATTTATTTTTGATAACATTTGTTTTCTTTTTGCAGCTTCTGCCTGATTCAATACTGTACGCATTGGTGGAAATACTTTATCAATTGCTATATCTAGTTCCCTAGATATATTTCTTGCACCTGCAGCGTCTGCAGCTCTCTCACCTACAGAAATTCTTTCTATATCAAAAAATTCTTGAGTTTTGCCACTTCTTGCCCTGAACCCCGATGCAATCTTATCTATAAATGAATCTAGTTTAGAGTTTGCTGTATCTAATTGTTTGTTTCGATCAGTAAGTCTCTTAATAACCTTACCAGTACCACCGATTATACCAGTAAATAGTGCCCCTTCTGTACCAAATTTAACTCTGTTTAATAGTTCTCTTGTTGGATCATCGTCAGATGATCTGTCTATTTTAGTTGGACCACCAACAAAATCTCCAAACGTACCTAATTGTTCTACGTCACCCACAAATACAGCCTCAGCAACACCACCTCCTAATGCACCTGCAATAAATTTATTTGTTTTTCCTCTTGCATTTAACTCCGCAGCCTTATCTATACCCTTTGTAAGATTTGGATTTGTTGTTTTAAAATATTTATTATTTCTACTTGCACGCATTGCATCATCTGCAAGTTGAGCACCTATTTTTATACCTCTTACTGCAGGTATACCTATGTTTACTAATGCTTCTGTAATTTTACCGGCAGCTGTAGCTTCTGCTTTTTCATCAAATTCTGTAAGATCATCAAAATATTTTTCTACTTCTGCTGCATACCTTGTCCCTGCACCAAGATCTATAAGCGTTGCGCCTAAAGAAAAGAAACCTTTTGGTATACCAATAAGACCAGATGCAACACCAGATAATACTGATTCTATTGTACCTACCTTATTGTTCTTATCGTAAGAAAGTGGGTTTAAATCTGAAGGGAGTGCCATTTATACTCCTATGTTACAATGTCGATAACTGATCCGTCCTCACCAACTACAACAATGTTTTTACCGACAACATAATTACCAGCATCTAAAATTCCTTTTCCTGCTGATTGTAATTTAACATTTTGATCGTTGACAAAGTCAACAACGTTTAGAGTTGGGTTGTCTTTTAAGAAAGATGCAACATCTTTTGAATTGAATGTGTGGCCAGCAGGAATATCTATCCCTTTTTCTATAGCAAGTGTAGCTAGTTCAGGACCTTCTAATACAATACCTTGTTTAGTTTCTAACGCAGTCAGTGTTTCATTTAAATCACCACCTAGTAATTGTTTATCAGCTAACTGTATTTTTTTCTTAGTTAATTCTGTTGTTAATGCATCTTTATCCTTGTTAATATCTTTTGTGATCTCACCCTTAAGTATAGCCGCATCAATTTGTTTTTTAAGATCAGAAGATTTATCTAAGTTTTTAGATATAGCACCTATTAATTGTGATTGTAAACTACCGGATTTGATAGCTCCTTTTAGGTCTCCACCTTCTTGTTGTATAATTTTACTTGCATCAATTAATGAATCATAGACAGCACCTTTTTTCATTTTATCAATACCCATAAGTTTGTAGTATCTTTTTCTGTTAGCTTCTATTTCTGCGTCTCTGTCTATTTTAGGTGAATCTTGTGTGCCTGTATCTTTTTGATCTAGTTTTGTTGTTTTTTTATTTTGTTTTATGTTTTCATTTAACTCAGCTATCTTTTTGTTTTCAAAATATTTATCTTGGTCAAATATAAAATCAGGTACAGCAAGATCTGCTGCTTGTAATAATGCTTTTTTACCTAAACTTAATCCGCCTTCTACTACAGGAGGAATTACCGATGCACCTGTGCTAACTGCAAATGGTGCTGCTACTCCAGTAAAATATGGGTTTTCTTTTACAAAAGCTCCCGCTCTTTCCATAAAAGGAACTGGTGGCATTGTTTGAGATGCATATTTTTGTCCGGTTCCTGAATAACCAAAAATAGGGGTACCATCCGGTTTATTTCCAATTATAGTTTTATTTTGTGTAACTTTTCCAGGTTGCATTTTAAATGTTGGTTTCATTTTATTAAATAGTCTAGGTATGATACCTCGACCATAATCTATAAGAGATTGACCACCCGGTGCTTTAGAAATTAACCCTGCAATAAGACTACCTTTTTTATACCCAGGTCTGTCTTGCATACCAGTCATGATCCCTTCTTTAATAGGACCACCATATCTAAACATTGGTCTATTTAAAGTTTTCATTTCTTCCTCTTCATTGCTTTGCCAAAACCACGTTTAGCAACACCACACCCAACACGGCCACCTTTTTTTAAACCAAATAAATATCTAACTGCTTCAAGTCCCATAAGTGCGTTTGAAGCCCCCATTCCCATTTTATAAGGAACACCTCCGCCAAAATCTTTTATTTTTTTAAATGTAGATCTTTTATCTTTAGCCATATACTATCCGAAATATTTACCAAACAATCCTGCGATACCTGCTGCTGTACTTAAACCTGAAGCAAACGGACTAGCTCCACCTGTGGGTGCTGGTGGAGGAGATGCGAATCCAGCTAATTGACCTAGACCACCCCCGTATTGTTGAAGTCTTCCAAATGGTTCGTAAGCTGCAGTTCTTGCTGCATCAGCTTGTGCTTGTAATTGTTGTTGATTTAATCCTTGTCTAAATGCTCCAAGGTTACCTAGTGAAGCAACGTCTCCTGCCAAACCAGATCTTTGGAAATTAGATAATGCAAACTGATCTTGAAACGCTTGGCCTCTTCTTCTTGTTGCATCTTGAAAACCTTGTTGTAATAAGTTAGCCGCGATCCCTGATCTATTAGCAGTGGTGTCAGCCATAAATTGTCCTTGTAAAGCACCTGTTCTACCTCCACCAAATGCACCTTGGGCTACTGCAGAGTCTTTAATATTTTGCAGACCCTCATTTCTTGATAGATCATATCGTCTTAATGTTTCATCAATAACAGCTCCTTGATATGGAGACATAAATGATGAAATAGATCCAGGTCCAGTTCCTGCACCCGTTCCTGTAAATTGTTGTGCTTGTGTTAAAAATGGTTGATACCCACCAATACCAGATGTTGCAAGATTAATTGCTTGTGTCTGTAAAGGGTCTTCGCCTGCAACAAATGCGCTACCTGTAAACTTACTTGTGTCTATAGGTACGGATGTACCTGCCGTTAATTGTTTGGCAAAATCTTTTGCTGATTCTTGTAAATAATCTGGTAATGACATTATGCTATCCTACTCTCTAACATTTGTGATTGATCAAACATTTCTTGTGCAGGATTTTCCATGCCCTGGGACTCTTCTGATATAGTACCACCTGCTTCTAGATTGTCCATCATATTCTGCATAATCTCTGCACCTTTATCTATATCTCCCCCACCTGCAGCTCTTACAGCATCTGCTGTAAATACAAATTCATTCTTGCTAAGTCTAGCTGGCACATCGTCCGCTCTTTCCTCAGCTCCTAGTGGTACAAAACCACCTTCTCTATAATCTTTTTCTAAGCCACCCATATCTATCATGCCACCTTCTGCATATCCTGGTAGGCTAGCTAATCCACCATCAGCAGCATAGAAAGATCTTTGTACTGCAGATTTAGGAGGCATAAAATATAATGCAGATTGTGTTGGATCTGAATAATAATCTTTAGCTTGTTGTCTAATGTTTGCTACCATTGGCTGTACACCTGTAACAGGTACACCTTCGTCAATTTCTTCTTCATCATCACCACCCATAAAGAATGGTGCAGCTATACCTGCAGCACCTAAACCTGTTAATGCTGCTCTACCTAAACTAAAATTACCTTCAGGATCTCTTACTAATGGTGCAAGTAAACTACCTTTATCAAACAATCCTTTAGTTTTTGCAAATAATTTAGTAAAATTACCTAGACCACCACCGCCTCCGAGTGCGCCTCCAGCTAAATAAGCTCCACCACCAAGTAAAGCCAGTTTACCTATTGGTGATTTAACAACTTTTTTTACAGCACGTTTAGCTTTTTTTACAATCTTACCTAGAAAATACCCTTGTCTCGGCTCGTCTAGTGTCATGATACCACCGCCAGCTCTAAGTTGTCTTTCCATATTCATTCTTGAAATTGCCATAGTTTGTCCTTTTTAACGTCTTTTTATCCTATAATCAACATCTAGTTAAACCTGTTTGCTGCGATCTGATTGTCAATAAACATTTGTTCATCATCTGATATAGGTTCATTATTTTCTATCATGTTAGTATAGTTATCCATCTGACCTGTAAAATCAGATCTAGCAAATGGAGAATCATAATAAGCATTTGTTCCTGTCAAACCTTGATTTGTAACTGGAAGTTTTAGTAAACGATTATTTGGATTGTCAAAAGAAACAATGTTTGGTTGAGTATCATCATCTTCGTCATCTAGAAACTCATTGTAGATATCTAAATAATTTGGATTAATACTACTAAGACCACGCATATCGTATGTTGGTTGGTTATATCTTTTACCATAACCTAGTCGTTGTCCAATATTTCTAATTATATTTCCTAAAAATCCGCCACCCGTAAAAAGACCCATAAGACCACCACCTCTATTGTACATAGCTTTTCTTGCAAATACGTTATCACCCCTTCTTGCATAAGCTTTAGCTCTTGCCAACTCGGCTGGTGAGATTGTGTTTTTACTATCGAAAAAACCTGGGTTAACTCTTTGTCCACCACCGGCTGTAATAAATGCACTTCTATAATCTTGTATATCTGATGGTAATTGTTTTGTAACACCGGGTGGTAATTGTACATCGGTCATTCGATCTGTACTTATATTTGATTCAAGTTCTCTTCTATCTGCTCCACTTCCACCACCTGCTTCAGCAGCACTTGTTGCAGCACCAGACATACCTGTATCTCGACTTGGATCTGGACCATCAAATGATCCATAACCGTTTAAACTCATAATACCTGATGGTCCTCTATTGACACCACCTTTTAATGAACCATGTAAATCTTGTTTAACAAGTAAATCTTTTTCTGCTTTTGTGATATATGCTAATTCTGTTTCAGGATGATCAGGGCTAGATTTCCATTTTATAGGAGCTTTAACTTCTTTTTGTTTGCCCAGATAATTTTGAACTCCGCCTTGTAGTATTGGTTTTTTAGTCACTCTGTTCTCCAAATAAATCTAAATTATTAAGCAGGCGTAGATAACCTGAAATACTATATTTTATTTTATTTTTGTATTTTCGTCAACTTTTTTAACGAATTGTAAGGTCTATTCTAGATCATCTTTGAAACGACCACAATAAGAATATTCTCCTACATGGGTTATATAGTCGTTTATATAGGCATATACTTTGCCACCTATGTCAACCCATCTTTGGCAAAACCCGAAGTCTTCTCCAAAATAACGTTTAGTAACAGGATCATGCAACGTATCAAATAAATTGTACATATTCTCTTTTTTAACCTCAACTCCATTAATAATGGTAGGTTGGAATATCTCTAAATGAGAGTATTCTTTAATCATTTTTTCAAGAACATTTCTCTTAATTAACATGCATCCAGTAGGAGCATGAGTTAATTCTATAAGTCCCTGGTCCACGGTAATGGAGTCTGGATTATCTAACTTTACAGGAAAAGTAAAACCTGATTTTGCTAGATCATCAGCACTATGTTTCGAGGTATTTCTTTTCCATATTTTATCCCAATTTAATGTTTTCATAGGATAAGGAACACTTATAATATCTTTGTCAAAATTTAACATTTTAAAAATAGTTTCAGAATTAAAATCAATGTCAGAATCAATAAACAATAAATGCGTATAGTTGTCTTCATGATTTAACATTTCTGCAACACATAGATTTCTACCTTGTGTAACAAGAGAAGATTTTAATAATGTAAAACTACACTGTATTTTTTTGGCCCAACATGCTTGTTGGAATTTTAACACAGCTTGACAGTAATGCATACTGACATCACTATGACATGGGGTACATACCATTATTTTATAAGGAGATTGTTCTCCTATATTTATTTCTGTTACCGTGTTTGTTTTTATTGTTTGATAAGTGTCATTATTCTCAACAACAGTTTTATCTTTATTGAACCATATAGGATCATTTGGTTTTTGCATCTAAAGCTCCTTTTAAAAATCTAGTCCAGCCGTTTGCTATTTTATTCCAATTGTAAAAAATATTTACATAAAGAGATTGTGATTCTAAATGATTATGTATCTGTGTACTGTGTAATGTATTTGCTGCAGCATCTATACTATGAGCAAATTTTTCAGCTAACCTTTTATAGTTATTATCGTAAGGTATATACATTGGAAACTCTGCACCTGTTTCAAACAATGCTCCATAGTTAGTTGTAATACAATACAGACCACCTGCCATACATTCTAATAAAGATATACAAGACGTTTCTTCGAAGATACTAGGATAAACATACATATTATATTTATGCATGTTTTCTTTTATGTATTCATTAGGTTTGTAACCTATGTAGTTTACGTTAGGTAAAGATTCTGCTTGTTCATATAATTTCCTATAATCATGATCATTTTGTTCGTAAAAATTTTTTCCATAAACTTCGGTTGAAGAATATACATCTAAACTAATTAAAGGATTCTTAACCAATTGCATAGCACCTAACAACACACTAAGTCCTCTCCAGGGTGTATTTTGATGTATAATTTTTATAGGCTGACCAACTTTATAAGGTTCAGCTTTTTGAATATTATCTATACCATTTTTTATAACAACACATTTTTCTAAAGGTAAATCAAATACGACTCTAAATTTTTCAAAAGTCCAATGTGAATTAAATACATACCAATCATATTTATGATGATTAGATTTATCTTTAAACCAAGGAGTTATATTAGGCTGGTCCCATGAATTTTTTTGCCAAAGTATATTTAATTTAGTTGGGTGTAACGGAATCTTTTCAGGTACAGATGTTGTAATTTGTACTTGGTCTAATATTTTTTTATCTACGTATTTTTCTAAGTAACTAAATTGTAACTCAGTCCCACCTTTAGGTGTTTGATTTTTTATCATCCATTGCTTTCTGTAATAAATTTAATCCTTTCGGTGATACTTGAACTGTTATGTCTTGTGCAATATGATCTGCAACTGTATCAGTGTTAGGATCAGCTATATCAGCATCTTTCTCTTGTTCATCTTTATATACTTTATTAGTTCTAGTGTTTCTTAGAACTGTTATTGTCGTACAATCAATTTTTAATATATCATCCATTCTGTTGTGACCTGTCTATTAAAGCATAACTTATCAGGCCCTGTATCTTATTACTGCCTGTAGCTGCTGTTACTGTTATAGCATCACCTGCTTCTAAATTCAAGCCTTGAGGAGAAGCATTTACTTGCGACTTAGCTGCCAAGTCATCTCTAAAAAATTCATATTCAGTATTTGAATCAGATGAGTCTACAAAATTCATATTCACTACAATAGCCGATGATGCATCATTGTTTGCACAATAAACACTTTTAACTATAATTGTACCATCAGTAGGACAAGTAAGCACCGTTGCTTTAGCTGTATCAGCTTGTTTAAAACCTTGGTTTTTATATTGTATTGTCATGATAAAAAGTAACTATATATATCTTGTTCTTCTTTCAAGTCTTCTTGAAAAGAAAAATTAAGTTGATTTTGTAAAGAAGTTAAAGACTCTAATATTTGTCTTTGGTTTTCTACGTCGTACTCTGGTTTAGGTTCAGGTATGTAGTTATTTATTTTAGCCATTATCTACGTCCATCAGGTTGTGCGTCTAATCTAAATGTACCATAACGCCATGTTTCACCTGTACTATCATTTTCTATTTTAAGGGAAACTAGTCTACCTCTTGCACGTGTATCTATTTTATCAGTAGATGAAGTTACTGTAAAAGGACCAAGTGGTGAACTAGTAGCTGTGTTGTTTGGATAATTATTTACTAGTAAAGTAATTTTTGAGTTACCTGTAAGAACTTGAAAGTCTGGTATAAATCTTCTAACTGACATAAAAAATTCACCGTCTCCTCTGTAATTAGGAATTGCTGTTGTCTTTCCAGTTATATTCATAGATGCAGTAATATCAAAATCACCTGATTGAATAAAAGCATCAATAGAACTAGTACCAGAACTATTTACTTGATCAGTTCCTTTTTCATGTTCATAATATGTAGATGCTCCATAAGTATTTGTAATTCCTTGTATATCAAAATTAGGTGTAGCTGTTTTATTATATTCAGTTGCAAAAGGTAATTCAAAGACACCTTGATCTAAATAACTACTTCTTGCAAGAGAACTTGTAGTCCATAAATTTTCTAAATAATTATAAGTAACACATCTATCTATTTGAGTAGAATTTGCTTTAGGGTAAAACCAATTTATTTCTGTATACAAAGAATTATGTTCTGCATAAACTAGTTGACTAGAATTATAATTTATACCTAAGCCATCTCCTTTTGTTGTGAATACAAAATCTTCAACTAAACAAGGGATAGATTTTACAGTACCATCAAACATAAAAAACCCGCCTTCGCCCGACATCCAGAAAACAATACCGTTAGAATAAGTAAGTGCGTTTTGACCAATTAGTCCGCAGTTTGTACCCACCTGTCTAACAGAGAATGTAAAAGGTGATCCAACAAATTGAATTAAATATGCAGAGGTATCTGTTAAAACCAATGTGTAGTCTTTACCAGATACAGCTCCTATAATTTCATTACCTTTATCAAGTCTAAAAGTACCTGCAGTATTGGTAGCTGTAGGTAAATAAGTATTGAAATCTTCTTGGTTAGAAAATCTTATAAACATTGGATCAAATGTTGATGTAGTTCCAATAGTTGTTTCTGTACCAAAATGAAACACGTGTCTGTCTCTATCTGATACTTGAGTTAATCTTGTTTTAGTAGGAGCGCCCGTCATTACTGCAGCTCTATTAGTTGTTGGATTAGCCGCTCCCGCATTCCAAGTAAATGTTCTACCATTTCCAATAGTTGCAATTAATATTTGACCAAAGTTATCTAGCGACCACAAGCCTGGATCTAGAATTACGTTAGTAGTTGATCTAGGTGTATTCCATGTACTAGTGCTCCATGTAGAAGCACCCCAACCAAAACCACCGGTTTGAAAAGTTGGACCAACAATTTCATAGGGGTCAATTTGAGCAGACCCTGTTCCACTACTTGCACCCGCAGAATTAGAAGGCATTGTAATTTGAAATGTATTTGATGTTTTATTTAAAACTTCAAAAGTATTATCGGTAAAATCTGCCGTTGCGTAGCCTGAACTTGTTGGAACAGATACACTTGAAAATGTTATATATCTTCCATCTAACAAACCATGTGAAGTTTTATTAACCGTAACTGTTGCTGACCCAGAGGTAACTGTAAAAGTAGCTCCTGTAATTACATCATTATCTAAAGGAGAAATGTCATAAAATCTATTGTTAGAATATAAAAATAAACCCTGTGAGGTTCCTATTGCTACATATTTTTCACCAGCAATACTAGTAAAGGCATGCTGAGATCTTGCTACACCTGGTAGCGTGTTATTTGAACTAGTTAGTTGATTCCAACCACCTATTTTTTCAGGTAAACCATATCTAAATCTTACAAAATCTCCATCAACCCATTGCGATTCAGCACCTGAGTCTGTGACTTGTTTATTAAAACCAGGTTTAAAATTAAGTTTTTGTAACATATTTTATCCGTATTATAAAAGAAACAAGGATAAATATATCACTTTCTAAACCAACTTGGAAGTCCTAAATGTGGGCGTCCATCGAACATATTCTTCTTCGCCCCTGGTGTTTTACGATTATTATAATGTAAAAAAACTTGAACACATTCTTTACCTTTAAATTTATTTCTCCAGTGTTCTAATTGACAACCAGAATACACTAACATATCTCCTGGTTTTAAATCTACTTTAACACCCTTCTTACCTGTTTCTCCAGATGGTTCTAAGTATATAGGCCAAGGATCTCCACCAAGATTCATAGTAGTAGATATCTCACAACTAAATCTATCTTTGTGTCTTTTTAGTACATCTCCTTTTTTATATATCCTAGCATATGTATATGCTGGATATAATTTTAATCCAGTTGCTTTTTCCATAGCTGGTTGACATTTAAGTAATAAAGTTTCCATTGCAGTGTCAGAATAACAACAATAAGTATTTGGTATTTGATCGTCTTTATTTTCATAGAATCCAATTATCTGTTCATATGGTGAAAAATATCTTTCTTGTTGACATGTATCTAAAACTTGTTTCTGCATAGAAAAATAGTTTGCAATAAATGTAGCTAAGTCTTTTGAGATAGCCTGACGAATAACTGTGTATTTATTTTTTTTAAAGTCCATTAAAAATAGTTAAAGTTAATTATAATTCTATTATTACAATCTGTAGAATTTGTCCCGTAATGTGCTTTATCAGAATCAAATAAAACCATTCTATTACTTTTGCTTTCTACTTTTTTATCTCCTATCATCGTGTAACCATTATTATCATTTAAATAGTATATTGCAATTTTACATTTAAAATTTTGATCGTAGTGTTTATCGGATTTAATTAATTTATGACTTATAGGAGTTAAATTAGCTTTTACTCTAATTAAAGATAAAGGTTTTAATTTTTTTATTATAGGATCTAAGTGATCAAACTTATTAGAATTAACTTTATTATCGCTATAAAATATGTGCACAAACTGATACTCAAATAATTTTGGATCAGAAGTAGGTTGCCAGGTTTTATTATGATTATAGTACCAAGGAAAATAAGTTGATTCCATGTTATTTTTTAAAAAAATATATTCTTCAGTAGATAAATAATTATCTTTTATTTCAACCATTTCTAGCCATTTCTTTTGGTACTGCTTGTATGTTCCAATGTATAAATCTAAAAGGTTTAACTCCATGATCTACAACAAACTCGTGTTCTAAATAACCTGGAAATATAATTAATGTTCCAGGCAACGGTCTAAGATCTATCAAATCATTACCAGGCCATACTCCCTTTAAATTTTTTTTCATTTTTAATTTTGTAGCTCTAGCTCCAGTACGTGGCTCATGAAATACAGGATAAGAGGTTTTATCACTACACTTTAAAAAATAAAAACCCGATACGTGTTGATTCCAATGCACGTGTGCTGAATGGTGACCACCACCTTTTTTAGAAAACTCTTGTACCCACATTTCACTAAACATAGATATATATTGTTGCATGTCAAAACCTTGATGCTCTAAATATTCCCAAGATTTTTGACCAACATAGTTTCTTAAATCAATAAAATCATTATCATGAATAAGAGGTGTTGAGTGATATGATCTTCCAAAATCACCATGCTCTTTTATATAATTTTTTTCTCTTTTACGTGCTTCAAGAATATATTTGTTACTAGCTTTATTTACAGAACTTAAAAATTCTGGTTTATGTTCACTCCAAATAGTTGTGTTAAAATAATTATTTATAATCATATTATTTATAAGGATATCCAGTGCTCCACATTACCAATGAATATCTTGTTCCTTTCGTTACTGGTTTAACTCTATGCCATACAAATGAAGGAAATACAA
>Ga0208157_1000866_pt1 | contig 14978 bp, 10 predicted proteins | sample 5_EtaG_FD_184077 | JGI IMG/M metagenome (GOLD analysis project Ga0208157, IMG submission 184077) | Marine viral communities from the Subarctic Pacific Ocean - 5_ETSP_OMZ_AT15132 metaG (SPAdes) (version 2) | ecosystem: Environmental > Aquatic > Marine > Oceanic | place: Pacific Ocean | collected...
GTTGTTTGTACCAGTAGTAATAGCAGTACCAGCCTCATCGCCCACTACTACATTATAGTTACCACCAGAAGCAATAGAGTTCCCTGCGTTTACACCTGCACGAAAGTTAGAAGTACCTGCACTAGCTGTTATAATATCTGCATTATCTTCAAAGGTAACATCACTATTAAATGTACCGCCACCAACTAAAGTGACGGACATTTTTGATCCAATATATCCTGCCATTATAAAGCTCCTATTATAAATGCTAGTAGCTCAGAATACCTAACACCTAGTCTTGTTTTCTTTGTTGCACCCTCTGGTGCTTCTTCTTCTGTGTTGTAGGTGTCTGTTCGGGTGTAAGCATCTGCTGCTTCAATGCCCTTTTCTTCGTCAGCTTCTACGGCAGGGACTTCTGTCTGTGTTTCCCACCATGTGCTTGAGATGAACATAGCATAGTCACCTGCATCTAGGCTTTCTGCTGCAAAGGCAGCTTGTAGGTCTTGAGCTATGATACCAAAGTGGGTACGGGCTGCTTCACCTTTTTCTGTTACGGCTGACTTCCAACGGAACTTCCGCATCAGACCTTTGGCAGCTACAGCTACACGTTTTTCTGCATCTGTCAGTTCTGCAATGTCCTGCTTTTCGTTGCGGTCAGAGGTTTGGATAGTGCCGTTAGTGGCGTGGACATCATCGAAACGGGCTGACGCTGCCCCCAAATCAACCACGTTATCTGCGTCTGCTTGGTTGTCTCTGGGTATAAAAGTATTAGCACCGAACCTAAGACCCGTATGCCCAGATTCACCGTCAATATAAAAGCCAGTAGACTGAATACCGATACTCCCCACATAAGAATCTCTATAAAAATCAATTATACTACCATCACTTGATTTGCGGTTGATGTACATTGCAGTACCGCCATCTCTGGTGTGGTACGCATATCCTTCGTTACTAAGTTCATGACCCACATCAGCAAGGGCAGAAGTGGTTTTAGCCACTCGCAGATTGCCACTGCTGTCTATTCTGGCCCTCTCCGCACTATTCACACGGAAGCCCATGTAATTCTCACCATGATAATAAGTCAGCCCACCAACAGGGGTTGCTGTTGTGTCATCAGCAAACCAAATCCATTGTTCCCCACCAGAGCTACCACTTAGCTGAATAGCATTGTGGTCAGCACTTTCAACGTGCAGCTTTGTGTAGGAGTGGGGATTTGTTACGCCAGATGCACCGCTGTAAATATGGGTTAATGCGTCAGGGCTGCTAGTTCCCACGCCCAATTTTCCATCGGCTGTCAGGCGCATCCTCTCACTTGTGTCATTGGTTTTAAATAGTAATGCTTGGCTTGAACCAGAGGCAACATAAGCCTCAGTTTGGCTTGACCCTAACTCAAGTCCGTATCCTGTTGAGGTGTGAAACTCAGCTATTTTGCCACTAGCATCTCCACGCCTAACATCAAGGATAGCTGTTGGGCTGCTAGTTCCCAAGCCTAAATTGCCAGAACTATCAACCGTTACAGCATCGCCAAGCTGTGCTAATTCAAATGCCTTACTGGTCATTAGGTAATCTCCATCATGGACACAATAACGTCAGTAGCACCAGTGGCTGTGACTTTAAGTATGTCTGTAGTCTCCATTACAATCTTACCATCAAGTACACTGAGAGATGATCCTGCAGGTACTGCTGCATTTGTCACAATCTCAACATCTTGGTTAGCTTCATTGTTTGCACCTGCCCTGTTAGATGTATCTGAGCTAAGAGTTACAGTTACAGTAACCTGACTTCCTGTTGTGTTACCAAGGACAAGCCCTAGTATAATACTGGTAGTGGAACTTGCAACAGTATAAATTACATCTTCTGATGTAATACCTGCTTTAGTTACCGCCTTAAATGTGTTTGCCATATCCTTTTCCTATCCTAGAGCAATTGCTAATGCTGTTGCCTCATCTGCTGCGGCTGCTGCTGTTGTAGCTCCTATGTCACTAAGAACTTCTGAGGTTGATCTACTTTCTAATCCACTAGATGTGAACCTTGCGTATTCATCATCTGCTACTGATGCACTATCTATCTTAACTGCATTCGTATTTGAAATGCCAAATGTAAGTGAGGCTTGACCACCAATGTCACTAAGAACTTCAGCAGTAGAACGACTCTCAAGACCACTGGCTGTGAATCTTGCATACTCATCGTCAGCTACAGATGCACTGTCAATCTTTACAGCATTTGTGTTAGAAATACCAAACGTTAATGCTGCTTGACCACCAATGTCACTTAATACTTCTGTTGCTGATCTACCTTCAATAGCTGTACCATCAATACGAAGGAAGTCATTATCTGCTGCACCACTGGTAAAGACTGCTACGTTACCGTTACTAATACCTGTATCTGTAACTGCTGCTGTGCCTAGTCCTAGTGTAGTTCTCTGTGCAGATGCACTTGCATCATCAAGTAGTGCTTTACCTGCAGTAGTAAGGTCGTATGTACCTGCAGAACCTGAACCAGTGAATTGAATACCTTTATCAGCAGCAGAGGTTAGTCCAGCTAGTGCTTGTAGCTCTGCGTCTAGTCGTGCATTTGCTACAGTACCTGTAAGTTGTGTGGCATCAATAGATTTATTAGTTAGTGTTTGTGTACCTGACAGTGTTGCTACAGTACTATCAATTGCTACAGTAAGAGTATTACTAGAGCCAGAAGTATCAATACCTGTACCACCTGCAATGTCTAGTGTTTCACTATCTAAGTCAATTGACAGTGCTCCACCAGAGTCACCTTGGAAGTCTAAGTCTTGAGCAGTTACTTGAGCATCTACATAAGCCTTAATTGATTGTTGGGTAGCTAGGTGAGAAGCACTATCAGAAGATAAATCATCTTCATCTTTAATGGATGTTCCACTTATTGTACCGTTCAACACAGGGCTTGTCAAGGTTTTATTTGTAAGAGTTTGTGACCCTGTTAAAGTTGCAACAGTACTGTCAATAGCAAAGGTAACTTCATTACCAGAACCTGCTGTGTCAATGCCAGTACCACCTGCTAGTGATAAAGTCTCACTGTCTAGGTCAATGTTAAGAGCACCACCTGAGTCTGCTTGAAAGTCTAAATCCTGTGCAGTTACTTGGGCATCTACATATGCTTTAACAGACTGTTGAGTTGGGAGAAGTGTAGCAGAATTAGAAGACATATTATCTTCATCAACAAATGCTGTTACAGTAATTGTACCATCTGATAAGTTAGCAAAAGTAATGTCTCCTGCACTAGCTCCACCGATAGTTACACCGTCTACTGTACCACCATTAATGTCTGCAGTATCAGCTACAAGAGCATCTGTAGTTACTGTACCATCAAAGTAAGCATTTTTAAACTCTTTACTACTTGAGCCAAGATCAATGTCATTATCCGTAGTAGGTTCGATAACACCATCTTTAACTACAAACTGTTCAGTAGACGTACCAGATACATCAATGTTAAACTCTACTTGATTGTTTGTATCATCTACAACAACTTTATTTTTAGGTGTAGTAGAACCAGCATCACCAATTAAACCAATAACTGGCCCTTCTGCTGCAGTACCATCATGTTTGTGTCCAGAGGCATTATTAAAAGCAGCAAGAACCTGATCAAACTCATCATTGGAGTCTGCTGCCTGAATAATATCACCGTCTGTATATGTAGACTGTCTTGTATAACCTGCCATTAACGTCTTGCTCCTGCGTCAAATTCTAGCTGAAAACCCTTGAGAGAGTATGGGGATGACTCTGCATTATCTACAACACGAAGTGCTACTGCAAAACCTGAACCCTCTACGGGTTGCCTTACAAGTGGGTTTGTTTGACCACCATAAGTAGCAGTGTTGTATAGTGACGTTCCATAGATAGCTACAACTTTTGTAGAGTCAAATGGGTAAGCTGCTGGCCTTGGAACATTAGGGTCTTCATAGTCGTACCGTAAAAATAAATCAGAGTTTACTGTACCTGTGGGTGAGTAGTTAATAATAACACGTTGGAAGTTCTTACGTATTCCTGCATCACCTGCTGTAATATCTGGGCTACGATAACGACCTATAATATTTCGTGTATCAAATTTATTGCCTTGTTCTTGGCGATACACGTATCCATCGTATCCACCATGAATAACGTAGGTAGTACCTTGTACACTGGCTGAGTCTGTAGATGCTGGTTGTACACCTTTTATCTTAGCAAACTCATAACCCTGTGCTTTACGTACAGCAATAACACCTGTAGCTGTACTTTCTAGTGTGCTATTTGGTTTAGAAAAGAAAATACGATATTGTGTTTTATCAGGAATAACTAGACTATTAAAATCATCAACGTCTGTCTCGCCTTCAAACAACTCCTGTACTGGCTTACTAATTGTGCCTAACTCAACATCATTAATTTTAGCAGTACCAGCAACCGTTCTTAAACCGTCACGACCAAGGAAAACAATCTCACCTGCAAGTTCTTGTACAGTGTGTCCATTAAGACAACCAATGTCTCGTGTAACAGGTTGCATTGCAAAATCAGCAACTGTATTTCCCACAAGTTTGTATATACGTTCTTCTGCAAAGATGTATAGTTCATCACGAAAAGGGAACAGTGCTGTAATTTTACTATCAACTCGTATACTACCTGCACCATTAGCTGCAGTAAAATCACTGTCAGTATATGGGGCAGTAAATACTACTTCTTCTGGTGAAGCTGACATACCTGCAAAGAAGAGTGCATTCTTAAAGTGTTTTACGTACTTAGGATTGCTTGGAGCACCAGTAGCATTAAGGTCTGTTAGTGTACTGCCATCATACTTTGTTGCACGATTAGCACCATCAGCCCACACAATATACTCTGTACCACTTAGGTTGTATCTGTCATAGGAGTACCGTATTGCATTACTTCTGCCCGTATCTATCTCCGTCCAAGAACCACTACCACTAGCAGCCTCAAATACTTTCTGACCCCTTGCGGCAATTACTTTACTATTTCCTGCAAAATATGCAGACATTAGTACTGCTTCAGTAGAGGCAGAGGTTTGTGGTACTATGTTAGTATTCCACTTAGTATATCCGTTTATTCGTCTATACCCACCACCAACGTCAGGCTCAAAGTTTTCTAACTCTAATGCCATTCCAGGTTCCATAGAAAAAGTAGAACGGTCAAGAACTAAACCACCCTCTAATGGAAAAACAAAAGGGTTAATACGAGACTCATCTGCCATTTAAATTACTGCTCTTCCCGAAGAGTTTTTTAAGATTACAGTTGATCTAATATACTCAGATCTGTTAGATAAAAGACTTTGCATACTCTTGATACCATCTAAAAGCCTTTGAAAATTTAATTGATACTCTCCAGATTCTCCTCTATATTGATACCCAAAAGCAGTTGCACCATCTACAATAACTGAACGATATTGCTCTGGGATTGTAGGTACATCTGTAGCTGCACTTAATGCAGTAGTATAGTTATAGTATTCATACTTTAAAGAGTACGCTTTATCTGGATAGGGATATAAACCAAAATTATTATCTGGGGTTCTAAATACATGAGTAGGTACGCCCCCTACATCAGATTTATCTTCTTGTTCAATGTACCTATTTAAATAGTCTTTATAATCTAAAACAACCAAGGATCTTCCTTGAGACCCTAGTGTAGTATTTTCAACAATTCTAAAAGTATCGTAATCTACGTGTTTAGCTGTTGCAGGTGTGTCGTATCTAGTTGTACCTGCTACAAGTGTTTCTGTTTGTGTAGCATGATTATAAGGCCAACTGTATTCACGAGTATTAATATAATAAATAGCATCATTAACAGCATTTTTACATTGTGTTTGAAATCCGCGAGAAGAGGTAAAACCTGCTTCAGTTAAAGCAACCTCATTAAATCTAGCTAAGACTTCGTTTGTAAGACCTAAATAATTATATGCCATTGTGCTTCCTTAACATAGTCTAAAGAGGCCACCCTAAAGCAGCCTCTCTAGTTAGTTTTAATTAAGCAAGATAATCACGAGTTACTTCGTTAGCAACACCGTCATTACCCATGTCAGAGCAGTCCATAAGAACAGCCCAAACACGGAACTTACCTGATGAAACAGCACCACCTGATAGGGTAGCAATAGTTACATCAATGTTGTCATCAGCAACAGCCATTACGGGCTGATATGCTGCAGGGTTCTGTGCGACTACTGCTGCTGCAGATGTAGCATCGAAACCATCAACAAATGCATCAGCATCAACCATACCCAAGTCTACTGTAAAAGTAGAACCATCGGATGCAGTGTCAACTTCGATACCTGCGTTCATGACCATAGTACCTTTAGGTACAGCAATGACAGGAACAACATCGGAAGCTGCAAGAGCAGAACCTTTGTCTGACAAAGCTGTAGCCCAATTCAATACAGTTTGGACCATGTACGGATTACGGCCAGGGTTTTGGTTTCCCCGTGCCGCTTGGAGTGTGTTATCACCTAATGCCATAATATATACCCTCCTTACGCTGCGTTATACTTGGCGTTAACAAGAGCTTCTGGGCGAAGGATCTTGCGGCCATATAGGTGCATACCACGAACGATGTCAGCAAAGCTGTCAGGATCACGGTAAGTTTCAGTCTTGTTGATTTGCTCTGCGGTTGCAACAGCAGAATCATGACCTGCAACAATAACACCATAGTTAGCATTTTGGTTTGCAGAACCAGTTGTACCTGGACCTGTACCAATTGCTGGCAAATTGCTTGAAGAATAAACACGGAAGCCGTGGAAATTATTCACTGCAAGACCATTACGTAGTCCACCTGATTCACCGAAGTCTGCATTGAAGAAACGTGAGTCTTCATCTGCAAGGAGTTCCATGAATACTGGATCAACTACAATCCACCGTCCAGCTTTGTCTACTTGTTGTTGGTCAAGCAAACGAGCCATACGAGCAACAACCATTGCTGGTGAAGCTGTAGCAGTTGGAAGTGCAGTAGCACCTGGCAAACGAGCTGCTAGTGGGATCGAGTGATCTCCAGCAGAGCTAGTTGTAATGTTGCCAAAGTCAGACTTTTTCAATTGCATGCTTGAAAGCAATTCATTTGAACCAGCAGTTGAAACAGCTTTAGAACCGTTTACAACATCATTAGCTGTGTCTGCTTGTGAGTGCAAAGATGACTGTTTGAAACCAGACAAGTAGCCAAGAACCTCTTGGTCATGCTGATCAGCCAAACGATAAGCTGCACGATTAGTTGCAAGATCCATGAAGTTCACATGTGAGTGAGCTTCTTCGATATCATCAATCTTAAAGGCAAAGTAGTTAGCTTTGTCTACGACCAATGAAAAATCTTCGTCATCAAGATCTTGTGCTGAAACCTGAGTACCACGAGCATATGAGCTTACGGAAATTTCAGGTTCTTTGATGATTTTAACGGTATCGCCTTGGGCAGAAATCTCGCCAAAATAATCTGAGTTGGTGATGTCACCACATACAGTGCTCTTGCGGAATGCAAGCTGTACTTTTTTGGAGTAGATTACGGAACTAAAATTACCGTTAGGTAAGTTACCGTGTCCACTTGCTGTTGTAAAAGCCATGATAAATCCTCCTGATAGTTGGCTTTGTTAAAAGCTAATACCAATAAGAGGCTGTTGTTTTTCTAGGGTGCATGTACTTAAGGTTGGCCAACCTATGCATACATGGGCCTATACTTGAACAGGTAGTTCTTCTAGTTTAGACTTTATTGGAATTTGGGTTAGAACAAAAGGTAGTCAGAATGAGGCTTTTGTTCTATATCCCTAGTTATACTGTTGAAATTCTATTTGTCAACAGTTATCTGGCAGAACCAGACACGTCATAGATGAATTTTCCATTGCGCATTGCTGTATTAATATCATCTGAACGTTCTTCAAATTCTTTGTCAGACATTTTTGCAACATCTGATTCCCGAATCATGTCGTTAGCATCAGCTACATCTACTTCCGTTCTACTACGTTTAGTAACTGTCTTAGCTGCTTCTTTTGTTTTAGCTTTCTTATCCTTAGTGGTAAGACCTTTGTCTGCTTTATACAGATCAATTATACGGACCACAGATGCTGGATCGTCAGAGTTTTCATACAAAGCATCACGAACCCACTTAGGTTGTTCGTCAGCCCAATCATGAAATCCGTCTGAATCTCGTAGCTCGTCAAAGTCTGAATGAGTTTTACGTATTTCATTTTCTGCCTTTACTCGATTAGCTTCTGATTGAGCCTCATCAAGTTCCTTAATCCGAGTGTTAGCCCTTTCAAACATTTCTTGGGCTTTCTTAGCTGCAATAGTTTCTACAATTCCAGCTACATCAGGATACTCCTTAGCCCACTCCTCTATGTCTTCATCAGACTTGGGTGGTATGATACCCGCTTTTTCAGAAGCCTTTTGTAGGTTCTCAAGTTTAGCATCCCACTCCTTTTCCTTCTGCTGCATGTGTCGTCTTAGATCACCATAGCGTTTTTTGAAAGACTTTTCTTCTGGAGATAACGTCTCTTCTTTATCTTTTGTATCGGCCTCTTTCGCTTCGGTAGTTTCTTCTTCAGTTGTTTCTTCTTCTTCTTCTGATTCAGATTCTCCTCGCTGTTCAGCTTCAAGACGTTTGATCTCCTCTTCTTCATCTTTCATTTCTTGTTTACGCTTCATGTAGTTTGATCCACGTTCAACAAATCCTGCAGTCTTTGGTGTTTCCATTTCTGTTAGTTCAGGCATATCCTATCTCCTTTATGTTGGGGTCAGCCGTAGCCGAGTAGCCTTATCGTTCCTAGTATAGGGTATTAACCCAGTTTTATTTTTTACTCTTTTTCTTTTTCATCAAGCCGCCTTTTTTAAATCCCCTTTGAACACCTCTTTCCATAGCTTTAAGAGTTTCTTCTGTTCTCTTTATAGCTTTTTGTTTTGCTTGTTTTGCTTGTTTATCAGCTAAAGATTCTGAAACTATATCTGTCCTATCTTCTATAGAAGAAGAAGAAGGTATATCTGACTTACGGGGGCCAGGGAGATGAGCTTCTCTGCTTTTTCTATTAGCAGCGTCCTGTATTTGTTCAAGAGGGTCATCAATAGGTGCAGTTTTGGGTTGAGGTCGTTTCCTGCCTCTTATTTCTGGACCTGTTTGTAAGGCTGAAGAATCTGATACTTCAGGTTTAGGGGGTTGATAAGAAGTAGGTCTAGCTTTGGGTCTTGGAAGCTCTTCTGGTTCATAAGATACTCCTTCTGGCCTTATGTATTTCCCTTTATCAGGAATAAAAGTCATACCTTCTGGTGCAACACTTTGAGCAAAGTCATCAAAGTCTTTTTGATTTTTAAAGATTGGATCTCCGTTTACATCCGTATCTCCAAACTGTAGTCCAAGGTCTTTTCCTGGATTATTTTGTACAATTTGTCTTGTTAATTGATCACCATTATAAGTGAAACTGGGGAGTACGTCAATCTTATTCTGTTTTACGTAACCATCCCACAAAGTTTTTAATCTTTCTGCCTCAGCTTCTTGTCCATTAGATTTAAGAATTGCTATGTTAGCTGCTGCCTGAGCTGCATTACTGGCAGAAATAAACATGCCTATAACCCCTCCACCAAGTACTTTACCTATAAAACCTTTTTCAGCAGTTAAAAGATCTTCTGTTTGTGTAGCTAAATTGTCTAGATTATTATAGTCATACTTATCCATCCAAGCATTTGGATCAGTTTGTACTTCTTTATCTTTATCTTTATCACTTCTTTCTTTTTCTATTTGTGGTGCTGTAAGTCCATAACCTTGAGCAATAAGTTGGTCATACATAGTTTGGTCTCTAGGTAGCATCAAAGCTATAACTTCACCACTTGGTCCATACAGTGTTACAGCTTTTTGTTCTGGTGTTTCAGGTATTGTTACTTCAGGTGGTGGTGTAGCTAAACCAGCTCCAGGTTGCTCAAAGCTAAACTCTCCACTGTACATAGGTCTACCTGCAGGTCCAGGAGTGGTTACAGCTTCTTCTACAGTTGATCCTGTAGGATTATAGAAACTAAAGTCTGCTCCATTTGCAGCTCCAGCTACCATACCACCTTCAAACATCTTTTGTATTTCTTGCATCTCATCTGGTCGTAGACCTGCTTTAGGTCCACCAACAGGTACGGGTTCTCCACCAATACGACCATCAGTTTCCATTTTATTAAGTCCGTTTTTAGCTTTATCTCTCAAGTCTTCAAAGTGTTTTACTCCAAGATAACGAACAACATCAGCAGGTACAACATATTCACCTTCAGACAACTGGGCAGAGATATCATCTCGTACTTCTGAAGCCATCGACCCAGAGGGTACTTCATTACCAGATACAGGATCTTGATTCATCCCGTCATCCTGCAATCCACCTTGTTGCATAAAAGCCATTTCCATTTGTTTATTCATTGCTACGCCTCCTTGGGCAAACTGTCTTGGTTGTTCTACTTTAAATCTATTAACTAGTTCTGAGATATCTATAATTGTACCTTTGTCACTTACATCAACTGTTTTTTTCCTTTGACTAGGAGGTAGAAGTTCATTACCTAAGGGTTCAGTTACTACAACTTGATTGACATCGTTTAAGTTTTGATCTACTAATTCAGTTATTTGTTGACCAATAGCTTCCATATCAATATCTCCTGCCATTTCATTAAGGAGATTTGTTATTTCTGGGTCATTTTCCGCATCAAAACCTAGATTTTGATCTATATCTTCAAATCCTATAAGCTCATCAGTACTTGCTTCTCCCCTGATACCATAAGGCATTTCAACATCCCTGTGTATTACAACAGGGTAGTTTTCTTCAAGCTCCTTTAAGGATTTGTTTAAGTCAGTTACATAAGTTCTATAAAACCTATCACCCTTATCTTTCTCAAGATCTCTACCCCTAGCTAAAGCAATACGACTTGCTGGAGGTATGACAATTTTGTCTACACCTGATTGTGCTGCTTTGGCAATAAGAACTTTAAGTGCTTCATCTACAGCTTGTTTATTTTTACGTATTGGAGGTAGGCCAATCTCTGAAGTATCTGGAGTATAAGACTGAGCCATTATCATATTTTCATGAAGTTCGGCTAAATCTTTAGCATCTATTGTATCATTTATTTTTAACTTATCTATTTGAGACTGTAAAAAATTTAAGTATTCTTCAGTTGCACTGTCAAGAGCTTGCTGCCGTTTATTATGATAGTTTAAAAAGTCTTCTTTTATACCTTTATCATTTATTGAATTAACTTCTGGTAAATTTACAAGCTCGTCGTGAGTAAGAAAATCAACGTCGTCTAGCCCACCTTCAAAGAATACTGCAGCTTCAGGATCATTCTCCCACATTGAATCTATTGCAGATTTTCTTAGGAGTATTGGTTCTAATAGTGCATCAGCTTTTAACGTTTCAAAAACCTGATCTATGTCTTTTTCAGTTGCACTTGTTTTAATAAGAAGATCTGAAAGCTCGTCATAATCAATTCTATCTAGACTTGCAAGACCTTTTAATCCCCTCTTTCTATCTTCAAAGTTTACCTTGTTGGTGTACTCTGAAGAAAAATGATAAAACTTAGGATTACTGGAAACTCTTCCAGGAGAAAGGTGGGCTGAAGATGGATCATCAAGAAGCTTTAAAACCTTTTTAATTTCTTTATCTATATCACCAAGAGCTTCTTGGTAAGTAACAAGATTAGCAGATTCCCAGTTTTTTGTAGCTTCAGAAAATACAGCGTCAAAAAAATTATTTGGTTTTGCATAACCTTTAGTAAGAAGGTCAGACTGAAGCTCTTCTCCGAGTAAGTAATTTTTACCCCCAATAATCTTGTCAAACTCTTTTATTTTTCTAGGAGAAAACTCAATTTGTCTATAAGGACTTACAATAGAACCTCTAACATGAACTAAAGTTTCTGGACTATAATGTTGATAATTAGCCCTAAAACGTTTCCCAGGATATCCAATAGTCGTATCTATGGGTATATCAAAATACTCAACCTCTCTTCCACCTTGAAACCCTGCATCTTTTGTTTGTCTTTGATTGCCTTCAAATTGTTTTATTCTATAAGGAGAAATATTTGCAGCAGATCTAAAAGTGCCTTGAGTATTTTTTCCTACTCCTATGGCCCCAAGTAACTCCTCCTTAGTATATCTTTTACTGGGATCTATAATACCCTCTTGTAAAGAAGTCTCTGGGATAGAGGGATTCTTTTTTATTTGGTTTAAAAACTCTGATCCTATCATACCTTTTTTAGGTATAGTTAAGGTTTTTATAAACTCTGAAATAGGTTCTCTAAATTGGAGGAGTTCTAAGTCTTTCAGTTTTGTTTTTTCGGTGGGTTCTACTTGACGAAAATAATCAAGTTGGTACTCTCCCATTTCAGAAAGTGGAGTATCTCTCTGTATATATGTAGGAGGCACAGCTCCAGCAAAACTTGCAAGTGTATTGGGGTCAGGTTTCATTTGACCTGCTTTACGTGCTACGTGCAGAGACCCTTCAAGAAATGCATCTGCTGCATCATCAAGTTGAGTTAGGCTTCTAGCACCTGCTGCTCCAGCAAAAGCTTCTGGCATAGAGTAAAGATCTCTAGCCATACGTTTTTCTAAAGCTTCTGTAGGCATAACCTGAGCTGCAGAACCTACAGCATATTTAAATGCAGTATCAGCTAAACCTAAACCTGCAAGCCCTGTATCTTTAAGATAATCAACAGCACGTTTATATGCAGTGAAGATAGCAGGATCATCGGGATTTACATCAATCCTACCTGCATCCATAAATCTTTTCTTCGTATCTTCCCAAGAGTCTTCTGCAAAGCTTGCTGGAGTAAAGTTATCTTCTCTATACTGAACATAATCTTCTGGACGAATATCGTTATCTGCAGAAGGTATCATCAAAGATTGCATTTGAGCTGATACATCACCACCTTCGTTAAAATTTTCAACCTTTTTTCTTTTTGGTATTACTAAGTCAATCTTTCTTGAATCTTCTGGGTTAGGTCTGAAAACATTTGCTATAAACTCTCCTGCCATTTCAGGATCAATTCGCATGTAGTCTAACACTTCTGCTAAATCTTTACGGTTACTAAGTTTAGGTAAGCTCCTTTGTCCAATATTCATATCGTATGCATCTTTTACTATGAGACTTGAAGGAGTATCTTCTGTATCATACCTACCTAAAGTTGTACGTACTTGGTATTCAGGGCTAAAAAGACTGTGTGCCATAGCTCTAAAGTATGGATTACTTTCAACCCAATCAGGATACCTATCAGTAGGTTTAAGTTTATAAGTAGTAACTGTTGTTACATTTTCAGGTTGATCTTTTAACTTTCTGTTTTTAAGGTTAAGTTTATTTTTTTCCTGATTCTCTGAAAGAGCTATCATTGAAACTAGTTCATCTTTAGTAAAATCTGCCATAGTGATAGGTGTATCTTTACCAAGGATAAACTCTGTAAGAAGTCTAAAGTTAGTTGGAAGGTTTTCATAAATAGTATGAAATGTAGTAGGTCCAACTTGCCAACCAGATCTAGCACCGTCTAGATTATACTTTTTTATAATCTCTTCTTTCTGAGGATCTACGGATGGTTTATACTCATCTTTTTTCTTAGGGAGAGTAGCCATTTGTTCAGCTATATTTACTTCTCGTTGTCTTTCTAGCTCAGACTTTGGGCCTATTACATCTCCACCTTCGTTAAAACCTAATCTACTATATCCAAAATGTTTTGCTACCTTTTCCCAAAAACTTAAAGTTTTTTTCTTAACCTTTGGCACTTCTCCTTGAGCTTCAAGTAAATCTTGTGCTGCCTGTACAGCTCCCATAAGACCTGGAAATAAACTTTTTAGATATTTTTTTCTTTTCTTATTAGGTGACTTAAGGTATTTTTGAAACTCTTCTCTATCTCCTCCCCAAGAGGAATTAGCAAGAAAAGTATCCTGTGCAAATTCCATAGCAGAAATCTGACCGTCTTCATTAAAATCTTTTTCTTTTAAAAGTTTTTGCGTTTCTGGTTTAATCTCAGGAATTTCTAAACTTTTGTCTATTTGTTTTTTTGAAACGGTATATCCAGGAACATTAATAGTGTCTTCTAAGTAATCAAAAAATTCAGTGACCCGTTCATTACCATCCTTTGCTTCTTTACCCCCTTTAGAAATTTTATTAATTAAATTAAAAGTTTTTTCTCCATACTTCCCTTTAAAAAATTCTGGATCTTCATCTAAGTATTCTTTTAACCTTTCAATACCTTTATGAGTAAATTCGTGAGACCAGACAGGAGAAACTGCAGTTGGACCTTTAGTAACTACATCTCCTGGATTAATTCTTTCAACCTCTAAAGGGTCACTTCTTTTAAATTCTGATGCATTTGTAATACGTTCTACAGTTGAACTATCAGGAATTGCATACGCATTGTTAGGTTCGAGAAGGCTAGAGGGTAAGACTTTAGCTTTCTTCGGATCGTACCCTAGTCTAGCTAGAGGATTCCAAGAAAATTGTGGTTCTAAATCGGCTCTAAATTCAACATCTCCAAAATCTGCTGCAAGTTGTTTTTGCTGCAAGTCTTCCTTAACTTGAGCTATAGTCTTAGGTTTGAGCATACGCTCTGTCTGAGACTCAGGCCTAGCTTTAGGTCTTAAAGATGTATTAGGAGCTGCCATTGATTTTATCTCTTAATCTTAATAGTGACCTGAGTGCACGTATCTCACCCTGTAATCTAAACAACTCATCGGGTTCTCTAGATTGTTCAAGAGCTATCTGAGCAAACATAATCCTTTCATCAATCTCTTCAAGGAAAGGGTTATATAGCTCAGGGTTATTTACAAAAGGTTTTAAAGTATTATTCACGACCAGTTTCATTGTACCTGTTGTGGGCCAGTGTTACCTGAGAAGCCCTGTTCTCCTGGCTGAGGCGCTGTACCAGTTCCTATAGTCCCACCCCCTGCTCCAGAGGTATCCTGCACCTGTGCACCAGCAGGAGCGCCCTGAGGACCAGCCTGTGGTGGAACTCCTGGTTCTGGTTGTGGTGGGTTCTGTGCTTGGAACTCTTTTAGGATCTCAGCTTGTACTGC
>Ga0208157_1000869_pt1 | contig 14925 bp, 13 predicted proteins | sample 5_EtaG_FD_184077 | JGI IMG/M metagenome (GOLD analysis project Ga0208157, IMG submission 184077) | Marine viral communities from the Subarctic Pacific Ocean - 5_ETSP_OMZ_AT15132 metaG (SPAdes) (version 2) | ecosystem: Environmental > Aquatic > Marine > Oceanic | place: Pacific Ocean | collected...
TATCACCAGCTCCAGGTGTATTATCAATACCCTTACGAGTTGCTGTCATTGATTTAGTAAATTCTTCTAGTTTAAAATGTTTAGATAGTTGCATAGATAATTTTTACCTTTAGTTTCTTTTGTTCCATAGTTGCTTGGCGGTTGATAAGAGATCCTTTAGCATTTCTCTTATAGCCATCACTAGGGATGTAATCTTTTTTTCTATAGTTTTTAGTTTTAACATCATAAGCAGTATACTCACAAGTAGACATATTTAAAGTAACAATATCTATAGGTCCTAGTCCTCCAAGGGGTGTAAATACAAGGATATTTGGGTCTTTGGCAAGGTCAAGTTGTGCTGCAAGTTCATTAACAAGTCCTGTAACCGCTTTCTTTCTTCTAGCCATGTAAACATCCTATTAAATATTAAAGTTTTTCAAACAAAATAATTATAATTGTAAACATACCACCAATAAGAGCTGACATAGCATAGTATAAGTGTTTCTTTATATCTTTAATCTCTGATTCTATGTTGTTAATTTTTTGATGAGTTTGCTTTTGCATAATACGACAAAGTTTTTCGTGTGATTCTATTCTTTCTAGTGCAGAGTTTTTAGGCATCTTATACTTTTTCTCCCATTTCTTTACACTCAAATTTTATAGCAAGTTTTTCCTCTTCTATTTTATCACCATATAATTCTTTTAAAGTATTATGTGAAGATTTATATCCTTGTAAAATACAATCTTTATATGAATTAAACTCTAATGGTACTACATGAGTTGCTGTGCAAATAGGTGTAGCACTATTAAGAAAACTACATACATGTAATAATAATACAAATTTCATAATTACCTCGCTGTTGTTGGTATTCCTGTTGATGTTACAAATGGGGATTCTGCAAATGCCATGTAGATAAATGATGAACCTGAATTGTTTGAATTACTTGCAGTTCCTCTTGCTTTAAATCCATTACTTAATAAATCAAAAGAATCTGCTGTTGTTGATAATTCAACACTAGAATCATTAGGATTTAATCTATTAACTGATAAATTAGATGGACTTCTTGCAGAATCGTGAATTTGCCAATTAGTAAAATTATCTGATGAACATTTATATAAAACAAAAGCTGGTTTAAATCCTGTGTAAATAAATGTTCCATCAGAATTTCCGTTTCCAACAAAACTTGAAAATTTTGAGTAGCCTTTGATTGGTGTCATGCAATAGGCAATCATATTATCTGTACCACTAGCATTAACTCCACCATCTGTATCAACAGTAAAAACAGTAGATGTTGGTTCAGTATCATTAAATTCATCTGAAGCAGTTATTTTTGCTGAACTAGAATCTAATCTCATATATACAGTTGCACCTAAAGGTTTATGATAAGATGCCCAGGCACCATTAGCATCTAATCTTTTAAAAAAAATAGCATGAGGCACTGCACCTAATCCATGAGCTACTGTACCTAAACTTCCTGTACCACTAAATCTAATTATTGAAAATCCAGCAGTAGTAGATACACTTCCAGCACTATCAATACTTCCTATTCCTGTTGCACTTGCGTCATTTGAAAATGAAGTTCCAGCTTTCCAGTTCCATGCTACAAATGTATCACTAGCTTTGTTAAAACCATCTTCACTTCCAACTGTAAATCCATCAGAACCAAAAGCAGTTAGACCATTTGAAAATGTTTGTTCAGCACTATTTTCATTTGTTATTATAGTTTTAGTTACTCCTCTAATAACATCTGTCAGCATATGACCACCAGCAGAGTTTCTTCTTTTAATCCAAACCCAATCAGGTTGCATATTTTCAGAACCATCTAAAGTAATAGATTGTGTTCCACCATTTCCAGTATATATTTTTGCCTGGAAATAAAGTTCTGGGTTATCTAAGCCATTAGTGTAACTCATTATCCAAACTCCGCTAGGTTTTTTGAATTTAGTGCATAAAAATTTTCAGTTCCATATTCAAAGTTTCCATAACCATTAGGATCAGAATTTCCAGAAGAAATAGAAAATTGAGGAGAACCAAAATTTGCTGACCAAGCAGTAGCACCTGAACCATAAGTATCTGAAACTGCAAAAAACCAAAAATCTTCATCAGTTAAATTAGATGGTAAAGAATATCCATTACTACCAGCAGATGGATCAGCACTATTTTGCCAAGTTCCATTTACTGAAAAATAAATTTTTCTATTATCTAAATCTAATGCTACACCAATAATATCAGTGTTAGAATATGTGCTATATGTGGCAACATCAGAATTATTTACATATAAACTTCCTGTAACTCCATCATAACCAATACCATTTGTATTAGTTGTTTGTTGGTGCTGATCTCCTTGAACAAATTTTTGTGCACAACCTACTGACATTCTATCTCCATTAGTTGTACCTTTAACTTCAAAATACCATTTACCTGATGAAGCACCAATAGATGAGTAAGTTGTTTCATTTCCTGAAACACCAGTAAATACAAGATTACCCTCTGATAAAGCACCTCTTGTTAATGGTTTTACACCATTCCAAGTAGCAAAATTATTTGTGCAAGTATCAGTAGATTGATCTGTTGCTGTAATATTATTTTCTGTCCAATCATTACCATTTCCACTTTCATCATCACCTAAATCTGCACTATCTGCAAAATCTAAATAAAATCCATTTGTACCAAAAGTTACATCATCTTTAAAATCTTTTGGTTTCCATATTCCACTATCACTATCAAATTCTCCAAATGATGTTGCATCTAGTTGTGTACCATCAACAAATGCTACTTCACAAAGATACCCATCTACATAATAAGAATTTGTTTTCCAATTACCAATTATGTGAAGATCATTAATATTTATAGCACCTTCAAAATTTTGTGTTGGATAACCTAAAGCACTTTCATTCATAGTTATTTGTGAGCCATTTACATAAACTTTTAATCTATTGGTTTCTGTACTTTGTGTAGTGTCTTTTGCAACAACGATATGATACCATGCTGATACATCTCTAAAAACTTGTGAACTTATTAATTTATAATCTGAACCAGATATATCATGATGATACAAAAATTTATCATCTGCATCAAAATAAAAAATTTCAGGATAACCACCATCTGAACCATCAAATAAAGTTTGTATGTTTCCTAAACCACTTCTTTTAACCCAACCACTCCAAGTCCAAGTTCTTCTATTTGACGCACTTGATGGTGTTCTTGTAAAGTTTGCACTATCTCCTCTATTAAGTCTGACAGAGTTATCTACATCATAACCTGTGTCTTTTATGGAGTTAGTTCCAAGTATTAGTGGCATTAAATCTCCTCTGGAAATTCAGCTAATGGTCTTGATTGTACACCACCTGTTGTAGTGTAAGTGTATAAAGTTTCTAATTCTTGAACAGTAGTACAAGCATCTATTTGAGTTTCCATTTCATTTGATTTACTTCTAACATTTGCTCGATATGTTTTAATATTATTTGGTATTGTATATGTTTCATCATCAAATGCTTTGTGATTATGCCAATCTGTTTTTTCTAATAATCCTGATGCTTGTTGTTTTATAATTCTTTTCTTGTCAGTTTTTAAACCATAATTAATTAGCTGTACCCCATTATCATCTAATACAGGATCGCCATTTTCATCTACTGCGTTTTCATCTTCTAATCTTTTAGCAGTTGCAGTTCCCCATGATCTTGTAACTTGGTTGTCTGCATAATTATATTCTTCATTTGTGTTTATGTAATATGCTTCGTCTTTAAAATTAGATGAATCAGTTACTACTTCATAAATACCTATGGCATTTAATTCAGAAGCTGACCATACAGAAAATATTTTAGCTGGGTATCTTACATCACCAATTACTAAAGATTTAGGATTTGTAATTAATTTTGTTATCTCATTGTTTTCTACTAATGCGTACATATTTTAACTCTCACTTAAATTTAATGTTCTACCTACTTCTTGCCATACAGCACCATTATATCTAAATACCAATATATCTGTCTTACCATCTGTTGAAGTAAATGTTGGTGCAGTTGATGCTGCAAATTCAAATACTGTGTTGAAAGCAATAGTGTGTGAACCATTGTAATTAATTTCTAAACAAATAAATGAACCTTCTGTGTTATTTGTTGGTGCAGAAAAAGTTGTATTTTCTGTTGTTAAATGAAATGCGTTTGGTTTTGCTTGTGTGTCCCAAGCAACTGCGTTTGAAGATGATGTTAATGCTTGTTGAGGAATGTAAGCTAGATCGTTAAATTTAATTGTTCCTGTACCTTTTGTTGAAAATTCTAAACCAACATTTGTATCACCTCCTGATGCAGCAATCGCAGGGTTATTACCTGTTGCAGCATTAGTTACTTCTAATTCATTAACTGCTGAAGCTGTTGTTTGAAATATAATTTGTTCTGCTCCATTAGCATCTGCAATAAAACCTGCATCTGCAATCTTTGGAGCTGTTAAAGTTTTGTTTGTAAGTGTATCTGTAGATACTAAAGATACTAAAGTTGAACTAGCACCAGCAGGTAATAACATTTCATTTGTAACAGCAGCAGAGTGAGGTTGAGATTTTACAATTTGACCATGTGAATTAGATTCACAATTTAATTGTATAGCACCTGCATTTGTATTACCTCTAACAGTTACATGACCTGTTCCTTTTGCTAATAAATCTAAATCAATATTACTATCGCCACCAGTTGCTGATAAAGTTGGACTACCACCTGTTGCAGCATTGGCTACTGTAAATTCGTTTACCGCTGAACCAGTTGCTGTTAATTTAGCTAATTCATTACCATTAGTATCTAAAATAGAAGTACCAATTTTAGGAGTAGTTAAAGTTTTGTTTGTTAAAGTTTGTGTACCAGAAAGTGTGATAAATCCAGTTGTATCTACAGCAGCATTTTGCCAAGCAGAACCTGTATAAACACGAAGTAAATCATCTGTAGTATTAAAGTAAAGCATACCTGCTGCTAAAGCATCACCATCATTATCTGTAGATGGATCAGAAGATTTAGAACCTAAATAAATATCATCAAAAGCATCAGCGGAGTTAGCAGCATCTGTAGCAGAACTTGCGGCAGCAGTAGCCGAGTTAGCTGCGGCAGTAGCTGAAGAAGCTGAAGCGGTTGCAGAGTTTCCAGAGGTTGTGGCAGAGGAAGCTGAAGCGGTAGCTGAAGTAGCAGAAGCTGTGGCACTTGTAGCAGCAGCAGTTGCTGAAGTTGCAGCTGACACTGCGTCTACCAAAAGTTCAAAGTGATCTGTATCTGTTAAAGAATCTCCAACAACACTATCTGCTACACAAATATAAATGTTGTTAAGTTGAGCTGCTGTTGTTGATTTAATAATATCTCTTTGTACATAAGCTGCTGTAGTAACAGTAGCATCAGTTCCTTTAAATGTACCTAGTTCTTGTGTTACTGAAATTTCTCCAGAGCTATCAAATGCTAAAACTTTATTGGCTCTATCTGTTGCACCTACAGTAAACTCTGTAGATGTCATTGTGTTTGTTCTTGATAATTTTATTGATCTGTCAAGTTCCTCTTGCACCTGTTGAGTAGTCATGGTTGCACGATCCAAACCCTCTTCATGAGATTCCGCAGGGAATGGATCATTAGCGATATAATCTATCGCTTGAGTTTGCGGAACACCTCTTCTAATAACAACTGTTTCACCAGTTGCAGGAGTATTCCCAGATGTAAATGTAACATTACCACCTGACGCATCTCCAGCACCAGATACTGTGTAGTGCGTGGTTAGAGTTTTGGTTGTTTCAGTTCCTGTAGAGGATCTGATGATTACTTGTAAATCTGTGTCTGCAAAAATCTTGAAGCTATAAGCAAATACTGTTGTGCTTGAATTACCAGAATAGGAATTTTTTACTGTAGTTGAAGATATTGTCATAGTTAATTCTCTATATATTAAATAGTTTCATTACTCAATACCACATTATTAAGGTAATAAAACATTTATTTGATCTGATTCTCCTTCTTTTTTTTTACCTAAAAGCTCATATTTTTGTTTTTGAGCTTTAATTAATGCTTCTTTAACTTCAGGATAATTTTTAATCATTTCAGCATAAGCTGCATCTTTATATGCCTTAAAAACTTTTTTAATTATCATTTCTTTTCCACCATCAAAATCAACATCACCTTCTTGTCTATTTTTATAAAATGTAGAGTTCATTTGATTTAATACTTCTTCTTGAAAAGTTCTACCATTTATTTTTATCTTACCTGTATTTTCCATAAGAAAATCATAAGCTGATTGACCATCTTTTTTAAATTCTGTTAAATCAACAACTCTACTTCTAACTTTTGCTGGTGGTGTAAGTGCTATTCGTAGTCTTGCTATTTCATAAGCTACTGGATTATCTTTTACATCTACTTGTCTACCAACGAGTGATGGTGCTTGAAGAAAAGATGAAAATGATAAAATTCCATCAGCATTAAAATATAAACTACTTACTGTTTTTTCTATTGGTTTTCCTGTAATAATATCTCTTCTAGGTTCTAAATATTTTTCACCTAAACCTGCTTTTTCTAATATTTTATCTATAAAACTTCTTGTTTCAAAAGTGTCTTTTTCAGCTTCTAAAATACCTGGAATACCTTGATTTCTTAAAGATGCGTAAGGTATTAAATTACCAACAACACCACCAAAAAATTGTTCAAATTTTTTTTCTGTAGGATTACCTATTAAAGCCATTGCATCTGTTATACCTCTTAAATAAGTTTTATTAGCTGCATTTCTCATAACTGTCATTATAGCTGCTGTAAGTATTTCTTCTTTTGATTGATCATTTATATTAGCTAAATTTTCTTTTATATCTGCAATAAAACCTAAAACCATAAAACGAGGGTCCATTCTATTATATTGTTTATATGTTATTGTGCCATCATTATTAAGTTGTGCAATAGAATATGGTTGCCAACCATTAGCTAACCAAGTTTTTTTTATTTCAAAATTAGATGGTCCATTACCAGTTATTTTAGGAAATACTTTACCATTTTTATCTACTACATCTTCTGTAGCTAAATGAAAACCATACATTACAACAGCACTTCCTATAAGTTGTCTACCTAAAACTTCTGCTCTAGCTCTTCTATCTCCACTATTCCATTTCATTCTATTTTGTTTAGTAAATAAACCTAATCCAGGTATACGATTAGACATATGTCTCCATAAGTTTGTAGGTGTTCTTATAAAAGGTGCTAAAAATCTAAATATAGGTGCAGCATTTAAAAAAGTTTGTATGTGTGAACCAATGTTTAAATAACTACCACCCATTAAATCATTTGTGTAGGTTGCTTCTCTTGCATATTCAAGAGCATTTTGATTTATTGAACTTTCTTTAATATTTGCAGCACCATTTTTAGTAAAACCATTATCAACAATTTTTTTAATGTTATCTTTTCCTGCTTTTGATTGAATATCTAATCCTCTTTCCATAGTGTTATCTATAGCATTTGTAAAAAGTCTAGCTCTATAGTTTGATTGTTTTAAAAATTCATCACCTGTCATTAATAATCTTGATGGAAATTCTAAAACTTTACCAACCCAATCAATAGCTGTACCAGCAGCACCTTCAACACCAAGATTTGCACCACTAATAGGTCTTATTGCTTTACCATTTACAATTTCTAAATTATCTTGAGTTCTTGAAAGAGGATCAAGAATTGCATCACCTTGTTTTAAAGCAAGTCGTGTCATTTCAACTACTTCACCAAAATGTAACATTAAACCTTTATATTGTGCAAAACCTAATTTAACAGCTCTTGTATCAGCTCTTAAAAGACCACCAGATATTAATTCTAATGGTTTTATTAATGCTTCATAAATACCAGATTTCATATTAATAGCTTGTGTAAATACACCTGATAATAATGAATTAATATAAGCAGAGTTAAATGCTTCTTGTATTCTCATATATTTGCTTTTTGAAACTTTATTAACAACATCTTCTAAAGGAGAATCTTTTATTAATCTAGCCATAGTAGCAGAGTCGCCTTCGAAGTTTTTTATAATATTAACTAATTCTTCTACATTTAAAATTTTACCTTCTGATCTTGCAACTTTTATATTACCAGCTTGAGTAATTCTAGCAGCACCTCTAATTTGATTTTTTAAAGCTACCACAGTATCTCTTACAACTTGACTTTGTAAAGCAACATCTTCTTTTGCTTGTTTAGTCCAATTTTTTGTATTTTTACCAAATTCTTTTACATATTTTTCAGATGTTTCTTTTAATTGAAAAGCTAATTCTTGAAGTATTTTTTTTGATGCAATCATTCTTATAGTTCCTGTTTTAGCTTTTTCACCTTCTTTAGGTAATGATTTTAATATTTCTTTTTTATCTCTTGATAAAATATTTGCTAATTCTTCAGCTTCAGAATTTTTTAAAACATCATTTTCTAAAAAATTTTTAGTAGTTTCATCAAATCTTTCTGCAACATCATCAATAGTTTTTAAGACTTGAGAAGAATTTCGAAGTGATTTTACATTTAATATTTTTTTAATAAAAGATTCTGTTTCTTTTTTAGCTTCTTTTTGACCAATATTTAATTTTTTTAAATATTCTTTCATATTAATAGCTGAATTATTTTCAGCTATTTTTTCATATACTTTTTTTGTTTTTTTACCATTTCTTAAATCATTAATAGCTTCACCTGTTTCTTTATAAATTTTTTCTTTTTTTTCTAAATTTTTAGTTTTTTTTGCTTTTTTAAATCCTTTAATACCAAATAATATTTCAAGCGGTCCACCTATTAACATACCTTCAAGTACGTTTTTTAATCTACCTTCCATTTCGGTATCATCTTCATCTGTAGCTAAATATTGAGTAACTGCATTATTTAATACAGGTGAATCAAACTCAACTAACAAATCTGATAATCTACCTTCATTAGGATCAAATACAGTAAGATCAGAAACACCTCCTGCTGCTAATCCTCTTATACCTGTTTTAATAAATCCTCCTGTAAGACCTACTGCTTTAAAAAATTTACTAGGTCCTATAAAACCAGTTACATATCGAGTAGCTGCTTCTGTCATATTTTCTGCTAATCCTTCAGGTTGATAAAATACAGGAAGATTTCTTAATTCAGAACGATTTTCTGATTTCCATTTACTAGGTGGAATATATTTAGGTATAAAATCTTTAAATGTTACCTTGCCATCTTTATCTCCAAATTCTAATCCACCTAATGAAATTATATTTTCATCTATAAAATCACCAGATTCTTCTAATGCATTAACTACACCTTGAGTTGCTGATAAAGATAAACCACCAAGTGTTTCCCAATAATTAAAATCTTTTTCATCTGGTTCTGTAACTAAACCTGAATTTACAGGTTCTATTTTTTTTATACTTTTTTCATAATTTTCAAAAAAATTTAATGTGTTTTCATTTAATGGTGTGTCTGCCATAATTAATTTTTCTTTCTTTCTTCTAAAATAGGTATATAAACATTAAGAAATGCTCCGACATCAGGTTTACCATTTTTATCAATAAATCCATTAAGTGTTGCTAAACTTTTTAAAGTATTAGGTGCTTCAGGATCTGCATCATATTTTTGTTTTAATGAATAAATTGCATCTGTTTCTCTAGTTACATTAAATTTATTTGATGTAAGATTAAATGCAGTAACTTTTTCAATTTCAATATCTTGATATTTATCTATTATATTCATTCTTAATTCTCTTGCGTACTCTTGTTTTTCAGAGTAGGTAGCATCAGGATTAGAAGATAAATAAGCATCAATTCTTTGATCGTATTCCTGACCAGCTTCAAATGATTTTTCTTTACTAGCTGCTTTATTTAAACTAGCATCAAAAGCATTATAAAATGTAGCTTCTAATATTTTTTTTTGACCTTGAGAATACTCAAAAAAAACATTACCTTGTTGTATTTTTGTAACCTTATCTTCGTGTCTAATACTTTCTCCTAAAACTCTTTCTTTAAGTTCTGCAAAATTTTTTTCAAAAGTTCCTGATACAACTTTATTACCATTATATCTTTTAAAATTTTCTAGTTCATTAACTAATCTAATAGCTTCATCATAATCTGAATTTGGATCACCTTCTACAGCTAAAGAATTTATTTTAGATTCATATGAATTATAAATAGATTTATTAAATTCTTCATTAGATAAAATTGTTTCTCCTTTTAATGATGAATCTAAATTTGCTATTTGTTTTTCAGCATTAGGTAAACCAATAAAAGAATCTGCATCTGTTAACAATAAAACTATGTCAATACCTTCTAGTCTTTTTTTAAGATCATTAGCACCAAGCATATGTTCTTTATTAAATTTTTCTGCTTTATCTTTTAAATCTATTTTATATTTTACTTTTAATATTGGATTATCTGTTGCTTTGTAATTATTTACTCCAATAGCTATTTCATCATTATAAATTTTTGTACTTTCTTTTTCGTATGCTTTAAATGAATTTGTTTTAAGATGATAAATACTTTCAGAATTTTCTAAATCAACACCATTTTTAACCAATGTTTTAACTCTTCTATTTTTAATAGAAGATATTTTTTCATTTACTAAAGGTGTAAAAGTTGTTTTCCAATTATTTATAGCTTCAAATTCTTCAATATTATTTTTTTGTGATTCAATAATTTTATCTGATTCTGCTTTAAGATCTAATAATATTGTTTTTGCAATAAGTTTTTCTTCATTATCTCTTTTTTTTATTGCATAATTAGTTAATTCATTTGCACTTGGTAAAAGACTTGCAGCAATAGTAGATTTAGGTGAAATTTGAATTCCAGTTGTTACACTTCCTATATCTGTGGTAGGTTTTTCTGTTGCTGTAAATGTTGGTATTTTAACCATAATTATCCAAATGCTTTCAATAGACTTGTTCCTGCTTGTGCATAATATCCAAATTCAGTTGCTCTAGCTTGTTGTTTAGCAAGATCACCTGACATACGAACAAAATTTGCTTCTTCTAATTTTCTTGCTTCAGCAACTTTAGAATTATAATTTATAATATCTTTTTGTAATTCAGCTTCTTCAGCGTTTGATCTTAATATTCTTAAACCAGAACCTGATAATTCAGCACCAGATGTTAATATAGCAGTTTTTGTTTCTCCTTGAAATTTAGTAAATTTTTTATCAAATCGTGCTAAATCAAATTCTTTTTGTTGTTGTATTCTTTCAGCTTCTTGTACTTTAACTCTAAAATTTCTTTCAGCTATTGCTTTATTGTATGATCCTACTGCACTTGCTTGTTGTGCTGCCGCTACAGATGTAGCTGCTGAAATAAAAGGTAATGCTGGTGTTACAAATGACATTAAAATATCCTCGCATATCTGTATTGGTCTGAACCATCAAACCCATAGTGTTTCATTAATCCCTCGTTCTCTAATCCTAACCACTTTGCAAATCTTATACCTTTATCAAAGTCTGATCTTACAGCAGTTTGAACTCTTTTAATATTATACTTTCTTGCAACTCTAGCAAAATCTTTCTTGATTGCTTTAGCAACTGCAATAGGATGTTGCCAAACATCTTGTGTTGCAATCACCCAACCTTCTGCGACTTGACCCCAAATCATTTTCATACCAGCAGCAAAGATAGGTTTATTATTTACTAATCCTGTAAAAGCTAAATGGTCTTGCACTAGGTTCATAGCATCTCCATCAAACTGTGCATCCTTATCCATAAGTTTATGATTCATTTGACACGATAATATAAATCTTCCATGTTCTGCTGTGTAAGGTACTATATATAACATATTATCCATCATTTGTAGTTAATCTTGGGTATAACGATAAAATTGTAAAAGGTAAAGGTTGAGTTTGTCTAACAAAGATAAAACCATCTGTTTCATAGTTTCCTCTAAACTCTACCTCTTTGTCTCCTGTAAATGGTGGTATACCTTCATCCATTAAATCAGCAGAACTTCTAAATGGTATTCTTTCCATGTTTGAAAGATCAGGTCCTACTTCTACACCTATTGTTTCAAACATTCTAACTGTTATATCATATATTCTTTTAGTCTTACCTTGTGATGTACCATTCTGTGATCCAGCATTTAATCTCATAGTTTGTAATAAAGATGTATAAGCTAAACCAACTTTAACACTTGTTGAAGAACGATCTAAAGTAATACTACCAGAGCTTACAGTTTTATCTGGGTGCGTTGCACCATTAGCTAATATAGAAACTGTTTGTCCTTCAAGGTGATCTAATCCTGATATTGTTGTAACAGCACTACCACTATAACTTAATGAACTATCTAAAAAATTAAATGATGTATTATCTGTTTGATCAAAATCAAATACATTTAATATTTCTACAAATCTTCTAGTTGCACCATTGATTGTTCTTTTAACAATTACATAAACTTGATATTCAGTATCGTCAGTTGGAATCACAGCAACACTTTCACATACTGCTTTACCTTCATTAGTTTTAGCTAATCGAGTAGCATCATCTAAAGATGTAACAGTTAAAAATCCTGTAGACAATGGTGATGTCTCTGTAATCGTAACTACATTGCTACTAACTGTTGCTGTAAAATCAGAGTCAGCATCTATTAATGTTTTTAAGTTTGTTGCTGTTTGGTTGTTACTAGATGTAGTATGAAACTTACCAGTTGTGGAAGATGTAGCGGATGTAAAAGTTGTAGTTGTACCATCTGCTTTTGTTAAAACTATTCTTGTACCATTTGCAATATTTGCAAAGTCAGTAACTGTAACTGTTGCATTACCAAATCTACCACCAAAAATATGTCTGTGCCAAGCAGTTACTTGTTGTTCTCTTTGATAAGTTAATCCTACTAACTCACCATCACCTCTTACTGCATAAACAATTTGATTAGGTTCTTGTTGATATGCGATCTGTGTTAGACCCCCTTCACTAATATGTTCAGCAAGGATAGTCATGTCAGGTGCAATGTAACCATCAACATCAAAATTGTATGCTAGTTCTCTAATTTTTCTTTTAGCTCTTTGTAAAAATAAAGTTGCGTTACCTACAGCTATAGCATCTACATTTGCCGAGCCATGGTTAGATTGTTTTTTAATTAATATATTTGTAGGTGTAACTGCACTATCTGTACCACCACCACTTACTGTAAATTCACCACCTGCTGTACCAATAATTAAAGTTCTAGTTGCTGTCATAAATCTGATAGCATTAACTTGGTTAGATGCGATTGTATAAATGATTGCATCATCATCAGCTACAGTACCACCTATGTTTGCATCCATGTTTTCATAATCACCTGATCTTGAAAAAAATATTGTTTGTGGTTGGTTAGTTGTTCCTGCAAATACTAATCGTTGTTCAAAAAAAGTTACACTTGAAGGATGACCTGTGGTGTCAGAGAAAGCTCCTAGTTGCCAGTTAGCTGTAGCACTTGCACCAGACAAAGCTGTAATAATTGTTATAACTGCATTAGTAGTATCTGTTACTCCAGTTATCTTTGCATAACCTCCACTTAAAAAAACAAATCTACCAACATCTGTTGCAAGAAAACCACTACCACCATTAATACCAGTAACCGCAGAAGCAACTAAAGCTATACCTGTACCTACTGCTGATTGACCAGGATTTAAAGTTGTGTCTGTTGTGTTAGCATCTTGCATTGGTCCTTTAGTAAAATCAACATCTGTTAATGTCCAAGAAGTATGACCAGTACGAGATAATTTTTCTACTTCGTGTTCTGGATGTGTGATGTACATAACATCAGCACTCTGTGCAAATTTTAAATCAAAAAGTTGTGCAGTAGTATAAGGTGTTGCTATTTCAAAAACTTTATTAGATACACCACCAGAAGTATAAGTAGTAAATGATGAACTATTTATATCAACACCATCTTTATCTTGTAGTTCAAATGTATTGGTAGTTTTATCTGCAACTAAAAATCTTTTACCATTAACTTCTGTCATACCACCAACACTACTAATTAATACTTCATCACCATTTTCATAACCATGTGATGTAGCAGTTACTACAGCAGGATTAGCTTTTGTAATTGCAGATATAGTTTTGTCTCCTTCTAATACAGCACCACTATCTTTGTATACTCTCATTTTTAAATTAGAGAACTCCAACATATAAGTTTGTGTTGTTGAAAATTCAAAAGGTATTAATCTTGTTTTATTTGCACTGTTAGCAACTTCTGCTAAAAATGTAGAACCTGGTCTACGAGCTGCACTACCATGTGGGTAGATAACTAAATTTTCTAATGTTGAGCAACCAGATGTATATTTAGTTAGATCAGTTCTTCCATCTAATCTTGGCGATAGTTCACCACCTGTAAAGTTTGTAAGTTCGACAGCAACCCTAGCCATTTATTAAAACCTTGAGTTTATAAATGTACTTGCATCTATTTGATCTGACATACCTAAATCTTGATCTAGGTTTTGACCTTCAGTTGAATCTACAAATCTAGCATCTTTTAATTTATCTTGAAATAAATTATACATATTAGTTGCTGTTTGATTATTTGATGTAACTGCAAAAGCAATGTCTGCACCTAAAGCAGCAGATAAAGTTTCTCTTAATGACTCATCATATTCATTAGGATCTGTAACTCTACCAATATATAATATTTTCATACTAGATGTATTGCTTAATATTTTTCTACCTTCTACTTTGTAGTTAGAATCATAATCTAATATTCGAAGTAATCTTAAACAATCTGCTGGTAGTGTATATGCAAACTTAAAACCCCATGCAGGAGCATCTGTGTCTGCTGCTAGTTCAACTCTTTTCTGTAAACAGTTCCAAGGATGTGATCTAAATACTGCATCTCTTACTTGAGTGTATCTTTGATTACAAAGTCTAGCATTTTTTGAATCTTCTGTAAGTGAAAGGATAGTTGTTGCACCTAGTTGATTTAATGATCCATTACAAATTTCTACTACTGATGCCATATTATTTCCTTATAATATACTTTCGCCTTATCTGTCTATCTTTTTCTAAAGCGAATAT
>Ga0208157_1000870_pt1 | contig 14924 bp, 14 predicted proteins | sample 5_EtaG_FD_184077 | JGI IMG/M metagenome (GOLD analysis project Ga0208157, IMG submission 184077) | Marine viral communities from the Subarctic Pacific Ocean - 5_ETSP_OMZ_AT15132 metaG (SPAdes) (version 2) | ecosystem: Environmental > Aquatic > Marine > Oceanic | place: Pacific Ocean | collected...
TAACAGTGAGGAATTTGAAAACACCATGGAAATCTTAATGCAAAGAAGGCGGGAGCGTGGGGATGGATGAAGATAACACAGAGATGGATGAAGATAACACAGAGATAGGTGGTGAAGCTACAGAAGCACCAAGTCCTTTTAAATTAGTTGAACACGATAAGGAAGATGTAGCGTTAGCTTTCCAAAATCACGGGGCAGACACAGAAGAGTTTTTAGCTGTATTTACTTCTCGCATTTTAAATAATCATCCAAGCTTTCAAGGTAAAGCACGTTATGATGAATTAAGATCGGGAAAGGCTGAGATTTTACAAGATCCCAATTTGGTTGGAAAATTTCAATATGGTACCCCTCTTACAAACGATCAGATATTACGTATTTTTTCTTCTTTAAGAGGTTTAGGGGAAGACGGAGCGCCTACCTCTCTTGACGCTTTTCTAAGTGGCTTAACACGTTCCGGATCCTCTACAGCGGTGGGTATTAAAACCGCAAAAATGGCGGCAAGTGCGGCACCTGCCTATGTTCCTTTACCGGGACCGTTAGCGCCTTTTGGTGTTTTATCTAAACCAATAGCCGGTGTTGGAGGATTTATTGCCGGCTCTATTTTGACGGACAAATTTGTTGCTAAACCCTTAGCTAATGAGTTGTTTGGTACTATCGAAGGCTTAGACATTCCTTTAACGCCAAAAGCTGAAAGGATGTTTAGACAGGCGGAGTCAGCCGGTCAGGTATTGCCTTTCGTATTTTTACAACCGTGGATGGCTCCGCTGTCAAAAATCAGCACCATATCTAATCTTAAAAAATTACCGTTAGCTAATAGAGCAAGATCAACTTTAACAGAAGAAGAATTAGCTAATCCACTTATACAAAAATATTTAGAAGGAACGCTTAAAGGTTTTCCTAAACAAAAAGATATATCAAATTTGACTAATAAAATTTTTGCGGAGGCAAAAGAAGCCGGTAAAAACATAACCTTAAAAGAAGCTAAAAAACAAGCCTTTAAACAATTAAAAGCCACTGATTTTTTTACTAAGGGGGTAATAAATTCTGTAGATTTTCTTGAAAATGCTTTAGTTGCGGGTGGGAAATTATATCAATCATTAGGTGGTAAAGGGAAGATTGGCGTAGGACTAGCTGAATCTACTGCGGTTCCCTTAACGTATTTAAGCGTAGGCGCTTCAGAGGAAAGCTTTCCTCGTAGTACCGGGGCGCGAGTTGTTGCTGAAACAGGATCAGCCATTGTTCCAAATATTATGTTACTCAAATATGCCCCGATTTTATTAGAAAAATTATCAAAAAACATTACAGCTTTTAAAGAAAGATCCGCGCTCAAACAACAAGGAGTTAAAGTTGACCCTCTTTTAGGGGATTTACTTGGTATTAAAAAGAGAGCAAAAATTCGTGCTATTGATGATATATATGAAGTATTAAATGACAATGCAGAAGATCCACAAGCTCTTTTAAAACAATTAGAGGAATTAATCGTTGATCCTGTTTATTCACAAGGCAAAATAGTATCTTACAACTTAAAACCAGAGTTTGAACAATTAGCGTCTCAAGGCGAAAATTTACCAAAAGCAGCTATTTTTACCAGTCAGTTTATTGACAATCAAGCTATCGCACAGCTCGAGGGTACGGTTATGAAAAGATCGGGCAAAGCCGGTGCTTTTTCCACGCAACGCGAATCTAGTTTTGTGAAAAGCATGGAAATGCAGAGAGGTATTATTAGAGCGATGGTAGGCACCGGCGATCCTGAGCTTGTAAAGCTTGCAGGTAAAATGATGCAGGAACGTATAGGTATTTTAATTCAATCACGTTTAGAGAATGCTGTAAATGCGACCGTTGAATCTGTAAAAAAATTATACCCAGAGGGTGGCGCAAATGCTTCTTCTATTCTTGGAGAAAGATTGCACAAAGTTATGAAAAACCAAGAGGAGTTGTTTAACAGGCTTCAAAAAAATGCGTGGCAAAAAGTAAGCAAAAAAGTTGAAATCAATACTTTTTATCGCACCGATCCAAAATCAGGTGAAAAAGTTGAAAACAACATTCCCAATATAGTGGAGCAATGGGAGGCCATACTAAGAAACTCATCGGACCTTGAACGTAAAAGAATTTTACGTGTACCAGAATTTGCAGATATTAATGAGTTTGTAAAAAGGATTAAAAGTGATTTACGCTTAGAGCGTGCAGGATTTTTATCCGACGTTCCTAATACGGCTCAATACCGTAACAGGTTAGATTCATTACTCATTGAGATGGAAGGCGATCCCACCTTAATAGACAACTTTGAAACAGTTGTAGATTTTTCGAGAAAAATGTTTGTTGGTAAAGACGGTACTCCTATTATGGGAATACCTGATAATGCTACTTTAACTCAACTTCAAACTAATTCTGTACAAGGGGTAAGAGTACGTAATCCTGAAGAAATACGAGAAGTTTTAGCGCCTGAGAATCTTCAAATTAATGCTTTACGAAGAAGAATACAAACATTAGAAGACGCTAATGTAGGAGATAATAGAAATCCTCGACGTACTTTATTGATAAACGCATTAAAAGCACAAAGGAACTTACTGGCAGCCCAATCCGGCCAACGTGCAAAGATTATTGATGAGGGCGACGTTTTAGAGGGCAGCAAGGGAATTAAGGCACAAGAAATTTTTGGTTTGTACTCTACTACAGGAGAGCTTGCTCGCGAGTTTGGAACTGTAAAAAGTAATTTTGCTCGGATATCCAACATTATGAGAGAAGCTGCATTAGAGGATCTTAATGGATTACCCGTAGGTCAATTAGGTAATTATGATGCAGCTAGAAATATTTCCTATGCTTACCAAAACTTTTTAAAAAGAACTTTTGCGGGAGATATATTACAAACAAATGCCACGGGTAAACAAATAGTGGCGCCATATCTTTTGACCTCAAGGTTAATTACAGGAAGAGCAGACGCTGTTGATTTACGATTGCTAGAAATTCAAGAAGTAGGACAGCAAATTAGAAAATATGCAAAAGAAAATAATTATAACATCGTTGCACGAGAGGAAGTTGACGATACGATTGGCACTGCAAACGAGGTGTTGTCTGATATGTTGCGATTATCTATCCGGGAGATAGAACTACCCATGGCGGCTCGTAAAGGTCTAACGACCGAACAAATTGCTTTAAAACAAGATGAATTACTACAACAGTTTGTTGTTAAGAACGAAAGATTGCTTGATAAGTTTCCAAAACTTAGACAAATGATAGATGATGCGGACAACGCCGGTACATTTTTAAGAAGAGCCCTAGAAACAACAGGAAGATTATCGGACAAAGTAAAAAACCAAAAAGCTTATTCAAAATTAATAGCCTCAGAAAACCCTGAAGTTGCTGTTGCTACAGCTTTTAATAGTGAAAACCCATCAGAAGAATTCAAATCTTTAATTACTGTATTAAACACTAACGTATTTAAGAAAAGTAGCCCAAACAGAGCACAAAGAATAAAAAAAGTTTTAGACGAATTTGATTTTACTCAAAATTATAGGTTAGAAGATGCTAGAAAAGGATTACGAACTAGTATTATGAATTTTGCCTTTACAAAAGGAGGTTCTTTAAGTTCAGACAATTTTAGAGCTGAGGCTGTTTTTAACACACTATTTGAGCGTATACCAAAGGCAAAAGATGAGAACTTTTCTTTAGTAAAATTTATGGTTGACAATGATGTTATTACAACCAAAGAGGCTAACGCACTACGACAAGGATTGGTAAGAATCATAAATACGGAAGCAAAGAAAAATGTTCAAGATGCGATTGTTACAAATCAAACAAGTTTTCTAAGTGACTTATATACTAGGATATTAGGGGCAAAGTTTGGTACGACTATAGGCGGAAGTTTACCGGGGGCTAGGGGACCGGGTGTGGGATTTATTGAAGCTGAAGCAGGTTCACGGTTTTTAAAACAACTTACACAAGAATTACCGGCCTTACAGGAGATGGATGCACTAGAAAAAATATTGTTCGATCCAACACTACTAGCGTTAGCTTTGAGAGAGCCCCGCTCTGAAGCGGAAAAAGTTGGAATATTTAATGCAATATTAAGCGGCTTAAAGACAGTTGTTGGCGCCATTCCTGCACCTGCGATTGTAAAAGGAACGCCTTTAACTGTTCAAGAAGTAGTAGAGGAGGAGATACCTTCTGAAGCGCCTGTCATTGAACAAGAGCAAAGGCCTGATGTCAGAAGTCAAGTGACTCCGAATCTATCTCCGCCAATTAATAGATCACAACCACCGACAAAGTTTAGTCAAGTTACGCCGTCACTTAATCCTGTGCAAAACACCGCGTCTGCAAACGCGCCTCTTAGAAAGCGATTTGCTGCATTATTTCCAGAGGACCGTGCGCTCATTGAAGGTATAGGAAGCCTGCGTGGATGAGCAAAGACCCTCTCAAAGGCACTGGAAAGAAACCAAAAGGGTCAGGAAGGAGATTATATACCGATGAAAACCCCAAAGACACAGTCTCTATTAAGTTTGCCACTGTGGCAGATGCCGAAGCAACTGTTGCTAAGGTTAAAAGAGTTAATAAACCGTTTGCTAGGAAGATCCAAATCCTCACCGTCCTCGAACAACGAGCCAAAGTTCAAAACAAAAACAGACAAGCCCAGATCGCGAGGAAGGCCAAAGAAGATCTCCGAGCCAAAAATAAAACGAAAAAGAGGACGACCTAGAAAAAATGAAAAAAAATAATCAAAAAAAGCTAAAGAAAGTAGTCAAAGGCCTAAACAAAGCTTCTAAGCTACACGCAAAGCAAGCCAAAACTATCCGGTCTGTACTAAAGACTAAGAAATCCAAGACCTAGCGTCTTCGCCCAACACTTGTTGTGCAAGGTTTATCTTTTCTCTCAAGGCTTGTAGTATCTTTTCATCTATAGTTTCTGGAGCTACTAAATCCACATAAGTAACCTTGTTCGTCTGACCAATACGGTGTGCTCTATCTTCGGACTGCAAGCGTATTTCTAAATCATAACTGTTGCTATAATACACCACCGTGCTTGCGGCGGTCAAAGTAATACCGTACCCGCCCGTTCTTGGTTGCCCCACAAAGAAACGTAGGGGATCTTCAAGGTCTTGATAACGTTGTACAATCTCTTGACGCTCCTCTTGTGGGGTTTCACCATAGTAGGTTGCAACCGCTTCGGGCCCAAAGCGGTCGCGCAGGGCCTTCGCTATCTGTTGGATGTCATATGTATATGTCGCCCAAATGATAACTTTTCCCTGTACTTCTTCACATATATCGAGCAGTTCTTTCAACCGCCCGTTTGCGAAACTCACTGTATTACCCTCATCATCCTGTATGTGACCACAGCATATCTGTTGCAGACGCATGATCTGTGTCAACACGCTCTGTGTCGTGGCAAGTTCGCCATTGTCAAGCTTGGTAAGGGCTAAACGTTTCATCTCCGTGTACGACCGTTTCTGCTCCTCGGACAACGGAACAAGACGGCGTACATACATTTTATCGGGTAGATCCAGACAATCTTCTTTCAACACGCGATTACTAAATGCCTCAAGCTTTTCATTGAGCTCATCTAATCGTCGGTATCCTACCACTTCATTAAAGGATCGCGGTCCCATAATACGCTTTTGCAACACGGAATAGCGGTTTTGAAACGCATAAAAACTCTGAAAGTTTAGCGCCAAAGTAGATAAGAACATACATTGGCTAAACAAATCCATCGGACTACGAGTCACGGGAGAGCCCGTAAGTATACGTCTATACTTAGATAAACCCTTCATCTCTAATATATTCTTTGTACGGTTTGCACTTCTATTCTTAATAGTCGTACTCTCGTCTACTATCACTATGTTTTCATCATTAGCCTCAAGAAACGTGAGTGCCGCCTGCGTCCCGCGAGGCGTGGACAGTGCTTCGGTGTTCATTACAAATATTTTAAGTCCATCAAACTTTTCATACACCAACGTCTTCATTTGTTTCTGGAACCACTGCGCACTTGAGGGTTGCCATCGCACCATATTAATAGGTATGTCATCCGATAGATGTGTCGGTATCTCGCCTTGCACCCAGTTATCGTATACACCCTTGGGTGATATAATAAGTGCTGCGTTTATTCTGCCCTCTGTATACAAGGCCCCCATAGTGTCTATGGCCACCTTAGATTTACCTGTACCCATCTCCATAAACAGTGCATAATACTTTGCGTCCCACGAATCACGGAGCGCTGTCATCTGATGATCGAAGGGTTTCGTTTTAAATTTATATTTTTTCATTTTTACCTCTTGACTATAAGAACTTATACGCTTATATATGGAATTGTCAAGACCTGAAAAGGTTTTTAATCGCGAAAAAGAAAGGACGATATATGGACATAATGAAGAAACTACAAGAGGATGCCAATCAAGGCTCCTTATTTTCCAAGCATACGTTAGATAATGAAGACTTATCCACGCTTACTGGATTTGCCGAAGCTATCATTAAGCAAGATGCTTTTGTGAAAGAACTAGACGAAAAGCTCAAAGAAGAGAAAAAGAAGCTGTTAAAAATGACGGATGAAGATCTACCCGCATTGATGACAGAAGCTAACTCTATGGAGTTTACTCTACTAGACGGATCAAAAGTAACTATTAAGCCACAGTATGGGGGTTCTATCAAGGTAGACAACCGTCCCGAGGCTTTTGCATGGCTAAGGAAGCATAAGCATGACGACATTATCAAAAACACAATATCTTGCCAATTTGGACGCGGAGAAGATGATCTTGCATCTTCGTTCAAGGCCTTTGCCGAAAAACAAGGCTACGTCCCAAGCCAAACCGAAAAGATCGAACCCATGTCATTACGGGGTTGGATTAAGGAGCGTGTTGAGAAAGGCGAAGAGTTCCCCATGGAATTATTTGGGGCGTATGTTGGTCAACGAGCCGTCATTACTAAAGCGAAAGGAGCAAAGAATGGCTGAAGCAAGCAAATCAGTGGCTGAAAAGAAAGCCACAGAGGTTGTCGCATTTGATTTTGCACAACTTCAAAAAGACGCGGGAAAGGGTAACGAGAACGTCGGTAAAGACGATCTTGCCTTACCGTTTATCAAGATACTATCAGGTGTCGATCCAATGATGGACAAGCTTGATGGTAAAAAAGGTGACATATACAATAGTGTTACCGAAGCGCTATACAGCGGCAAGGAAGGCATTGTAGTCGTTCCGGTTGCTTATCAGCGTGAATTTCTACGATGGGCCCCCAGAGGCCAAGGTAGCGGCGCTCCTACGGTCTACAAGACACGAGCAGAGTGTCCTGACGTAAAACGGTCAGAGGATGACAATAAGGAGTATTGCACCGACGGCAGTGGGGATTACATCGAGGAAACGCATCAGCACTTTGTTTTAGTGATTGGTGCGGACGGTAAGGGCGAAACAGCGCTTATACCCATGAAGTCTACACAGCTAAAAAAGTCACGCAAATTTAACAGCATGATTATGGCGCAGTGTGACAGAGATGGGTTTGCACGCTTTGCGTACAAGTTCCGTCTTAAAACCCTTGGTGAGTCTAATGACAAAGGCTCATGGCACGGTTGGGAAATGCAACTGGAAGGACCGCTTCTTGACGAGGAAACTCAGAAGAAAGATCCTACTCAGTTTGCAAAAAACTTAGCGACATATGAGCAAGCTAAATCATTCTCCGAGAGTGTCCAATCGGGCACCGTTGAAGTTAAGCGTGAGAATGAAGATGTTAAGAGCGGCGAAAAAGATCAGATACCGTTCTAATTATGTCATCAGTAGAAAAATTTGCCGCAATCTTTGACGGTCTGCAACTAGCCTACGGCACGTTCAAGATTGATAAGAAGCAACTAAATGGTAAGAGCACGGGCCGTGCCGCGATAGTTCGCGAGCCACGGTCCACAGAACTATGGGAAGGTCATATATCAGGCAAAGGCCGTGGTATAGGTATCATACCCATAAACGAAGAAAACAAATGTGTCTGGGGGTGTATTGATGTGGATCAATATCCCCTTGACCACAAGAAACTAATAGAACAAATACGTAAGCTAAAACTGCCTCTGGTCATTTGTCGCTCCAAATCAGGTGGAGCACACTGCTTTCTGTTTGCTACAGAATGGATAGAAGCCAAGGATATGCAAGCAACGCTACAACAAATGTCTGCCGCGCTCGGTTACGGCGGTAGTGAGATATTTCCAAAGCAGATAAAACTACACTTAGACCGCGATGATGTAGGAAATTTTCTTAACCTACCGTACTTTGATGCAGAAGACGGCCTGCGGTATGCCATCAAGGACGACGGCACAAGCGCCACGCTTGACGAGTTTATAAAGCTATACGAGGAATACAAACAAACACCTGAACAAATAACACGCCTACAAGTAGGCGAGCCTAAAGTACAAGAGCCCATGATGGACGGTCCGCCCTGTCTACAAATACTGGCCAGTAAAAAGATAGGCGAAGGTGGTAGAAACAACGGGCTATTTAACCTTGGCGTATACCTACGCAAGGCCTACCCTGACAGTTGGGAGACAGAGATACTTACCTATAATATGCAGTATCTTGAGCCTCCCTTACCGCTTAGTGAGGTAAATATCGTAGCCAAACAGCTTGAGCGTAAGGAGTATGCCTACAAATGTAGCGATGCACCCATCAACGCTTACTGCAACAAAACCTTATGTCTTACACGAAAGCACGGTGTAGGAGCGGCTGTACAAGGCGCTGTAATAGCAAACTTACGTAAATACAACTCAATACCGCCCGTATGGTTCGTCGATGTAAACGGTGAGCCCTTGGAAATGGATACAGAAGCCTTGCTAAACCAAGCCATATTTCAAAGATCCTGTATGGAGCAACTCAACTTTATGCCCCGCTCTGTATCTCGAATAATATGGGAAAACCGTATTGGATCCCTGATGCAAGAGATGAAAGAAAACGAAAGCGCTATCATAGATGTATCACAGGACGCTAGTGTCAGCGGACAGTTCTATGACCATCTCGAGGAGTTTTGTCAAAGTATGCAACAGGCCGACGATAAAGAAGAGATATTGTTGAAACGCCCATGGACGGATGAAGAGGGCAAGGCTACCTATTTTAGATTAAAAGACTTTGACGCCCACCTTAAACGCAACAAATTTTTTGAATACAAAAGTCATAAGATAGCACAACGTCTACGGGACAAAGGTGGAGAAAGCTTACAGTTACGAATAAAAGGACGCCCCGTGCGTGTATGGAAGATACCGTCGTTTGATGCGGTAGAGGTGGAGCTATCCGCTCCTGAGTTTGGTGGTAACGAAAGCAAAGAGGTATTTTAATGTTAAAAGCAGACGGATTTGATGAAGCATTTTTAGGCGTAGCATCGCGATTTAATATGGAGGATGTATTTGCCTACGATAAGGATGAATGCATAGCTATACTATGTCGGCGTGATAATATGTCCTATGACGACGCTGTTGAGTTTTTTAATTATAATGTATTAGGATCATGGGTAGGCGAAAAGACGCCCCTGTTTTTAAAAAAGTATGGCAGTATAAAGGATGCAGTAGATGACCTCGACTTATAAAGAAAGAAACCGTGAAATGCACCGATTACGCACGGAAAGAGCCATGACACTCACGGCTATCGGTAAGAAGTATGGTGTAACTCGAGAAAGAGTGCGGGTTATTGTTAATAAAATCGAAGAAGAGAATGCAAACAAAGATATTCAGGATATACGGACCACCCGGGACGGGGAAAACAACAGCACTACTGAATAAAGTTGACGAGGCATTACGTCAAGGCATACCGCCCTCAAAGATAGGATACTTTGCCTTTACCCGCCAAGCGGCTTATGAAGCAGTGGATCGTGCGTGTCAGCGCTTTGGTCTTGATGAAAACCAACTACCTTGGTTCCGTACACTACACAGCTTTGCCTTGCGCTTGTCTGGTATACGGGCCGAACAAGTCATGCAAAACGAACACTACAAAGAATTATCTGATACGATTGGCATAAAGCTCGTGCCTGACAATGGCGGTGGCGATAATATGTTTGAGTCTAACGCCAACACAGACCCTTATCTTAGTATCATAAACTTAGCCCGTTTGAAAAAGATACCTTTGCGTAAGCAGTATAACTTATCGGATAGCAATATAGACTGGATGACCCTGTCCTACGTGGCACGGTCCATACAAAGTTACAAAAACAGATTAAAAGTATATGATTTTACCGATATGTTAGAGATATTCGTTAACGAGAGCTCCAAGTTCTGTCCGCACCTAAGCGTCAGCTTTATAGACGAAGCACAAGACCTATCCCCGCTGCAATGGGATGTAGCGCACATAATAGAGAAATATTCGGATAAAATTTACTGTGCGGGGGACGATGACCAAGCTATATACAAGTGGGCGGGGGCGGATGTTGAGCACTTTATAGGACTCAACGGGGGCTACGAGGTACTTGAACAGTCCTACCGCGTACCACAGAACATACATCCTCTGGCCTCGCGTATATCTAAACGCATACATAAGCGTGTCCCGAAAACCTATCTGCCCAGACCAGAAGACGGTTTAATAAAACGTATCAATGACGTATCGCACATAGATTTATCTGAAGGAACATGGCTCGTACTCGCGCAAGCTAATTACTTCCTACAAGGTCTTATAGATAGTTTACGTAGTCGTGGTCATCTATTTTCCTACCACGGCCATCGATCCATCTCGCAAAAGATAAGCGAGGCGGTAAACGGATGGGAGCAAATGCGTAAAGGACGAGAGATCACCGCTCCTGTGGCCCGTGTTATCTACAGCTATATGTCTGTAGGCAATCGTGTAAAGCGCGGTTATAAAAAAATACCGCATCTTATGGACGATGAAACCGTAACACTTGATGCGCTACAGCGCGATCATGGCCTGTTTGCCACCAATGATATGATATGGCACGAAGCTATGGATAAGATACCCGACAGCGAAAGAGCCTACATTACCGCTCTACTCCGTCGCGGAGAGAAGTTTAATGGCACGCCCCGTATAACACTATCCACGATTCACGGATCGAAGGGTGGGGAAGCAGAGAACGTTGTGCTATTTACTGATGTGTCCCCCGCCGCGTCCAAAGCGGCGGAACAGGACCCTGACGAACTGCACCGTGTATTCTACGTCGGTGTAACACGAACTAAAAAAAACCTATATTTAATCGAGCCAGAAGACGCATTGAGGAGTTACAACATATGAACAGGAAAAAAATACTAGCAAAAGCCGAGAAGATGATTAACGGCCCACGGGCCAAAGCTTACGGCGATGCTCACGAAAACCACAAACGCATAGCAAAGATGTGGTCAGTTATACTGGAGAAAGAGGTAACTGTATCGCAAGTCTATCAATGTATGATAGCGGTCAAGCTGTCCCGCCTGATAGAAACACCAGACCATGAGGACAGTTGGCTCGATGTCTGTGGCTACGGCGCCCTTGGGGGAGAAAAATAATGGCATTGCAACTCGCGTTTGATACGCCGAAGTCCGAATGGCTACCGCCAACCGAGCTTCCCAACATCTTTGAAGCCAAACAAATAGCCATAGATGTTGAAACACGGGATCCAAATATCAAAACACTCGGGCCGGGGTGGGCACGAAATGATGGCGAAGTGGTAGGGTACGCTGTTGCCGTCAGCGATTGGTCAGGATACATACCCATCCGTCACAAATACGGCGGTAATCTGGACGAGCGCATTGTTAACAAATGGCTGAAGAAAGTCTTTGAATGCCCCGCCGATAAAATCATGCACAATGCCCAGTACGATGCGGGATGGATACGACGTATGGGCTTCACGCTCAACGGTCGGATCATCGATACCATGCTTATCGCGGCTCTACTGGACGAAAACCGATTTAGTTACAGCCTGAACGCTCTGGCCTACGATCATCTTGGTAAAGTAAAATCCGAAAAAGGACTGACAGAAGCCGCAAGAGGGTTTGGTCTGGACCCAAAAGCCGAGCTCTGGAAGATGCCTGCGATGTATGTGGGACCGTATGCCGAGGGAGATGCCGAGCTTACACTCGAACTTTGGAACTATCTGTCAGGACAACTCGGCAAAGAAGACCTATGGCCTATCGCTAATCTTGAGCTCGATCTACTCCCATGCCTGATTGATATGACATGGCGCGGTGTTCGGGTCGATCAGGAAAAAGTAGAGCGTACACGCAACTCTCTACTCAAGCGCGAGAAAGAGGTACTGAGCAACATTAAGAAACGTGTGGGCCATGACATAGAAATATGGGCCGCCGCCTCTATAGCGAAAGCATTTGAGGCTCTCAGTATCGAATACCCACGGACCGAGAAGGGCGCACCATCGTTCACGAAACAATTCCTGAGTGATCATACCCACGAACTCCCGCAGTTAATTGTCCAAGCCCGTAACCTAAACAAGACCTCGGGGACCTTTATTAATACAATTATGAAACATTGTCACTCGGATGGACGCATACACAGCCATATAAACCAAATACGATCCGACGACGGCGGGACCGTATCAGGACGGATATCCATGAATAACCCAAACCTACAGCAGATCCCCGCTCGTGATCCCGAGCTCGGTCCTATGATACGTAGTTTGTTCCTCCCCGAAGAGGGCGAAAAATGGGCTGCGATTGACTTCTCGCAACAGGAACCACGCATCTTGGTTCACTATGCCTATGTGTATGGTAAAAGTAAGGGGCTCACGCTTGACGGTGTAGAAGAATTTGTCCACGGCTATCGGAACAATCCCGACATGGATTTCCACACGATGGTTGCAGAAATGGCACAGATACCACGAAAGCAAGCAAAGACAATAAACTTGGGCCTGATGTACGGTATGGGGGTCGGTAAAATGTCTGACCAACTGGATATCTCGCTTGACGAAGCCAAGGACTTGGTCCGTCAGTACCACACACGAGTGCCTTTTGTTAAGATGCTGATGACGGGCGTGCAAAACAGACTCAACGACAAGAGCAGTAGCGGTTCTATTCGGTCCCTGTTAGGACGTAAATGTCGTTTTGATCTGTGGGAGCCCGATACATTCGAGATGAACAAAGCGCTCCCGTATCGCGAAGCGGTGCAAGAGTATGGTGATACAACACGCCTCAAACGTGCGTATACCTACAAGGCTTTGAATAGATTAATACAAGCATCAGCGGCTGATATGACCAAAAAAGCTATGATTGATATATATAAAACAGGCCGTATACCGCTTATACAGATCCACGATGAGATAGCTATGTCCGTAAAAGACATGAAAGATGCAGAAACTGTTTCGCAGATGATGGAAACTGCGGTAGACTTAGAGATACCGAGCAAGTGTGATATTGAGGTCGGCCCCGACTGGGGAACTGCCAAATAATATACTGCTAACACTTTTTTCGGTTCTTTCCTTCAATACTCAAGCCCCGCGTTGCGGGGCTTTTTTTCTTGCATTTTTACATATTATCTTATATAGTCCTGTAAGATACTATATAAGGACACCTTATGGACACAGAAAAATGGAAATCGGTCCTCGTTCCCAAGGAAGTGTACGAGGAAATTAAGCGAACGAGCTCGGATCGCGGACGGACTATCAGCGGTCAGCTAAAAATTATTTGGCAAATTTATAATAAGTTGAAAGAAAAGCTCGATCCTAAGCCTTGACTTAAAAAAATTTGGCTATAGTATGGGATAAATTATATATATTACTATAGAGAGGAGCTAGACTATGACGCCTAAAGTGCTATACTATGTACTGTTTTTAATAACGTTACCTGATATCGAAGCAAAGGAGCATCTTATTCATCGTATCGTGTTTGAAAAAGAAGTAAATTGCTTGTATCACGCAAAAATGTTTAACCAACACAAAGATCCGTGGGTGCAAAAACCTAATTGTGTGGCGGTAGAAAGCCATTACAGCTATCCCGAAGTACGCATCCCGTTACGCAAGCCCGAGTTTATGAAATGAAATTAGAATATTTAGCAAACATTAATAATTTTCTTAAAAAAACCAACACGGACCACCAAATTCGTCATTTTAGTAAAGAAGTTTTAGAAAAACTTAAACGTATGACCCGCCGTAAAAAGAAAAAAGATTTAGATTATTCTAAAGTTTTTGATGACGAAGAAACAATTAAACGTATTCGGGCCGATATAAATAAGAGATTTATCACGCCTGACGGTTTTAATAATAAAAAACAAATAAAAAACAAAAAAGACTTGTAAAGTCTTATATAGTCGCGTATAACTACATACTGAGGGAAGTCATAGGCCCTCTCCCGTAGTTAAAGAAAAGCCCCCTAGATCTCTAGGGGGCTTTTTTTGTGTTGACAGGCACTTTTATCTGTGATTATATGGGATTATGTCAACTACAGGAGAAAACATATGACTAAGTTTACAAATTTTTTAGATGATGCAGAAAAAATGCATGATTTTTTTATTTTGAGTAAAGAAGAGTTCTTAAAAAGCTATTCTTACTTAAACGAAAAAGAATGGGAGTTAACAAATAAGGGCTCTAAAAAAATTCGTGATAAGATTATTAACACTGCTCGTAAGTTCAAAGACGAGGGCGAGGGCGATATATGGCATACCATTTGGCACGAGGGGGTGCCTTACGATATGCACCTCATGCTCGATCAATCTCTCGAGGATAAAAAATGGGAGTATGAAGTGCTTGTCTATCCCGTCTTACAAGATGAAAACGGCGAGTGGACACGCGGTGTTGTTAGCGATCCCGAACATTGCGATATACTTCTATTTAAACATACCTTTCCCTATAATGGAGAAGGCCAATGAATAATGTATGGATATTTAAATTTAGGGAAAGCGGTGACGAAGATGATGTGGTCGTGTTTGACTCTAAGCCGTCCCGAGAGCAAATGGATAAGGTGCTATTAGAGTATCTTGATCAGTTGTTTTTTGATAATAAAACTCACCCCGATCAAGAACGGGCTAGGGAAAATGACGATGACTTTGAGTATCT
>Ga0208157_1000871_pt1 | contig 14916 bp, 12 predicted proteins | sample 5_EtaG_FD_184077 | JGI IMG/M metagenome (GOLD analysis project Ga0208157, IMG submission 184077) | Marine viral communities from the Subarctic Pacific Ocean - 5_ETSP_OMZ_AT15132 metaG (SPAdes) (version 2) | ecosystem: Environmental > Aquatic > Marine > Oceanic | place: Pacific Ocean | collected...
ATACACTTCGTCATTTATTATAACATTAGAAGATCTACCATATCTGTCTTGTAACACTACTCCTACTTGATAAGATCTGTTTTGTTTTAAATTATGATTTAAAAATTCTTTTTTATAATCTGTTGATATTGTTCCTTTATCTACAACGCTTAATGTGTATTCTAAACTTTTAGGCGTTTCATTGTTTTGTAAAAAATTACCATATACTATTCTATTACCAACAGACTCTTGTGTTTTAGCCCTTAAAGGAACTATATCACTTACTCTAACTATTTCTCTCTCTGGTAATACTTTTATAGGCTTTTGAGAAGTGTAGTTGTATATAAATTTATTACTAAAAGAGTTTACGGTAACAGTTGCTCCAGAGCCAGATGGAGGATTGCCTAAAGGTGCTACAGAAAAAGAATCTCCAATTTTATAATTTTCACCACTGTTTACAATAGTAACAGAAGTAACCCTACCTGCTCCATTTACTACTATATCCACTTTTAAGCCTGCGCCACTACCGCCAGTTAACGCAACATTACTGTATGATCCCGTTGTGTAACCACTTCCAGCCTCTGTTATTGATAAGGTAGAAGGAATACTTTGTAGAGAAGGTGAGTTAACCTTTACACTAGAAACTACTTTAACATTTTCTTCATCAGAAGCCTTGTAAACTAGTTGTATTTCATCTATTTTTAATTTAGATTTTAATTCATTTAACTTGTAAGGAAGATTAATAACTAAACCAGCTGTTGTTATCTGGTTTTCCATAAATTCAACTATACTAGATTCTTTAGCTTTATCATCATCGCCTTGTATAAAATAACCATATTGTTTTGGCACAAAAGCATGTTGTGAAAATGGAGCTAATAGAGAGTATTCACTGTCATCGTATTTAAACCTATAACTAAATCTAACAAATTTATTTGTTAATAGATCTTTATCGCCTTTAAAATTTAAATTATAATCTGGGTTTTCTATTTGAAATAAAAAATGTCCATTACTCCAACCTAATGTTGTTTGTATATCTATTATAGGGACAGCGGTTCCAGATTTATTAGATTTTAAAAAAACTTTAGCAGGAGTACTAACAGCATCTATATCTTGTACATAAGCATGTGAAGCATCAGGATCACTAGAACTTGTTACTCTTATAGGGCTTGATGGAGTGCCACTACCTAAGTGTCTAACTACGTCAGTATATGTAGTAACACCTGACGTTGTTTCATCAAATATTAAAGTATCAGCAGCTGGTGCAGTTCCTGATAATATTTGACCTGGCGCACCAAAAAAAGCAGGTAACCATTCGTCGGACTCGTTTTTCAATGTTGATTCAACTGTTCCTGTAGTATTTTTTAAAAAAGATATGCACTCAAAAGGAGCGTATTTAGCAACTGATACGTGATCTTCAGAAGTATAATAAGTAAGTGGGTTTGCTATAGCTGTTTTTACGTTTATTTTTCTAGGTTGATTTCTATCATCTGTAAAAAACAGTAGATCTTCCACTATGTTAGTGCCTAATATAGGATGTGTTTTTGAAAAATTTAAAAAAGAACCTGAAACTAACACATCAAACACGATGCTTGAAGAATTTATGTCTAATGTGCTACTTGAACTTGGTATTTGACAATAACATATATGGTTAGCACCTGAGTTTCTTTGAAAAGTGTAATTATTTTCGTTTGCTGAAGCTGTTTCTAAAGCTAAATTACTTAATTGATCTATAGAAGTATCAGTAAAGTTAGTTAAAAAGAAAAATATTCTGTTGTTTTCAGTGTCAACATGCTTACCTATAATTTCTAAGTTAAAATCAGTTAAGCCAAAAGCGGTTAAAAGCTTGTTTCCTCTTATGTTTTCTAAAGCCCCTACGCTAGCACCTTCAGAAGAACTAACACTAATATTTTGTCCATCTCTATATTCACCATTAGGTATAAGTCTAGCGTCTAAGTCTTTATTCATCTTAGACTTTAAAAAAGTATTTTTAATTTGTGGCATACTTAATGTTTAATCCATTTAGATTTATTTCTAAATACTTGAGCAATCTCTTCAATCTTTATATTGCTTAAACGTATTTTAGCATTTCTAAGAGCGCTAGAACGGTCTTTTTTAAATCTATTTACTATGTATTCTTGCACATTTGCTCTACCTGATAATATTGAATAAGCTATATGCATATACATAGCTTGCTCTGCCATTTTAGGTAGTTTCATATCTAGATCAACAGCTAGACCATCAGATATATATTCTAATATTATTATTTTACCAGCTAAGTCACTTGAAAATGAAAAAGTACCTGTTCTTTCATTTATGGTAAACATGCCATTTACTTGAGCTTCTTCAGGTTGTAAACCATATCTTTGGCCTAATAAAAAATCTCTTTTAGGTATTCTATAATCATCGGGTTGTAAATCGGTTGTTAAAGATCTGTTTTTCCATTTTTCTTCAGTTAAAGATTCATTAGCTAAAGTGTTACTACCATCATTGTCTTGAGTAGGTATACCATCTGCATCTTGTACTGGCAGTTCTTTAGGATTTGAAGTAACTCTAGTAGGATATATTATGTGTTTAGCACCAGCGTCATCTATCCAAGAACATTTAACATAGTTAATGTAGTCTTGCGGTATAACTATAGATAAACTCGGTGGTATAGTTAGCTCTTGTGATTTAATACTTTTTAATGTATCATAGCTAAACTCTTGTAAACCTCTTTTAGCATGAAACATTATATCAGTTCTTTTAGCTGATGGAATTAGTTTTCCAGCCCCAATATATGCTACCATAAAGTTGTTTATAATATCATTTAAGCTAATGTATTCATAACTACCATAATTATTTTCAATAGCAGCTTTATTGAGTTCTACTAATACAGTAGCTAAATTAACCGGTGCAACAGCAAAGGTTATAACATTGCCTGAAAAACTAAAAGCTCCTGGTGCCGCGTTGTTTACTTTTACTGTAAAATTAGTGGAAGTAAGTTCAGTGTTAAATGTGCACGTAAATACTTTATTAACACCATCACCTGTAAAAGCTTGTTGACCAGAGTAGTATTGCGCATTAGTTTCTGTTAATAGTCCCATTTATTATGATTTTTCGTTTACTTCTTCTTGTTGTACTTTTTGTGCAGCAACCTGTATTATCTGTGGATCTCTTATTACAACGCCAGCATATAGTAATATCCTTAATATAACTTCTGTTCTTTCAGAATTATGCAAGTCAAAATCTAAATAACCTTGAGTAGATCCAGAGAACAAATCAGTAGAAGTTAATGTTAATACTGCAGTAGTTCCTGGTGTACCACCAAAATCAGAGCCTTGAAATGTAATTTGATCACCAACAACATACCCAGACCCTTGTGAAGTTACCGTAATTGAAGTAACCGTAGCTCCAGATACGACAACATCAAAAGTAGCTCCAGTTCCTGTACCACCTGTATAAGTAGCATTTACGTAAGTATTGTTAGTTGCTGATGCTACAGTATTTGATGATATTGAACTAGATATGTCACCTATATTAATAGCTGTAGCTACGTAAGGGTAATTTGTAAATACATACTGGCCTAACGATCCTAAATTATATCCCCACCTAATATCTGTTGGTTTTTTAACATATTGCATTTTAATATGAGTAGGATCAACTATTGTTTCAGGGTAAACTAAAGCTTTATTGTCTTCGTATAAATATATTGGATAGTTAGTAGTAGGTGCAGTTAAAGGAGCTTTTCTAATATTGTATATTTCAGCTCTACCTACTCTTTGTATTTCTTTGTATGTGCTAGTATTTGGTTCATAGGTAATTGAACCTAGTCTATACAACTCAGAAGGAGTTGTAAAAGGATTTGTACCACCAATAGTTTTTTCAGTTACTGTTTGGTCGTTTTCAGTTTTAAATTCTGCAATTTTTTCATCTGTAATAGCAACTCTATCAGAGTATTCCATATCAGACTGTGGCACACGTAGTTGTTGGTTTAAATCTTCAAAGTATGCTTCAAATATTTGTCTTTGAACCTGGCTACCTATTCTATTAAACTCATCAGGTGTCATATAACCACGCTGTTCACTGTTTAATATAAGTAATACCGTTTTATATACTGTATCTACGTTTATTGCCATTTTAATATTTTAAAAAGAGAGGTCACTTATGTAACCCCTCATAATTATAGTCACTTGTTATTTTAACTTTTTCTGTACGGTTTTATAAACCTCTACACCTTCATCAGTTTTAAACCATGCAGCTAATGCTGAATATGGATTTTCATCAAAAGGAATATTCATAAGTTTTCTATTATTACTAGCCCAAGTAAATGTTCTTTGATCTTGAGATAACTTCATTATTCCAGCTTCAACAGCTCTAATACCAAAGTTTCTTAATTCTACATTTTCATCATTTGCTAATTCTAAGAACAGATAAGGATTACCTCTAGCATATAGTAGTAAATCTCTTTTAAGTTCTTTAGAAGTCATTTTTGATACGCTAGAACCAAACTCAACTCTTAATATAGCTTCAGCTTGATCAATATCCATTGTACTAGCAGCGTTCATAGCTTCCATTTCCACTTGTAAATAATCTAACTCATCTACAGCTTCTTGAACATCATCTTTTTCAGCATAAAGCTTACCTTTATTTGGATGGTATAATGATAATAGCTTCTGCAATGCTTGATCAGATTTTGGCACCATTAAAACACCATCATCAAAAACAATATGGCCTAATGTAGCGGGTCCTTTTTGTTCATCTACAAACGGACTTTTCATATTAGTAGCATACCTAAGCTCCCTATTGTACCCTTTTTCTTCGTCAAAATACATTAAAGGCTTTCTCATGGAGTGCCTAGAATTTATTCTAAATGTTAAAGGAGATCTTTCATTTAATAAATGATAATACCTGTCTTTAATTTCCCAAGTATCTTTTTTAATTTCTTTTGCTACAGCTTTAGCTGCAGTCTTTTTTTCTTTTGTTTCCATAATATAATATAATATAATAATTAAAAAAGACCCCGCCGAAGCGGGATCTTATTGTTTGTTTTTATGCTATTGCGCTAACAGCTACACTTGGGTTCATTAATATAGCAGGACCTTCTTGGTTTGCCTGATATTTAATAACCGCTTCTCTCATCTCTGCTTTTAAAGCATCACGAGTTCCAGCAGTTGCTGTGAACAATAAGCTATCTGCTGTAGAAGCTCCTTGAGCAGCATATACAATTTCAACTTTATCAGTTGAGTTGTCTTTTACCTCAAAGATAGTGTCAGCCCATATTGGGTGAATAACACTACCTACTTTAGCTTTCATATATCCCATAATTTCTATCTTTTTAAATGTTAATAATTATACAGTTGATTTTAATAACACGAAGTTATTAGCACCTTGTACACAAAGACATCTTTCAGATAAGAAATTAACTCTCATTTCATCAACATCAGAAGTATAAGCTCCACCTACAGATCCAGTGATCCAAGACTTCATTCTTCTATCATCCGCTTCAGAAGCTCTATATCTTACGTGTAAGAAAGGTCTTCTAATGTTAGATCCTAATGACTGATCATAAACAGTTGAAGTTCCAGCAGGAACTAAAACACCGTCAATGTCACCAATCATACCTCTTGTAGCAAAATCATTTAGATATTTCCAGTCAGTTTTGTAGAAGTCATAAGAACCTCTTCTAAAACCAGAAAATCCAAAGTTAAGTGCCATATCTTCTTCGTTATTAAATAAACCGTAAGAAGCAGCACCAGTTGAAGCATAACCACCATTCATAGCAGCGATCATATCATCAAAATCAAGAGCGGTAGCTCTAGATAAGAACAACATATTTTCTTCAACAGCACCTTGAGTATCTAATTGTTTTAATATAGTATCAAAATCACCTAAAGCACCAGAACCAGGAGCAGCAGCACCAGCGAAATCGTTATAAACGTTTCCTCTAGCTTCGATAGCAGCAAATAAACCTTCAGTACCTTCTATACCAGTTGGCAAATTAGTTCCTCCACCTTTTTTCTCAGCTTCAACCATTGACATTTCCATATAATCTTCAAATCTTAATCTTGTTTCAGATTGAGACTTTAAATACCATAAGTATCCAGATGTTCCATCTTCAGTAGCAACTTCAACCCAACCAATTTGAGCTGTGTCAGAACCGTGTATTTGAAAATTATCTTTTAAAATAATTGGCTTGTTACTAAACTGAGTAAAATCAGGTTCTACAGAACCAGTCATACCAGAAGTTCCTTTTTTAAACTCAGAACCGTAAACAAATACTTTCAAGCCAGAAGCTGGAAGAGTACTTAAGTTAGCAACTTTGTAAGTTTTAACTGTTACAGCAGAAGTCATAGAACCTGCACTTCCAGTAGCATCAGCAACATTAGTTACTAAAGCTTTGATAGTGTTTATGCCGTCAGAAATTGCTATAGTAGCATCTTTTCTAATAACACACTCTTTACCGTCTTCTACAGGAACTGTTATTTCTTCGTTACCAGTTTTAGTAACAGCTTGATAAGAGATGTGAAGTCTATTTTGCTCAGACCAAATAACTTGATCAGAACTCATAGGCATTTCAGCTCCTACCATTCTCAAGAAACCACCAATAGTTCGGTTTCCGTATCTTTCTACTTCAGCTTCGTAAAGCTCAGGTAGATATTGTTGTGCAAAAGTGTTTGTGTCTCCAGTAGCATCACTATTAAAAGCAAGATAGTTTGAATCAGTAGCCATCTTCTTTTGGTGAGGAATTAAACTTGGAGGAAACGCGTTTGCAGGGCTTAAATTAGCAAATCCCATTTTTCTAAATTTTAATTGTTTTTATTTTTTATTCTTAATTTTAACTTAGAACTATCAACACCGCTTATTGCTTTTACTTTTAATCCATTAATATAAACATCACCTGTAGACGTAGTCCTTGGTTCATTTGTTATATTTTTAGATTTAGCCATCACATCTTTAACAGCATCGGCTTTGCCTTGCTCATAAAAATGATTAGCAATAGTATCAGCATTTTGTGCCGCGAAAATAGCTTTATGGTAACCTTTATAGTCTTTTACTTCACCCTTATTATCTAAGAACTTCCCGATTAGGTTAGTAAGATCAGATTGATTACTTGCAACACTTTCTTTATCACTAACGCCATATCTAAACTTCTTTTCTCCAATATTGAAGTCAAAACCTTTGAATTCTTGGTTGAAAAAGTTTTTAGTGTTAGATTTAAATGTATCGTGTTGTTGTTTTTGTATTTTCTGTTCTTCGTTGTATCTATTGAAAAAGTCAGTAGCTTTTTGTTGGTCTTGAGTTACGCCGGGTCTCAACTTGATTTCGTCGTAATATTTACTCTTAGTGTCCTCTAAAAATTTACGGGCTTTAGCAATTTCTTCTTTGAAGGCAAGTTTCTTTTTCTTTATATCTCGCTCTTCATCCACTTCTTCGTCATATGAAAAGTTATCTTCTAATAAGAAGTTAACCTCTTCCATGTCTAAATGTGGTTTAGTCTGTTTGTAGTATTCTCTAATTAAAGCATCGTCATTAACAGTGGAATAATCAGCACTTAATCTAACGTAGTCTTCTACAGTTCCACCTGTTTCTTCCATAAAAGAAACTAGCTTCTCGATGTTTTCAGGTAATTTTTTACCTGTAGCTTTCTCATCTTTTACAGCTTCTTTTAATTCTTGCTCTACTTCTTTTGTCTCTTCTTTTACTTCTTCTTCTGTAATTTCCTGTATAGGTATTACATTCTCTTTCTCCTGCTCTTGTTCAACTTCTTTGTTTTCGGCATTGTCAACAACCCTCTCAGGCTCAACATCCCCTTTTTGTTTTTCATTGATAACAAGTTTGATCGGTTCTTCCTCTTTGACAGCATTTTCTGGTTTTTTAGATAAATCTACTTTAATTGTTTCTTGTTTTTTAGTAAGTTTCTTAGGTTTAGTAGCTTTTTTCTTTACTTTAAACTCACCTTGTTCTAATACGCCATCGGCGCCTTGTTTTATTTCTTCTGACATAATATAATATAATAGTTAATAAAAAATTACTTAGGCATAAACTGCTCTAAGCCAAATCCACCCATATTGTCATTACCTGCGGATTCAAAGTTCTTTGGTAATAAATCATTTTTTCTTTGATCTATTAACTCAGATTGTTGCGTTGCTTGTATTTTAGTTCGTTCGTCTTTACGATCTTCTTTAAAACTTTCCTGTTGTTGTTTAGCTTGTCCTTGAGCTTGAGCTAGCTGTATGTTGTATTGGAACTCTTGTTGCATTAACTGCTGCTTGATTTGAGCTTCCATCTCCATCTTTTTTATGTCAAGCTGTGACTTAGCATTTTCTAACTGCACTTTTTGCTCAGTTAATATTTGCTGCTTTTGAGTTTCAGCTAAAGCAGTTTTTTCAGCCAACTCAGCGTTTGCTTGAGCTTGTGCTTGTATATTAGCTTGTTGTGCTTGCTGATCTCTTTCTTGTTTCTTTCTTCTTCTTTGCTTTATCGTTTGGTTTGCTAACTTTAAATTAGCAACGTTTCTAATATCAATAGCATCTTCAAGATCTATTTGACCTGCTTGTAAAGCAACTTGAATATTTTGTTCTAACTGTGCTTTTTGCTCTTCATCTGGTTCTAATTCTAAAAATACACCAAAATCATGTATACTTAAATCTATAAGCTCATCTAAAGTTCCTACGTTGTATTTAGATATACTTTGTTCTAAAGACATCCTTGTTAAAGGAAACATTAAAGCATCAGCTACTCTTAATGATATATTTTCACAAGCTCTAAGAGTTAAATATAAACTAGCTTGCATTATATGTCTTGTAGCTACATTAGAGTTAGCAGCAGCTAATTTTTGTAAACCAACTAATGATTGCTTATCTGGTAAAGTACCATCTCTAGCTTCATTTAAACCGGTCACGTCTCTAATCATTTTAAGATAATACTCATAAGTTTGTATTAATGATTGTATCTTACCCATACCGTTTGATGAAGAAAGCTCTTGTATTGGAACTTTACCTGGGTTCATACCACCATCTTGAGTCATTGATCTACCAACTAAAGATCCAGTTTGGAAATACATGTTCAATGCTTCAGCTGGGTTATAATTAGTACCATTACCTAAATCTACCTCTGCTAAACCATCTATATCCATGTATACACCGTCAGGTACTATCCTAGACATCACCTGTTGTAATTTTAAATGTGTTAGCTGTATCATATCAGCAAAGCCAGTTATCCTACTTACAATTGATTCTATACGACCTTTATACATCCTAGGAGCTACTATATTGTAATTCATATTAACTTTAGTAGTATCAGCATTAGGTCTAGTCATGTTTTCAGACATTTCCCATCTTAACATTTTTTCGTGTCCTAGTATCTTAGCTCCTGAGTATAAAACTTCAATTGACCTAAAAGCTTTTTTGAAACTTTCATTTTCAGGTGGATTAAACGTATCTGTTTTTTCTATAGCTTTTTCTAAACCAGTTGCCCCTTTTTTAATTTTAAATACTTGGTTTGTATAAGTCTTATATTCAAAATACAAAACTTGAACCGTGTCATCATCATATCTACCTGACCAGTTTCTAGTGTAATTTTGATTACCTGGATATTTTTGTATTTCTTCTAATTCATTAGATGTTAGATAAGGAAATTGTTTTTTAAGTTCTGGTAAGCTAATACTTTTAACTTCACCTACGTAATATAAATCTTCAAAATTAGGATCATCAGTATATGAATAAACTAAACTTGCTGGATCTACATAATCAACAGTAACACCTTCAGATCTATTAAAACAAGTTTTAACACAAGATATGCCTAAAACTGTTAAATCATAGTTTAATCTTCTTCTAGTTAAGTTATATTTGTTTTTATTAAGTATTGTATTTATAACTTCTTCTTCAGCAACTTCAATAGACTGCTTGTAATTCATTTGCATATGAAGTTCTAGCTCTTCTTCATCAATAGGTGCGTTTTCTTGATCTTTATTAAAGAAAAGATCCATACCTGTAACCTGCTTTACTTTATTTAAAAACTCTTTAGCATTTATATCAACTAATATATTTTCAGCATACTTAGTTCTTTTCTTTATTGATGTAGGATCTTGAGCAACTGCTTTAATATCATAAGTTCTTTGTGACATACCGTTAACAACAATATCTACAAACTTAGGTATAACTGGTACGGGCTTCCAGTCTAAGTTTAAATAAGATAAGTCACCATTAATAGATAATTCGTCTTTGTATTTTTGAATAGATTGTTCTCCTCTAGCGTATAATCTTAGCTTGTGAAAATTATTATAGTTCGTATTAAACCTATCATACCAGCCTCTATCATTTCTAAACCACTCAGATTCTATGGCTCTACCTACTTGTAAACCATAGTCATAAGAAGCTTTTTCTACATCTGGCACAACCTGATCTGGAAAAGAACTATTGTAATTAGTATTTATCATCTATTTTATTTTTGAATTATAACCCGTGTTATCATATCTTTTAATACCTAAAGCTACAGATTTCATTTGTCTTTTATTAACAGGTGTATACCTATTTTTATTACAAGCCATAACGGCTAAACCTGAGCTTATTGAAGCATCGTGCTTTGTTCTATTGTTTATATTGAACTTAGCCCAGTCTTCTAATGTCTTTTGATGGTACATGTCTCCATAACCATCTTCTTTTAATCCTACATAAGTCTCTATATAAGATTCAATTGCAGCAGCATGTGCTTGCTTAATGTCTTCACTTGAGTTAGGTATTCCACCTATTTCTTTTTCAGTTGTAGAAAGTTTATTCCAAACTTTATCAGGACGATTCATTGAATAATTCCTATAACCTCTTCGCTTTAAATAATATAAAAACCTTGGTTTGTTATTTTCAGCAAGTATTGGCATACCATAAAAAACCATCGCCATTAATACATCTTCAAAAAATATCTCAGCTGTTTGTGGCCTTGATATATATTCTAAAAAGAAATGATTAGGTGGTGCATCTTCCATAGAAAACTTTGTCAAACCATGTAAAGCTCCATTAGAACCTTTACCATCTACAGTGCCTGATATGTCGTAACTATCAAGGCCAAATGCTCCAATATGCTCATTTCCAGGATGTTTGCCATTACCTTTTATTATCACTCGATTTTGCAAACTTTTAGGTGGTACCCAGCTTATTTGAAACCTACCATTTCTATTAGGGTTAAATATAACCCTTGAATCTTTTATACCATTCTCCCATTGAAAGCTACCTACTGTAACAGCTGCTGAATTATTAAGTTCAGCATTAAAATCAATTTGTTCGTATATTTTAGTTAAGTTAAATAAACTATCTTTTGTTTCGTCTCTAAAAGCATGTGCTTCAGTTCTTGGAAACTGTCTATAGTATTCATTTAAACCATCAGGGTCATCCCTTAGGCCATCTACTTCGTTCTCCCAGTTTTCAATAACTCCTGTTGTAATTTCGTAACCATCAACTCCTTTGACTGAAGATTTGCCTCTAATGAAGACAGGTAATCCATAAGTATCGATGAATCCCTCGTAGTTCCACTCCATAGGAATGAACAAGCTATAGAGTCCAGAAGATGTTTGTCCGTTTCTATTTCTTTTGTTAACGTTTGAATTTCCGTATAGTTTTTTAAAATTGTCTCCACCTTTGTCTAAAGCATTTGAAGTACTACCCATCATACATTTACCTACGATTCTAGAACCAAGACGTAATGTAGTTTTTGTAACCCTCCAGTTATTTAATATATTATCAGGCCTCTCCCATTTACCACTTTCATCATGAGCTAATAGTTTTAGCTTTTCACCATCATAAGAGTTATCACCAGTGTTTTTCCAGTCAATAGTTGTATCAAGTCCGTCTAGTTCTCTAAGCTGTTCATTCGACTCAAGCTTTCTTCTAGTAAGTTTAGATGCTGGAACTCTATAAGCCAGTTCAGTTTTTGGCCGGTCCATACCATCTTGAATGGGTTTAAAAAAGAACGGGTAGTTAACTGATATGGGTACAACTTTATCCGTGAACATTTTTTTGGCATCTGCACCAGACTTGGACAATATACCGAATCTAGAGTCGGAAGATATTGTAGCTTGGTTAACAAGTTCTGCGCTTGACATAAAAGAGAATCCAGATCGTCTGTTTTTAAGGTAGCACATTCCGTAGCACCTTGTATCTGCTTTACATGCTTCCCAAAATATAAAGAAGAGTCTATTTGCTTCTCTATAATCTGGTGCTCCAATATCGATTTTTGACCATTGCAAATACATATAGTGAGTACCAGTAATGTAAGTAGCCAGACCCTTATTATAGAACCAGAATCCTTTATCTCTTTTTTCAAATTCTTTATCAATGTAGTCATACCACTTTTCTTTAAATTCATTTGGATATTCTTCCCAATCAAATCTGCTCTTAATCTTACTTAACTCTTTTGGGTATTCTTGTTTTTCCCAGTGTTGTTCAATTTTATTTTCGCTTCGTTTATACGGTTCATCTGCTGCTGGTAAAGCAATCCTGAGATTCTGTATTTCAATGATTTGTCCAATTTTACCTGTTTTACTTATTACTATAAAATCATAATCAGAATTATAACCATAATCCCATTTTTTAAACCTATTGTTTTTAGCTAATATCTTAGGATTTACAACGTCCTTAATTTCTTTCCAAAGAGTTTGATTATAACTCACTTACTTCTCCCTTCTGCAAAACCTCTAAAAGTTTTTTCAACTTTAACTTCTTTAGGTTTTTCATTTAACATCTCTTCCTCTGTTTGTATCTTAGTTAATATTTCAAAAGCGTCCATTATAGCTAGCTTTTTAGTAGCGGCAGCATTCTTTAATCTATCAGCGCTTACATCGTCGTCTGAGTCTACGATCTTTTCTTTTGCTACCTTAATTAACTCCTCAATTGCTTTTTGCCCAGCTTGGATTATTTTCTTTTTCGTTTCCTTGGTATTCATGCGTTAAGGCTATATCATTTGATTTCATACAATAAAGTCGTTCACCTTCTATAATAAACTCAAATTCAGAGTTAGGGGTAAACGTAATAAGTGTTCCAGGAGTTATTCCTACGGCTTCTAAGGCATTATTAGTATATTTCACTATACCAACGTTAGGTTGTTCTTTCCTGTTCTCTAATAAGTTTTGGTTTTTAAGTGGTTTTACAAAGCAGTAATCTAAATGTGGTTTTAAATTATACATATAGATTTGCCCTGGTGAAACAAAATAAAGATCATCTTTAAAATGAGTTGAACTATTACGTTCATTTCCTCTTTGATCATACCACCTTCTAAATACATTATGATGGATATATAACTCATCTCCTATATTTATTTTAGTAGTATAAGCTGCAGGAGTAGAAACTACTACAGCTTTTTTACTAATAAATCTATGGTTTTCAATGCTAGTATTGATAATAAGGTTATTATTACCAACTCTTCGTATATTGTCATACCTATCATCATATGGCTTAACAATAAAGCTATATAAGCTTTTCATTAATACTTAAGATCGTACTCTACAGATATTGACATATTAGCATTAAACTTTTTCCAAGGTAAGACTTCATTATTTTTAGTTATAAAAATATTATATGATTGGTCTTTATCTTCAAAAAGTATATCACTAATTGTATGTCCACCGTATACTTCTTGACCAGTTGAATAATGCATTGCATCGTTCTTATAGTCAGAACCTATACTAATCTTCCTTATTACCTTCGACATCTTCTTTTATCTCAGTATAAGTACCATCTTCAACATTGATGTTAATAGCACCGTATTGTTTTTCTAACACAGTTTTATATTCTTCAATATCTTTATTTGCAGCGGCTATTTCGTGTAATAACCCGTGCTTTTGACTTTCTAATACGCCTATGTTATGCAGCAATTCATTAAGCTTAGTTTGTTGCTCTTGAATAGTTTTTAACTCTTCTTCTTTGATTTTCATTTGATTAGATTTAATTAATTATATTTCTTATTTATATATTTACTTGTTTTAAGTGGTTTTTACGTTGCTTGAGGTGTGCTCGTGTCTATACCACTGCCAGATTTAGCAGATTGCATATTAACACTTACGGCGTTTTTATCAGAGTAAGGAGCATCACTAACAATATTTGTAACAGTACTACTAGGAGCACTAAACCCAGAACTAGCGCCATTTAAAGAAGTTCCTACACCATTAACTATATCTGTTTGATCCATGCTAGAATTAGATGTTCCGTGGTTGTTTCCTTTGTAATCTTGAACAATAAGAGAAGTACCATCATAAGAAACTCCTTCACCTAATTTCCACCAAGCTACAGGAGCTGTACCAGAAAAAGTATTTAAATCACTAGGAAGACCTTCATTATAAATTTCTCTTACTTCACTTGATGATAGTTGTTTATTCCATAAAGAAATGTTTGAAATTTTACCATCATAATACCCGTGATACCAACGAGCAATTCTATTAGCGTTAGAACTACTTGCACTACCATTTAAAGTACCAAAAGTTATAGCACTTCCATCAATGTAAGCTTGTACGGTTGTACCCTGTTTAGTTATTATATAATTATGCCAATTACCATCAGTAAGATTATTACCACCATTAAAATAATATGTAGGATACGGACCTGTATTCCAAAAAAAACTAAACCCAACGTTTTTATAGGCAGATCCACCTTCTATAGTCATAACAAATTTATTTGAAAAAGCTTCTAAAGCAAATAAAGCTTGGTTTGAAGCTGTTGTTGTAGTATTAAACCATAAACTGCAACTGAAATCATTGCCTGCAATATCTAAACTTGAATCAGAACCTAAATCTATATAATCACTACTTCCAGAATCAAAATTCATAGCATATTTACTATAAGGTGCAACTGTTTGTAAGTCGCTTTGAACAAGGTTTGATTGAGACATTCCTGAGCTTTCGCCGTTTAATGTAGATACTGACTGATCAAACTTACTTACCAATCCGTTACCAGTTGTTACTATAGTACCATTATT
>Ga0208157_1000873_pt1 | contig 14894 bp, 7 predicted proteins | sample 5_EtaG_FD_184077 | JGI IMG/M metagenome (GOLD analysis project Ga0208157, IMG submission 184077) | Marine viral communities from the Subarctic Pacific Ocean - 5_ETSP_OMZ_AT15132 metaG (SPAdes) (version 2) | ecosystem: Environmental > Aquatic > Marine > Oceanic | place: Pacific Ocean | collected...
TGATGAACTAAATTTTGGAATCATGTTATCCCGAACTATAAACCGAAAGAACGAACGTGTTCTTTGGCCCAGAATTGGTTTGGAATATGGAAATTTCACATCTCTGGCTGCTGTTTCTCAGTATGGCAAACTTACCGGCATTAAAGATATAAACAGAGGTAAAAATTTAGAGATCAAACCGTACGTAATAGGTGGGGCTCAGGAAATTCGTCCCGATCTTGCTAATGAAGATACCAATGTTGAGTATACTGAGGATATTGGAGTAGATATTAAATATGGAATTTCGTCAAATCTGACATTAGACCTTACCATAAACACTGATTTTGCTCAAGTTGAATCAGATAATGTCCAGCTAAACCTCACTCGTTTTAACCTATTCTTCCCTGAAAAAAGAGAGTTCTTTTTAGAAAGATCCGGACTTTTTGAACATGGTAATTTACGCAGTACCCAAACTTACTTTTCAAGAAGAATTGGATTGACCAATGAAATTCTTGCAGGTGCAAGGATGACGGGGCAGATCGGAAAAACATCAATTGGGGCATTAAACATTGAGACCGGAAATAAAATGAAAGATTTTCTGGGTTCAAACTCCACGAATAATACTGTGATTCGTTTTAGAAACGACATATTCCCAAGAGCAACTGCCGGTGCTATATTTACAAATACTCAGCTCGGGAATGATTATAACAGAGCTTTAGGAATTGATACTCAGTACCGGTTTGGCAGTGCCAGTCTTTTCAACGCATGGTTTACAAATGTTTGGGACGATCAGGAACTCTTGAATGATGCTGCCGGACATGCTTCAATTCGGTTGAGAAATGATCTGTATTCGGGACAATTATCTTACACTAATGTTGGTGTTAACTATAGCCCCTCTCTTGGTTTTGTTCGCAGACGGAATATGAGACAATATGATGTAAGAGGAAGTTACAGCCCAACGATACCAAAGGTTGAAACACTTAACAGGGTCATTATTAGTGGATTATATGATTATATAGAAGGTCAGGATGGTGTAAAACAGTCTACAGAATTTGAATTTGGCGGCACACTTGAATTTCAAAGAAGAGATCGTTTGTCAATGGAATTCAGTAATCAATTCGAACGATTGTTTGCTCCATTCTCCATTCGCCAAAATACTACCATTCAGGCAGGAGATTATACCTTTAATCGTTTTCAAATAAACGGAGAAACAGATTCAAGCAGAAGATTATTTGCAAATGCAGGCATTGAATTCGGTGAATTTTTCAATGGTAACAGAACAGATATAAGTGGTGGATTTGGTTTGAGACAATCACAACATCTTACACTTGAAGGTCGAATCAATCATTCTATTATAGATCTACCTGTAAATAATGGAGAATTTGAAGCTACAACAGTTTCGATGTCTATTTTGGGTGCGTTCAGCAGAAAACTCTTCACCAAAACATTGATACAATACGATAACTTTTCACGGAATATTCAAGCTAATCTTCGTGTGGATTGGATCCATACTCCGGGAAGTGATCTGTTCTTTGTTTATAACACTTCTTACCACCTTACCGGTGATAATGAAGTTCTATTTGATCCGAACAGAGATCTGATAATGAATAATGAGATCGCAATTGTTAAGCTAACCTATTTGATACTGCTGTAAATAGGAATATGAACACCACTCTTTTAAAGCTACGAGTGGTGTTCAAATATTATTTAATCTTCGAGGTCTGTATTCGTTTCTGAAAGTTTTGCCAGAGTAAAAGCACCTGCAGCCATTACAAGATCTCTCACTGCTACATCCACATAATGCCATGTAAACAACAAAGTTAATGCAATAGCGATTAACCAAGTCATTACTAAATAAGCTCCTTCCTTTACTTTATAAAAGACCAAAGCTCCTGCAACGATCTCAATCACTCCTACGATCATCATAAATGTGGAAGCTTCAAAAGGAAGAATTTCGATAACAGACGGAGCCAGATAGTGTGTCCAATCGGTTAAAATATTGGAAAACTTATCTAAACCTGCCACTATAGGTACGATCCCATAAGTATATTTAAGTATAGATTGAATTTGAGTAGTATTTGAATTCATAATTATGTTGTTTTGAGTTAAGCTTTCGTTAGCGTTTACCCTTTAGATTGAAAAATTGAATTCCGGTTACATTTTTTTTGTAACCACTTAGCTGATATTTCATCTAATGTGAAAAAGACTTTATGAAAACACTTAGAATTCAAGATCACACTACTTACAACTTCTCAGATAATGAGATAGTTAAACGTATTCTGAATGGAGAGAAAGAGCTATACGAGATTCTGGTAAGGAGGAATAATCAAAAGCTGTTCAGAGTTTTACGCGGATACTTGAAAAATGAGATGGACGTTAAAGACGCTATGCAGGAAACCTACCTGAAAGCGTTCGAAAAACTAGGTCAGTTTAACCATCAATCTGAATTTTCTACCTGGCTGATAAGAATAGGTATCAACGAAGCCCTTGCCCGACTTAATTCTTTTAAAAAATCTTTTGAGCTCATCGATCATTCTGTCCCGCTTTCATCCCAAAGATCTTTCAAAACCGATCACATCCAAGAACTTAACCCTGAAAGAAAAATGATTCAAAAAGAATCTGTTGTGTTACTGGAAAAAGCAGTTGATCAGCTTAAACCAAAATACCGGGCTCCTTTCATAATGCAGGAAACGGAAGGAATGAGTGTTAAAGAAATTTCGCATTGTTTAGATATTACTGAGTCAAACGTGAAAGTTCGTGTACACCGTGCTCGTACTATGATCAAAGAGCATTTATTTGACCTGTCGATCGATCAAAACATTCTGGAATTTGGCTTTAGTAAATGTGATGAAATCACAGAAAAAGTGATGGCTGTAATTTTCGATAACTAAAATTTAGTTACCGTTCACAACAAAGGATTTGAATGTGAAGTTTTACCCTAAACTTCACAACTCAGAATCACTCAGTTTTATCCCATAAAAAACCCCGACCCACATTCCGCAGGTCAGGGTTTATCCTGTTCTCCATGAAAGAAATTCTTAGTGTACTTAGGCGAAGCAATCTCTATTATCAAATTCTTTTTCTGAGATTGCTTCGTCACATACGTTCTTTGCAAAAGTATTCGATACTTCCTGAATGTAATAGTCAGAATGTTTATAAAAAGGGTTTGTGGAAAGGTTGTTAAATATGTGGAAAACTGTTCTAATAGTTGTAAAAGCTGCTTTTTTTTATTGGATAGTTACCTAAGTAATATTACTTTCTTTTCTATAAAATTAGAGCTCAAGTACTGGAATACTTGAGCTCGGTTAAAGTTTTACTTTATGGCCATTGTTTTAACGCTTAAGCGTTAATTCAATGGTTATTTTTTTTTCCAGAGTTTTTTTCTCTGTCGACTCTCCAATAATGGTATAGCTTTCACTATTTATTGGCGGGTAATATTTACCCCTTTTCAATGGTTTTCCCATTTCTTTTCCTTTGATTAATATTTAGTACTGAAAAGTACACCAATGACTTTCACTGGATTTGTTCTAAGCTCTTTTTCATACAAAAGTCAGGTACATATCTGCACCCGACTTTCGTATAATTCGTCTAAGCCTTGTTTCTTACGAACAACCTGAAGTTGAACCGCAGGTAATACATTTCATACACGTTCCGTTTCTAACCATCGTCATGCTACCACATTCCGGACAAGCATCACCGGTATAACCCAACTGCTTAGCCTTTTCGTAATCAGTTTCGTAGCTGGATCCTGCTTTCGCTTTAGCCTGTGGTGCAACTGCATCCACTGTTTGTTTCTGCGGTTCTGCAACCGGAGTTTTTGCAACAGTTTTAGTCGTTTCCACTACTTCTCCGCCGGGCGTTGGACGAAGATCTCTGGTTGAGATCTCATCAGCAGGAACATGAGCTAAGTCTTCACGACCTAAGTAAGCAACCGCTAATTCACGGAAGATATAATCGATCACTGAAGTACTCATTTTCACATGAGGATTTCCGGTAACCATTCCGCTTGGCTCGAACTTGGTGAATACAAAAGCATCCACAAACTCTTCTAACGGCACTCCGTGTTGTAAACCAAGAGAGATAGAAATTGCAAAACAGTTCAGTAAACTTCTGAATGCAGCTCCTTCACGATGCATATCAATAAAGATCTCGCCAAGCTGACCATTTTCGTATTCTCCGGTTCTCAGATAAACACTTTGTCCACCGATCTTAACCTTCTGAGTATAACCTTCTCTTCGGAATGGAAGTCTCTGGCGACGAGCTAAATATTTATGAATAATTCTCTCAGCAACTTCAACAACTTTGTCTTGTTCTGCTGTTGTTGATCCATCTACAGTATCCTCTTCTTCCTCTTCCAGTTCTTCAAATACATCAGCCAAACTGTTCAGCGGCTGACTCAATTTTGAACCGTCACGATAAAGCGCATTTGCTTTCAACATCATTTCCCATGAAAGCATATAAGCATCTTTCATGTCTTCGATGGTAGCTTCGTTCGGAAGGTTGATGGTTTTTGAAATTGCTCCGGACAAGAACGGTTGAGCTGCTGCCATCATTCTGATGTGACCGCGAGCTGAAATAAATCTTGTTCCTGTTCTACCACATTTATTCGCACAATCAAAAACAGCCAGATGCTCGTCTTTTAAATAAGGAGCTCCTTCCACTGTCATAGTTCCGCACACATAATCATTTGCTTCGGTGATCTGCTCGCGACTGAATCCTAAGTGACGCAACATATCAAAAGTCACATCGCTGAGTTGCTCTTCAGTGATTTCCAGAACATCTTTGCAGAAATCTTCGCCTAGAGTCCACTGATTGAACGCAAATTTGATATCAAAACTACTTGGCAGTGCTGCTTCAACAGCTTCCAGTTTTTCATCAGTAAATCCTTTCGCTTTTAGTGTCTCAGGATTTATATGTGGGCAACCATCTAAACTAGCTGCGCCTTTAGCATAATCGATAATGGCTTTGGACTCTTTTGCAGAATAGCCCAATGTCTTTAAAGCTTTCGGTACACTTTGGTTGATGATCTTAAAATAACCACCGCCTGCAAGTTTCTTGAATTTCACTAGCGCGAAGTCAGGCTCAACTCCCGTAGTATCACAATCCATAACCAAACCAATAGTTCCGGTTGGTGCAAGCACAGTTACCTGAGCATTTCGGTATCCGTTTTTCTCACCAAGTGCCACAGCGCGATCAGAATTTTCTTTGGCTGCCTTTAGCAGGTAATCAGGACAAATTGTAGCATCGATTCCCATCGGTTTAACCGTTAATCCTTCATATTCTTTAGGATCAGCATTGTAAGCTGCTCTTCTGTGATTTCTCATCACGCGAAGCATATGCTCTTTGTTTCTTTCGTAACCTTTAAAAGCACCTAATTCACCGGCCATTTCAGCACTGGTTTCATACGCTTTCATATGCATTATCGAAGTGATGGCTCCGGCTGTCGCTATTCCTTCATCACTGTCATAAGGAATTCCCTGAACCATTAAAGCGGCTCCGATATTTGCATATCCAAGACCTAATGTTCTGAATACATAAGACAGATCAGCAATTTCTTTAGATGGGAACTGAGCCATCAATACTGAGATCTCAAGGACGGTTGTCCAGATTCTTGAAGCATAACTAATTGACTCAACATCAAATGTAGTGCATTCTTCATCTTTGAAATATTTCATCAGATTCAAAGAAGCCAAATTACATGCTGTGTTATCCAGAAACATGTACTCAGAGCAAGGATTACTTGCTTTGATCTCGCCATCTTCCGGGCAAGTATGCCATTCGTTGATGGTGTCATGATATTGTGTTCCCGGATCTGCAGAAGCCCAGGCTGCGTAAGCAATCTGGTCCCAAAGATCATTTGCTTCAATCACTTTCATTGGTTCCGGTTCGCGACCTTCTTTCTTCGCTTTTGCTTTTTCAACTCTCCAGATAAGATTCCACTGTCCGTCGTCTTTAACCGCCTGCATAAACGCATTCGGAACACGAACGGAGTTATTGGAATTTTGTCCTGCTACAGTAGCATAAGCTTCTGAGTTCCAGTCAGTGTCGTACGTATCAAACTTAATGTCTGTAACGCCCTGAGCTGCCAACTGAATTACACGTTCAATATAGTTAAGCGGAACCTGATCACGTTTTGCCTGACGAATTACTTTTCCAAGCTCTTTATTCTTCAGTGGATCTCGACTCATTGCGCCGTTAAAAGTTCTGCCTTCGATCTCAACAGGAGTATGGCATAACTTGATAATATCTTTTAAATGCTTTTGCGTGATCTTTGAACCGGAAACCAGAGCCGCAACTTTTTGCTCTTCCTGAACTTTCCAGTTGATGTACTCTTCTATATCCGGATGGTCCAGATCAAGGGTAACCATTTTAGCAGCACGACGAGTTGTTCCACCAGACTTGATGGCTCCCGCTGCTCTGTCACCAATTTTCAGGAAGCTCATTAATCCGGATGATTTACCACCACCACTTAAAGGCTCATTGGCTCCACGAATATTGGAGAAATTACTTCCTGTTCCTGATCCATACTTGAAAAGACGAGCTTCACGAACCCAAAGATCCATGATCCCACCTTCATTCACCAAGTCATCATCTACACTCTGGATAAAACAAGCGTGTGGCTGCGGATGCGTGTAGGAATCTTTTGATTTTGTAAGCTTTCCGGTCTTTGCATCCACATAGTAATGACCCTGAGCCGGACCGTTAATTCCATACGCCCAGTTCAATCCTGTATTAAACCATTGCGGAGAATTCGGTGCCGCCATTTGGTTGGCAAGCATATAGCAAAGCTCTTCATAAAACACTTTCGCGTCTTCCTCTGAATCAAAATAATCGTGCTTCCAACCCCAATACGTCCAACAACCCGCTAGTCTGTTGAAAACCTGCCGACTGTCTACCTCATGTGTAAATCTGTCTTTTTCGTCCAGCTCTTTCAAGGCTTTTGAATCAGCTTCTGATCTTTGTAACCATTTAGGCACTCCTTTCTCAGAAACTTTTTTAAGCTTGGCCGGCACTCCTGCTTTACGGAAATATTTTTGCGCTATAATATCAGTTGCAACTTGAGACCAACTGTCAGGAACCTGAACGTCAGACATATGGAAAACCTGTGAACCATCCGGGTTCTTGATTTCCGAAGTTCGGGATTCAAATTTCATTGAGTCGTATGGGGTCTTCCAATCCGCTTGAGTATAGAAGCGCGTAAATTTCATTTATTTCTCCGTTTTTTCATTGCTAAAATCTTCTTTGTGTCTTCGGGCTGATAGAGCAGGTTAAACCTTTAAGCCAGGAGCCTATTCTCCTTTAGAAGTGAGATTTAATATAGATGTGAGGCTTGGAGTGAGCAAGTTAAATCTGAATTACTTTTCCACAAAAAGGAACACTTATCCACATTAATAATTACCAGATTAATTCCCTCGAAAAAAGCAGTGCTATTAATGATTTTTATTGTGATTTATCTAAAAAATAAATCCGCAATAAAATAATAAAATCTTTCTTTAAGCATCTTTAAAGAAAGATTTTATTAAAATCACGAATTGAAAGTTATCCACATTTATATTATATAAATATTCATTTTATATATAATAATATTAATAAATAATTAAATTTTTTATATATTTTTGATAATATTATATACTGAATTTAATAGTTAAATATAGTCTATAATTTAATCTTGATTTTTTTACAATAGATTAACTTGAACTACTTATTCCGCTGAAAAATAAAATGCTCCCGGGATAATTCCTGTTGGAAAACTGTCTACCTTTACACCGTTAAGATTGTATTGAATTGCTAACCCGGACTGGGCAAAATTCTTGGCATCAGCTCCCCAAATAAATTGACCTTCATCCGATGTGGAAAACCCTAATGAATAAAAATTCTTTTCTATAAATGCTGAATCTATAACTTCAAAAGTATTCATATCAATACTCATTACATTCCCGTTCATCAGGTAAGCAACATCATCCAAATCATTGAGTACCAAATCGCCCGGATGTCCACCAACTTCAAAACTGGTTACCACTTCAGCTGTTGTACCATTGATCACATAGATCATTCCGGGAGTGTCATCATTAGGATCGCTGAAGTCGCCGTAAGCTCCTGCACAAACTACCCATAACTGATCGTTGTCTTGCTTCAAAATACTTACAGGATTATCACCTACCGTAATGGTTCCGGTAACTTCATCTGTAGCCGTATTTATTACACTGAGTGTATTGCTATTACCAAATCCGCTATTAGCCACGTAAACACGCTCGCCAACAACAGCTATTCCCTCAGGGTTTGATCCCACTGCAATAATGGAAGCTTCTTCATTGGTTTCCAGATCGATCACAGAAACCGAATTCCCAAAAAGATTTGTAACATACGCTTTGTTTTCGCTTACCTGAACCAGCTCTCTGGGACTGGCTTCATTCGCAATTCTGATGGTTGCTATCTTTGTCAATGTTTCCTTATCCACCACTTCAATTTTGCTGGAATTATTTACAACCAGATATAAACGATCTCCAATTTCCGTAGCGCTGTAAAGTATATCTCCTATTGGTGAACCATTTTCATTTTCATATTGGTTTTGAGATACTTCGCCTGTTACAGGATCATAAGCAGTGATACTTGCATTGGCTTTTCCAAAATTTCCTTCATTGAGAACAAATACTCCGTTCAAAGTTGTTCCTGAATCTGAATCACTTTTCTTACAAGCTGCAGTTAGGGATATTATTATTACAAATGCGATCAGCAGTGGTCTTTTCATTAGTTATCGTTTTTATGTTTTATAGTTAGTGTTATTAAAAAATTTCTGAGGGGTTGCGGATACAGGCGCACTACTTCATACTGCTCATCCAGAATATTATTCACCTGCATACTAAGATCGAGTTGTGTTTTCCTGATGGTTTTCGAATAATTGATCGATGCATCCAGCACGAAGTAGGACGGTTCAGGATCTCGAATGTCATTTTGTTCCGTGGAGTATCTTTCTGAGACCCAGTTGCCGTATAATGATGTTCTCAAATTTCCTCTGCTCACTGAAAATGATCCCGAATATTTCCATTTCGGCACATATGGAAGTTGGTCACCGACAGCGGCATCACCTTCAAATCTGGCTTCATCAATTGTAGACCTTGTGTAACTCGAAGATTGAGAATAGCTGAGTTTATAAGTTCCCAATTCAAATTCTTTGAAAGCAGTCCATTCTACGCCATAACTTAACAGTGACAGATAATTCTGAGCCCTGAAAAAAGTTCCACCTCCGGGATTCCATTTAATCCCATTCGAAATATCCATTCTGAAAAAAGTAAGATTATGATCTCCTGCATTTTTCCACTCATCCGTTATTCCGATCCCTGCTTCTGTTAAAATTGCAGTTTCCGGCTTCAGGTCTTCATTACCACCTTGTGGCCAGTACAGATCATTAAAAGTAGGAGCTCTGAAATTCCTTGAAACCAGTGAATGAAAGTATATTTCATCATCGATGATCTGATAGTTGATCCCAAGCGAAGGACTCACCGCTGCTCCGAAATCAGAATAGTGATCCACTCTAATGGTGGGGAAAATTCCCAGAGCCTTCGTTGGTGATATTTCCGCCATCAACTGCTCACTTAAAAGTTTTCTGTATTTTTTCTCAGTGTAGTTATTGGTCTTTACTTCTGTAAAGTATGCTGATGTTATATTTGTGAGCGACACCACTGGAGAAAAGTACGCGGTTGCAGTCCACTCATTATTCCACTCTCTTCCCGTACTGATACTTTCAATATTTCTGTTCGGATCAAAATAGTCGAGATCGGTTTGTGCCAGATAGGATTTAATTCCGTGTTGCACATTGCCCCTTCTGAAATGAAATGAATTTACCCAACGATATGCCGAATCATATTGTCTGGAAGTTCCCGATCCGACGAATACATTTTCGAGAATTTCATGATCTGATTTCAGATACCAGAATTTTGACTGAAACCTTTTTCCTTCTCTGTTCCATCCGGCTTGTAGTTGAAACTGATCGTTATCAAAAGTCGCGTGCCGTCGATTTTCTTCCTGCTCCGTATTTCTGTCGTAATACCTATAATCGTTCTCATTTTCCTGAATTGACCCGCCTAAACCCAGCGTCCAGGTTCCTGTTTCAAATCCGATATTCCCAAATGTGATATAATTGGAGTTGGAACCTATTGATTGTCCTGCAGTAAACTCTCCGGAATTTATCGAAGAAGCCAATGATACTGACCCGCTGATACCACTGCCATAAGTTGAACTTCCTGAACCTGAACTGACTTCAACTGAAGAAAATGCTCCTGACCTGATCAAAGAAAGGTCGAGTACACCTAGCATTGAATGATTAATCGGCATGCCTTCCCAAAGCACGCGGGTTTGCTCTCCTCCAAAGCCTCTGAATGAAGCTAATGAAACAGCTCCCGGAGCATTTGACCGAACAAAAATAGAAGAATATCTGCTTAGTGCTTCACCAAGTGATTGTCCATTTGTATTCGCTAACTGAACCGAATCAATCAATACAGTATGACTTGGTTGCTTAATAAGAGGAATTCTGTAGCGGGTGGATGTAACTGTGATCTCTTTCATTTTCAGAGTATCAGAGACAACCTGCGCCGGTACATTCGCAGAAAGCCAAAGTGAAACAGCTATAAAAAGGGTTATAAACCTCATGTAATAATTCTTAGATCTTTTTTCCCGAAAGATGCTATGAAAAATTTACGTATTGGCAGGTCTCCTGGCTTTCCTTGTGCAGCGCCTTCCCGATCCTATTGATCAGTGGCAAAGGTGAGGCTGCGGTTCCGGCTATTGCCGAAAAGGATTACAGTTGCGGGAACAGCTTCCGATTTAGCTGAAGATTCAGATTCACGGAATTCCCTTTTAATTCAGAAACGAACTTGTTTCCAAAACCAACACCGTTGATTTTTAAATTACAAACAGATCAAATCACAAACAACCCCCCTTGAATAAGGAATATGGAATATCCAATGTCCAATATCCAACATTCAATTTCCCTTTATCTGTATTTGTATCCTCAACCCTTTGGAAATTGGTTATTCCTTGTTGGTTATTGGATATTGAGTGTTGGTTGTTGGGTGTTGGGTGTTGTATTACTTAATAAGCGTCATCCTTCTTGTTTGCACAAAATCTCCTGCAGTAATTCGATAGAAATAAATACCACTTGAAAGATTTGAGGCATCGAAACTAAGAGTATAACTCCCTGCAGCTTTTCTCCCGTTCTGGAGCGTTTGCACCAATCTTCCCGTTATGTCATATACTGATATTTTTACTTCTCTTGCTTCCGGTAATTCGTAAGTGATATTGGTACTTGGATTGAAGGGGTTTGGGTAGTTTTGGTGGAGGGTTGGCGTAATTGGAATTTTTGAGTTTTGTTCGTTTGATGTAATAATAATTGAACCTAATTGAACAACCACAGAAGGGTTACCTTCATTTAAAATAGCTTTTAGCTCTTTTATTGGAAACTGGGCTAAGTTTTCGCTAGCTACAATATCAAACTCCAGTAAGCTCCCACTTCCTGTAAAGCCAGTAGAAGTTGCTCCGGAAATAAATAAAGAATCAGTATTCACTAAATTATAATACACGGTAAAATTTTCAAGCAACTCTGACTTTTGTAGTTCTCCTGCTATCTTTATTGCTGATGTATCTATTTCAAAACCAAATGAAAAAGCATCAATAGTATCTTGATTGGGATTATCAATCTCAATAGATACTGTTAGTATTTCCCCGATACCTCCTTCAATATCGGGGATTGTTATTGTTACCTGTCCAAAAACTTGAAAGCTCGTTAATAAAGTGATTGCTGCAATTAGAAACACTCTCATATCATTTTATTAAAAGCATTTTCTGAGTTTTTATAACATCACCTACAAATAACCTGTAAAAATAAATTCCACTAGCGTTGTTTTGTGCATCCCATACAACAGTATGGCTACCTGCCACTACTGATTCATTTACTAACGTCGCTATCTTTTGTCCCAGCGCACTATAAATCTCAAGCCTTACTTGTGCTTTTTCAGGCAAGTTATATGAAATATTTGTAGTTGGGTTAAATGGATTGGGGTAATTTTGCATTAATGACACTTCAGTAGGAAGTTCCTGAATAAATACTGTTTCAAACTCCTTTTTAGAATTTTCATTGATACGATACTCTCCGTTCAATGCGAGTCCGTCATTTTCCGAATTCCTTCTGATAGATAAAGACATTTCAGTATTTTCATTTATTGGCTTTAATCCATACAAAGAATAATAAATCCTATTCTCATTGATATTAGATGAAAGTGTCCAACTTTCAGGAACCCCCTTTAATGAGATATCAGATATTTCATTAGTCAGATCGAAACTAAATTCCAGAGAGGTAATATCACCAGTAATGCTCGAAACATTCAATGGAATTCGAATTTCTTTTGCTTCAGTAGTTAAAGATTCACCAAATTCAATACTTGCAAAACTAGGTTCGGTTTTTTGATTGGTAAGTCCACAATTTAATTGATCAATAAGTTTAACATCAAACTTTAGAATCTGGGAACCATCGTATGCTGTAATCATACCATTTCCGGTAACATCTGCAGCACTGGAATCAACACCGATAATTGGAAAAGGGTCTAAAAAGACAGTATGTTTTAGAATCTCTGCGGCATCATTGGCGGATACTATACCGTTTCCATCGGCATCTCCACAAACGTATGGGGCAATTTGAATAGAACCTGAAACGGAATTTGAAGCTGGATTTCCTTCATTCAATAGGATTTCGTTGAAGTTTATGGCTACTGTTCCACTTCCCAATGTTTTAAAAGTTAAATTCAAGAGATTACCTGAGGTCGAAATATCTGAAGTTCCCTGACCTGAAATTAATCCCGGTTTAAAATCGGTTGAATTGAATTCGATTGAGTATTCGTCGGTCAAATCTCCTTTTGAAACATTAATCAATTCCAACAAAGAATTATCAAAACCCAAATCGATTTCAAAAGAACTGAATGTTCCGCCATCAGGATTTGAAATATTAAGCGGTAGTATAATCTCATTGCTTAATAATGCGGTTGTATCTGGAAGACTGAATGTAACTATTGAAGCCGGTTTGCCTTTAATAATTAAATCTTTTTGAGAAACTAAAATATCATTATCATTAACATCTTTGACTTCTACTTCTGATAATGATATAACTGTTTCACCCTCTTCAGGAATTTCATTAATCAGCTTAAAAGTGACCGTAGAGAGCTCACCAAAACCGGATGAACTTCCTGATGTCCTTGAAATACCAACTCCTATTGTTCCCTTTTCTGAATCATTCTGTGCAAAATAGACCGGACTTGAACCCAAGAAATCTCCCGATGCATCAGATACATATTCTATAAACTCAGGATCATAATTAATTACATAACTGGCACCAAACACATCGCTAAGTGTTGAGTCAGTATTTCCTAACCACACATTCAACTCAAAGCTTGAATTAAGTGTTATTTTGTCATCGCTCATCAATGACATCGGTGGATTGCCATTTTGAGAGGTAGAAATAACCTCTTTGGATAATGCTTTTGCATTTACTGAGTGCATTTTTTGCCAATTTCTTCCAATTGGAAGTACATCCTTTTGATTGACAACACCATCTCCATTGGCATCAGCATAAGTAGCTTCTTCGGGGTTCCATGGTGTGGCTAATTGACCTTCCCAATCTGATGAAGCAGGATCTCGGGGTGGACCAGTTTTTTGCCAATTTCTACCTAAAGGAAGCACATCTTTTTGATCCACTTCTCCATCATTATTTGTATCTCCCGGCCAAACAATAATGCCTGTAGAAATATCAATTTCTACTTCACTCTGTGAGAATGGTATGTTTTGTTGATTGGAATTTTCACCCTCAATTTCTGTAAGCCTAATGGTTGTTTTAGTATCTGAGGAAATATTCGGATTCACTTTAAATGAAACTGACGAAATTATTCCCGTTCCGTTTGATCCATCTTGAGATCCATTTTTTGTGATTCCCACTGCAAATTCTCCATTGGATGGATCATTATTAGGGAAATATGTCACATTTGAACCAAGAAAATCGCCTTTGTTGTTTCCAATTACTTCAAGAACTGATGGGTCATAAGTAACCACATAGCTCATGCCATATAAATCTGTAACAGGATCAGTTTCTGACCCAACAGTAATATCAACTTTGAATTCTGAATTTGAATATTGGTTTGTATTCGAAAATAAGGCGGTTATTTCTGTTTCAATCTTTGCTTTTTTTACAGTGACAGTACGTGTGATTTTACTACTGCTTGTATATCCGCTTTTAATTGCCTGGAAGTCTACCGAATAATTTCCATCTGCTTTAGAACTTGGTATAGTAAACGTATATGAAGTTATTCCAGATGAATTGGTCGTAGATGGTGCTTGATAACTTTGGCTGGTAACATTATTCGATCCCCCAATGGTTACCCCACTCACAGAACTACCACTATTGTCCTTAACCGTTATCCCAAACGTAACCGTTTCTCCTGGTTCAGCAGTTACAGAACTTGGGGAAACACTACTAATTACCAATGTTTTTTGGACATCCGCAACAACCGTCTTGGAAGAAGCAACTATTTTATTATTCCCTTCATCTGATTCATCCACCCAGTCTTCGGTATCAATTAAAGCTCCTAAATAATATTCTCCGGATAACCCCGATGGAACCGTATAAGTCTTTGTTGAACTAACTGCTGTGTTCGCTCCTAATTGTGCCGTTTCAGTATAAGAACCTATTTCTGTATCTGAGGTGGTAATCGTGGTGTTCGTCGATAAATATACACGCACTTTATATCCACCAGCTTTCGCATTTCCCTCATTAGCAACTCGCAAAGTAGCACTCAAACTACCCCCCGCACTCACGCTACTCGATCCTGTTAAACTCTTTGGTACTAAATCAGGTTTTAGTGTCACTGCTTTTTTTA
>Ga0208157_1000874_pt1 | contig 14890 bp, 7 predicted proteins | sample 5_EtaG_FD_184077 | JGI IMG/M metagenome (GOLD analysis project Ga0208157, IMG submission 184077) | Marine viral communities from the Subarctic Pacific Ocean - 5_ETSP_OMZ_AT15132 metaG (SPAdes) (version 2) | ecosystem: Environmental > Aquatic > Marine > Oceanic | place: Pacific Ocean | collected...
GAGATATTAACATAGATGCAAATGGTGCAGATGTAAATTTGAAAGATGGTGGCACAGCAATAGGCAGATTGGGTTTTGAAAACGGAGACCTTAACATAGCATCATCACAACAGGATTATGATATTCGTTTTAAAGGTAATGATGGTGGTTCTATTATAACTGCATTACACCTTGATATGTCAGATGCAGGTACTGCAACATTTAATCATGACATAAAACTTCCTGATAGTGGTCAAGCTATCTTTGGAGCAAGTTCAGATTTACAGATTTTTCATGACCAAGTTAATTCTATAAATTATATAAAAAGTTTTACAAGCAATGAGTTAAGGCTCGAATCTAATGGTAATACAACAATTAGAACTAATAATGGCGATAATATGGCTGTATTTACCAAAGATGGTGCAGCTACTTTATACCATAATAACAACCCCAAAATAGCCACAACCTCAACAGGAATAGATGTTACAGGAACAGCCACAATGGATGGGTTGACTGTTGATGGCGATGCTATTATCCAAGATGCAACCCCAACATTAGAATTTAAAGATACTGATAATAATCTTATTGCTTCAGTAGGTGGTGCTAGTGGCTCACTTGTTTTAAAAGCTGATACAGGCGGTGGTACTTCTGGTGAAAGTATGCAGTTTCATACTGGTGGTTCAGAAATAATGCGTATTACTTCTACTGGAGCAACAATTACAGTAGCAGACAATTCTGACAACTTAACACTTACATCTACAGATGCAGATGCTAACGCTGGTCCTAATCTTAGAATGTATAGAAACTCTGGCTCACCAGCAGATGCAGATATTGTAGGAGTTATAGATTTTGAAGGTCGTAACGACAACTCACAAGATGTAGTTTATGCAAACATAACAACACAAGCTGTTGATGTTTCTGATGGCTCAGAAGATGGTGCGTATTATATAAACACAATGCTCGGAGGAACATTAAGGAACAGAATGAATGTAGTTCCAACTGAGGTCGTTTTCAACGAAGAGTCTCGTGATTTAGACTTCCGTATTGAGTCTAACAACAACACTAATATGTTTAAGGTTAATGGCGGCACAGACGTAGTAACAATAGGTGTTGATGCAGGCTTACAATCAATTTCACATTTAGGCGTGAGAAAAAATGGTTCAGCGATAGAGTTTGGACACACAAATAATAGTGGTGGATTCTATGGAACTGTTGGTGCTTTTGGTAGTAGCGGTAAACCCTATATTGGATTTAGTACATTTTGTGAAGATAGTGCAAATACTTTTACGACTACTGGGTCAAAAGGTCATGTAATTTTTGGTGATTTATCAGGTAATTTATTATTTTCAAGGGTTGAAACAGCTAGTGCTACAGGTCAAACACCTACAACTCAAATGACTCTTAACTCAGATGGCTCAACTACATTTAGTTCTAGTGTAGTTATTCCAACAATTGCTTATGTAGGAACATCTATTGTCCATAATGGTGATTCAAATACTTCTATAGATTTTGGAACTGACCAACAAACATTTTTTACTGGTGGTGCAAATGCTCTTTATTTAAGTGCTGGTGGTGTTGTAATTAACGATGGTTCTGTAGATATGAATTTCAGAGTTGAATCAAATAACAACGCTAATATGTTATTTGTTGATGGTGGTAATGATGTAGTAAGTGTCGGTGGAACACCTGTTGAAACAAGTGACCACTTTGAGGTATTAAGTAGTGATACAACTACTAATCTAAGAGTTAGAAACACAAATGCTGGTTCTGCTGCTCCATCTTTAATTTTTGACAAAGCTTCTGGTAGTCCAGCAGATGATGATGAAGTAGGTTTACTTAACTTTGTAGGACAAGACAGTTCTAATAATGCTGAAGTATATGCACAAATTACTGCTATTGCTGCTGATGTAACATCAGGTACTGAAGACGGAACATTAACATTTGGTACTACAGTTGCAGGTACTTTTGCTACAAGAATGTCTATTGTTGATGGTGGAACTATTCTTAGCGGAGATGCTTCTATAAACAGAGGTAATCAAACTTCTGGGGAACTTCTAATAGGTGGTACTACCGATGGTGGTTTTGTAGACTTTGATGGAACTAATTTACAGTTAAATACACAAAGAGACCCAAATACAGGTACATTTATAAACACAAGTAAATCTAATGCTTCTATGACTATGAGTGGAGCTAATGGTGCTTCTAGTGTTAAATTTGGCACAGCAGCAGCAAACAACACAACTGCAACTGAAAGACTAGTTATAGGTTCAACTGAAATGGTTGTTAATGATGCCAGTAACGATTATGACTTCAGAGTTGAATCAAACGGCAACACTCATATGCTATTTGTTGATGGTGGTAATGATAAAGTTGGTATTGGAACTAGCTCACCCCAAGAATTGGTCCATCTTAAAACTGGTGCTTCTACTGCTCTAAGAGTTAGTGGTGGAAATAATGATAATAGAAAGTTAGAAATAGGCTATGACAATACAAATGGTCCATATTTAAAAGGTGGAAGTAGTGGTGAAACAGGTATACAGTTTTATGTAGACAACACAACCTTAGCAGGAAAATTTGATACTAATGCAGATTTTTATACCAACGATGGAACTGTTCACAGTCTATCTGATTCAAGAGTTAAAACAGATATAAATGATTTAATTGATGGAATAGATGTTGTAAAACAATTACAACCAAAAACATTTAAGTACAACAAAAAATCAGAATTTTATAGCGAAAAAACAAAAGATGAAGTTAAGTATGGTTTTGTAGCCGATGAGGTTCAAGAAGTTGCACCACAGTATATGCAGGTTGGAAAAGGTAAAATTGATGGTGTAGAAGTTGATGATTTAAAAACTCTTTCTACTACTAAAATGATACCTATGCTTGTTAAAGCTATACAAGAACAACAAGAATTAATAACAACGCTACAAGCTGAAGTAGCACTTTTAAAGGAGAAATAAAATGGCAATAGCATGGACAATAACAAACACAGAGTACAACAACGACTCTGATAAAGGAATAGTACACGCTGCATGGCAATGTACAAACTCTGAAGTAGTAGGCTCTGGAGACTCAGCAGTAACTCATACAGGTACAGTATCAGGAATGGAGTCTTATGTTCCAGACGCTAGTGCTGATGGCTATAAAGCTTATGCTAGTGTTACAGAAGCTGATGTAATAGCTTGGGTAAAAGCAACATTAGGTTCAGAAGAAGTTACTCGTGTAGAAACTAAAGTAGCTGCACAAATTACTAAAAGCAAAACACCACCTACATCGTGGGGAGTGCCTTGGTAGTCACATGGAATTAACACCTTACTTGTTTTGGAACATCTTCATAACATTGGTGTTAGCTCCGGTGCTTTATGGTATTAAAAGTAATACCAGTGAAGCCAAACGCATAGATATACTCTTAAATAAAACACGTGAAGAAATGGCACGTGAGTATGTCACAAAAACAGAATTAAAAGAAAATTTTAATCTATTAATAGATAGGTTAGAAAAACTCCATGAAAAGGTAGATAAGCTTTTTGAGGTAAAGTAAAATAGGTATATAAGGATTATGAAAAAATCAACACGTAAAAGATATAGTACAGGTAAAAGAATATCGTATAGGCACGGTGGACCACATACAATGGGACCAGGTTCTATGCCTCAACCTAAACTTAAACCTAAAGAAGACCCTGTAGTTACTCAGCCGGGTGGAACAAACCCTGTACAAGGACCTCCAGTAAAAGGTAGACCGCCAGTAGGTAGACCGCCTATTAAAACTCCACCGCCTAAAGACTTTCCACCTAAAGACCCGCCACCTAAGGTACCACCACCACCTCCACCACCACCGCCGCCACCGCCACCACCTGATGACGGCGTGTCTGCTAGAGAGATGGCTGAAGCCGCTGCAAAAGGTGAATTACCAGAGGGTGCAAAAATTCCAGACGCTATTAAAATAGAAGAAGGAACTCCTCAACAAACTACTGAAATGGACGCTGTAACACAAGCTAAAACTTTTCAAGCTTCAGACCAGCCAAAAGAAGAAGTAGCAACTTCAACAGCTGCACAAGCTGATGAAACTATTGGACAAGATTTAGAAGGTAAAGGATACACAGCAGACACAGTATCTGATACAGATGTAGCTGTAGATGCTGCAGAAGGAACTGTTAGTCAAGGTAAAATAGAAGACATACAAGGTGAAATAACAGCCGAAGTTAAATTTGCAACTGTTGATGCTGTAAAAGCAGAAGCTGCAAAAGCTAAAAATGTAGAAGATGTTTTATCTGGAACATACTTAGTTGATGAAGTAGAAGGTGAAGATACAACTGTAGCTGCAACACCTGATGCTGAAAAACAAGAACGTGAAACTATTCTAGGAGAAGCTGCACCAGATGAAGTTGCTGCTCAAATTACTGATACTGTAGGTTATGAAGCAGCTAAACAAAGACCTGTAAAAGGTGTAGCTGCTCAAGGTGCTGCTGCAACAATGATTGCAGAAACTGCAGACATTCCAGAAGACATAGCTGCTGCTATTGTAGAAGACCCTGCAACAATGACAGCTCAATTAGATACAGACCCAGACCCTGTAGTTACTGCAGCAATAGCTGCTTTACCTCAAGAGGCTTTAGTATCTGCACAGATGGAAAGCTTATTAGGTGGTATGGAAGATGGTAAAATACCTTTATGGGCTGGACCAGCTGTAGCTGCTGTTAATCAAGGTATGGCTGCTAGAGGACTTAGTGTTTCTACTGTAGGTAGAGACTCACTCTTTAACGCTATTATTCAAAGTGCTATGCCAATGGCACAAGGAAATGCACAAGCTTTACAAGCTAGAGCTGCTCAAAATTTAAGTAATCAACAACAAGCAAACTTACAACAAGCTCAACAAACACAACAAATAAGAATGCAGAACTTGGCAAATCGTCAAGACGCTGCAAGTCAAACTGCACAAATGTCTCAACAAATGAAGACAATGCAAAGTCAGTTTAATCAACAAGCAGTTATGAAAAGTGCTGACCAGCAGCAACAAACTGCTATGGCTAACTTACAGAATCAACAACAAGCTGCTTTAGTGCGTTCTCAAAATCAACAACAAGTAAATATGCAAGAACTTGGTAATGAGCAACAGTTAAATATGGCAGAGCTTCAAATAGAAGCTAATGTTGAAGGAGCTAATCAAGCTGCTGAAAATCAAGAAAGATTAGCAGAGATGCAAGTTGCAGCAGACTTCTTATCTAAGAACGCTGCATTTAAACAACAGATGGAAGTTGCTAATTTAAGTAATGAGCAACAAATGAGACTAGCTAATTTATCTTCTCGTAATCTAGCAGAAAGCGAAAGAATGAGTAACGCTGAAAAAACAGAACTTGCAAATCTTAACAAGACTATGCAAACTAATCAGCTACAAGCTCAGATAGCAAGTCAAATGAATTTAGCACAGCTTAATGTTGACCAGCAATCAGCTATTCAAAATGCTACTACAAAAGCAAACATGGATTTAACTAAATTTAATGCTGCTCAACAAGTAGAGTTAGCTAACAGTAAATTTATGCAAACAGTAGCTCTTACAGATATGAATGCTGAACAACAAGCTATTATGCAAAACGCAACTGCAATGGCTTCAATGGACTTAGCTAACTTATCTACAAGAGAAAGATTAGCTGTTACTAATGCTCAGAACTTTTTAGCTATGGATATGGCTAATCTTAATAATGAGCAACAAGCTAATATGTTATCTGCTCAACAAGAACAACAAAGATTATTGTCTGACCAAGCAGCTAATAACGCTGCTGGACAATTTAACGCTGCTAATGAGCAACAAACAGAACAGTTTATGGCAAGTTTAGCTGCACAAATATCGCAATCTAATACAGCTCAAGCTAACGCTATGTCTCAATTTAATGATTCACAAACTAATGCTGCTGCTGCTAGAGATGCTGGTAGAGCTGCTGACGTTGAGAAGTTTAATACACAGGTTGCAACTCAAGTAGACCAGTTTAACGCTAATCAAGAATTTGCACGTAATCAATGGAACTCGCAGAATAGAGCTGTAGTAGAGCAATCTAATACACAATGGAGAAGAAATATAAACACTGCAAATACTGCAATGCAAAATCAAATTAATGCACAAAACGCACAGAATGCTTTTGCTATGTCTCAAACAGCTCAGTCATTCTTATGGCAAGAGTTAAGAGACCAAGCGGATTATGATTTTAGAAATGGTGAAAATGAAAAAAATAGAATTGCACAACTTGTAAACACTGCACTAGCTTCAGACCCTTCTAAGTATGGTGGTAGTGTTTCAGATATAGAAAAATTAATAGAATTAATGGTAGGAGACCTTACAGGTTAGTAGGATATATTATGGGATTATTTAGTAAAATAAAAAAAGGCTTTAAGAAAATTTTTAAAGGCGTAAAAAAGGTTATTAAAAAAGTAGTTAAGGGAGTAAAAAAAGTAGTTAAGAAAATTAGCTCTAGTAAAATACTTAAAGCTTTAGCTATCGCTGCAGGTGTAATAGTTACGGGGGGTGCTGCCCTTACAGCATTTGGCGGTACGGGAGCATTAGCTACTAGTAACTTTGGAACTTGGATGATGTCAACAAGTCAATCGGTACTAGGAGGCACAGCTTTTGGTTCTGCTGCTGGTAAAAAAGGAATTACAAAATTTTTAACTCAAGCAGGAAACTTTGCTACTAAAACTGTTGCTAAACCTTTCGGTGCAGTTGGTGGTGCTCTAGGAAGTGCTGCTAGAGTAGGTGCTAATTTATTTGACCCTAATCAAACTCTTTTTCAAGCTGGTCCTGCTAAATATGATGCTTCAGGTAAATTAATTTTTGGAGATACTCCAACTCTTGATACTGCATCTTATGCTCCTAAACCTTTTAGTGGTTCAGCTTTTAGTGGTCAAACAGTCACTGATACTACTAACATAGTTTATGATGAAGCAGGAGTATATTATGATACTAAAACTAAAACTGCTTTAACAGAATCTCAAGTTGATAGACTTCCTGCATCATTTAGAAGTGGTAAAGATATTACTGCACAATCAGGTTTCCGCCAAGCTGCAGGAAGAGTTGGAGAGACTGTAGCTGGTTCTGTTTTATCTGGAGTAGCTGCACAATATATAGCAGGAGACCCAGAACCACAAGGTTCAATGTCTGGAGCAGCTTATGAAGGTGGAGAATATATGGACCCTTTAAAAGTATATGCAGCTCAACAAGGCATTAACACTGATGATATTTATTCTCATATGATGTATGGTAATCAAGACCCTAGTAGTCAATATGGTAATCAACTATATCAACAACAAACATTTGGAGTAGCGTAATGGCTGAGAATAAAAGAAGACAAGCAAACCCTGTAGTATCTTCAAGTTTAAGTGAAGCGGCTGGTCAAATAGTATTAGATGGTTTAGATGCTGGATTTGATATAGAAGAAATAGCACCTGATAAAGGTCCTAAGATAAGAGGAGAAGCTAAGTTTAATCAAGAAAAACTAGACGAACTTGTAGGGTTAGTAGGTAAAGGTGCTCCTATAGCAGGACAAAGTTTAACTAGAAGTCCTGAAGAACCTTATCCTTGGGAAACTCCACCAGAGTTTGCAAATACTAGAGAAGCTTTAGATGATGTTGTTGGTTTTATTATGCAACCAGAAGCTATGAAAAATATAGTAAGTGCATTAGCTAAAGGTGCAGCAGTTGCTGATTTAGGTACTGCTCTTCTTTATGCAAAGTTTAACGAAGGTAAAATATCAGCAGATACAATGATGCTTTTAGCTGAACCTGTTATGTATACTATTATGGCTATTGGTGAAGAAGCTAACATTAAATACAACATAGAAGGCAATGATTTAGATGAGTTTGATGATGATGATGAGACAGAAGAGTTTGACGGAAAAGTAAATGAATTTAGAAATGCTCTTACTGATATTAAAAAAGGAGCTACTAAAAATATAGAAGTTTCTAAAATTAATACTAATGTTGTACCTGAAAGTATATTGGCACAAGTAAAAGAAAAAGGTCCAGAGATTAAAAGTTTATTAGATAGAGGAGAAACATAATGGCAATAGAAGATTATTTTGAAGGTAGTAGTAAAAAATACGGACAAATAGCCGGTTCACTATTAGCAGGAAGAAGAAAACAAGATAAGAAAGAAGCTAGAAGAGCTTTATTAGCTTCTACAGTTATGGCAACTTTTGGAGCTTTACAAAATAAACAAAAACAAGATATTATTGATAATGCTAATGATGTTAAAGAACAATATAGTGATATTTTTAATCAAAACAACCAAGAGTTTGAAGCTTATGCTCCAGAACGTGCTTTATTAAAAAGATATAATGATAATCCAGAAACATTTTTAAATGAAGAAGTTGCTAAGATTATAAATAATACTGATGAAGCTGTAGCAGCTAGAGTAACATGGAATAATATAGATAATGAGCCTGATGAAGAGCTTAGAAAATCTATGTATGCAGCTCACAACAGTGAAAAACAAACACTTATAGATAAGATGGAAAAATTAAAATTAGACCCTCGTGCAACTACTAAAACTTTTACACAATATAATCAAAGAGCTACAGACGAATATAGAGCTGCGTTAGCTTTAGTAGAAGATGACCCAACTAAAAAAGGTTTAATAAAAGCTGCATGGAATAGAATATTTAAAACTAAAAGAGATGATGGTGGAGAGTTAGTTACTACTAATTCAGAACTATTAGATTTACAAGAAAATTTAAGACTAGCTAAAGAAAATAGAACAACTTTTAAAGACTTAAAAGATAGAGAAATTACAAAAAGAAGTTTAATTACTCCTTTAGTTTTTAGAGATAAAGATGTTGACATGTCTAAAGTTTATTTAGAAGTAGGTAATAAACTTGCAAATGTTGCAGGAGGATATGAAAAATATAAGGGTACAGATAGAAGATTTATAGATAGTGTTATTGATACTGTAATTGCAGAAGACGCTACGTTTTCTCAAGAAGAAATATTGAATAAAGGTTTAAGTTTAATTAGAGGTGATACTTTAGATGCTAGTGCTTATTTAACAAGAGAAGCTAATAAAGAAGCAACCGGTAGATTGCTTATAAAAACATATGACGGACAATCTGAAGATGAAAAAATAGAAGCATTTAAAAATAATCCTTCTTTATTATATCAAGTAGCAGATGCTTATAACAATGCCGGTAATAGAGCAATGGCTGGTAATATTTTAGAAACTTATAAAGATATAAATCCAGAGTATAAAAATTACGAGCCTAACCCTAATGTATTAACAAATAGAGTAGGAACTATTGAGCAACGTATTAAAAATGACCCTACTAGTGATAAATTAATAATACAAGATAGAACATATATGGGTAATTTAGCCAATAGAGTAGCTCATACAGAACATCTTTTTAAATATAATAATCCAAACTGGAGTGAAGAATTTACTGAGCCGGAACTTACAGATGCAGCTATCTCTTTTGTTTTTGATAGAGATGCTAATCAAGACCCTACAAATGTTAAGATGACCAAAGCTCATATGCTTCCTTATAAACAAAATATTACTGAAGAATATATTTTAGATATATTACCTGACATGGTAAAAGACTTTGACAAATCTTATCCTAATGAAAAAATGAAAGAAAAAGAAATACTTAATTTTCGTAAAGGTTTTATAGGAATGTTAAACAATAGAGAATTAGAACCTGATGAAGTAATGACAATAACTGACAAGCTAGATAACTTACTTCCTATTCCACAAGAAGTTATTGATGAAAATAATATTATTTTAGAATCAATACCTAATATTACAGATATATATAGAAAAAAAGGCGTTATTAAAACACATAAAGGTAGGAAATTAACTTATCTTACTAATTGGGAAGATAACATGGATAAGTTAGATTTATCAAATTTATCTATGGATGATTTAGGATATTTAGCAAGTATACGAGGAGACGAACTTTACAACTATTTAGGTTTAGATACAAATGTAAGCTTAACTCCTTTTAGAGTTCAAGGATTAGGATTTAAAGGTGGTATAAAAACTTTACGTGCAAATGCTAGAGAAGCTATGGAAAGAAGAATGGTGAACGAAAGAAAAATAAGTAAATTTAAAGCTGACGGTATAGTATCTGGAATGTTTATGAATAAAGATAATGACTGGAACACTTTAAAAAACGATGAAACTATAAATACATTTTTTGAAAATTTAAAAACTAATATACTATCTTAAATGGCATACGATTATTTTAACAAACCAGCTTCGTTAGGATATACGTATGGAGCTAAAAGAACTTTAGATGATTTAGAAAAAGATGAAAACTTTTTAGAAGTCTCTGAAAGATTTTTACAGTCTGTAGGTGAGAAGTCTGATGATGTATTTGAATATTTAAGAGATTCAGATTTTAATCTAGCGTCTGGAATGAGCAGAGCCATGCAAAGTGGTAAATTTAATGAGCAACAAAAACAAGATTATGCTTATTTAAGACGTGAGTTTGATAATGCTGATTTAGGAAGTCTTAAACAATTTGCAGGTTTAGTAAAAGATGCAGGTATTGATATAGCAACTGACCCTACTTTTATTGTAGCTGCACTAGCTGCTCCTTTTACAGGAGGAACTTCTTTAGCTAGTAGAACAGCTATAGGTACAACAGGTTTAAAAGTAGCTAAGAATTTTGTAGGACCTATACCTGCTTTTGTAGGACCTACACGTACAGCAGTAGGAAGTTTAAAAAAAGAAGGTAAGAAGGCTGTAAAAAAAGCTGCAACGGTGGGTGCATTAGAAGCTGGAGCTTGGTTAGGGCTTGATAATCATTTTAGACAAACTACAGAATTAAATACAGATATAAGAAAATTATATTCACTTCCAGAACTAGCTGGTTCTACTACTTTAGGAGTTTTAACAGGTGGTCTTGTAGCTGGTGGAATACAAAAAGCTAATTTATATTATAGTAAAATGAATAGGCTTTATTCCGATGATGAGTATTTAAAAACTAAAGAAGGAAGCTTAATGGACAAAGTTTACAAAACTTTAGAAATTGTAGACAAAGCTAAAGGTAGTGTTATTCCAATAGGCTCGGCAACATCTTTATTAGATACTAAAGCAAAGTTTTCTCCAAGTACTAGATTATTAGGTAATTTATTTAGAGAAGATTTTGATAGAACATTTAGTTCAGTAACTACAAAAAAAGTAGAACTTGGTCATGGAGAAATGTTAGATAATCTTAGAGGAGACTATCATAGATTGTTTGATGAAGCTACTGCTCCGTTAAGAAAGACAGGAGCTTTTAAAGAAAGTGATGAGTTAGCTTAATAAGAATTATGAGGGGTGCTAAGCCTGAGAAGTATGGAGCTGAAGTACAACAAGTTGCTAAAGATTTAGAAGCTTTCTTTAATAAAGTATTTGATGATGCTGTTGAAGCAGGTCTTATACAAGAAGAAAGAAAATTAGCTAATTACTTTCCTAGGAGTTGGAATAGAAAAGCTATTGAAGATAACAGACCAGTGTTTCAGCAAAAGTTAATAGATGAAAAAATTGTAAAAGATGAAGCAGAAGCATCAAACTTAGTTGATGGTATGTTAAATAAAAGAAACGAATTGTTTTCTTCTCATTCTGTTTTGCTAACACAAGCAAGGGCTTTTAAGGACTTAGATGATAATGCGTTTGAAGCATTCTTAACCACTGATTTTAATACTGCTATTAATTATTATATGAACGCAGCTAACACTATTCAACATAAAAAAAGTTTTTTACTTCCAAAATTTACTCGTAAATCAAACGAAGCACAGTTTAGAGAAAGATGGCTAGACCCTATGGATAAAGAACTAAGGGAAGCTAGAGGGCAAAGTAGAGGACTTACTTCATCAGATAAAAAAAGCATAATAAAATTGTATAAGTCTGTAACTGGACAAGTTGATTATTTTGATAGTGGTTTAATGCAGGGTGTTTATGATGCTACAAAACTTGCAAACTCTGTAGCTTATCTACCACTTGCAACAGTTTCATCATTGACGGAAGCAATAATACCTCTTACAAAAACAGGTGGTTCAGTGACTGGTCCTGCTAAAGATGCACTTAAAGGAGTAGCAGAAGGACATAAAATATTTGTTCAAGATATACCTGTGCTTCTCAGAGCAAAACATAAGATGAAAGACTCTGACATTCAGAAAGAAATGCAACAAGTTTTTATGGCAATGGACGAAGCATTTGCAGAATCTACAAACAGATTAACTGGAGAAGGATTGCAGAACGAAGCACTTAAAAAAATAGGTAGAGGATTTTTTAGACTTAATATACTAACTCCTTGGACAAAAAGTGTACAACTTGCTTCTTTTAATATAGGCAAAGGATTAATAAGAGAAAACTTAGAATCTCTTGATAAACTTGCTAAAGAAGGTGTAGATATTTTTAATGAGTCTAGATTGATGGAAAAAGTTTTAGCTGATAAACGTGCTAAAGTAAAATCAACTAGTAAAATAAAAGAAGTTCAAAGATTAAAAAGTGAACTATTTGATTTAGGTATAGATGTAGAAGATGGTATTAGATGGTTAAATAGTGGAGCAAAAACATCTTTTGGTGCTGAAAGAAAAAATGGAGTACTAACAGGAGAAATAAAATATGCTGATAATTTTTATAAGTCTGTAATTCAAGGAGCAGGTAGGTTTGTAAATGAAGTAATTATGCCTGTAGGAAGAGATAGAGCTAGGATACCAGTATTTATGACTAATCCTAAAGTAGACATACTTACACAATTTTTAAGATATCCTGCTGTTTTTAGTAATACAGTATTAAAAAACTATATAAGGTCTGCAGTTGTAAACCCTAAAGTAAACGGTGCTAAGTTAGGAGCATTTGCTTTAATGACTGTAAACATGGCTTTAGCTACAAACTATTGGAGGTCTAATAAAGAAAATAAAGATAGAATAGTTGAAGAAGGAATTAACTCTAAAGACATAACAAAAGCTTTTGCAAGGGTTGGTCTGCTAGGTCCTCTTGAGCACGGTTATCGTTTTTCAGAATCTTTAGAGTACACTAAAAATCCTGCAGTTTCTAGTATTAGTCTAGGTGGTCCAGTTATGACAGATACTTTAGGATTACTTCTAGGAAGAAGAGGAGTTACTGAAACATTAGCTAGGAAAGCTCCGTTAATAGGTACAGCCGGAATGATAGACACTTATTTTGGAGAGTACTTTGAAGAAAATCCTTATGATGAGCTTGTAGAAAAAGCTAAAGAAATAGATAAAGAAGGTAATTATCTTTTAGGTATTAAAGATAGACCAGTAGATAGAAAGTACACTAGAACATATGAAAGGTCTTATAAAAGAAACTATGCAACAGGAGGCTTAGTAAAAGGTAAAGACGATGTACCACAAACTAAAGAAGACCCTGCTGATAGAGTAGACCCTTTTACAGGACTACCTTACTCAGACCAAATGGATAGGCTAGGTTTTAATATAGGTGGTATTATAGGTAAGACAGTTTCTAAGTTAGTTAAAAAACCAAATTATAATTTACCTCTTTCAAAAGATTCACAGCAAAAAATTATGAAAAAAATATCTGATGAATCTTCACCAGATGTAAAAAATTTAAAAGATAGATATTTAATACATTTACAAAAAAAAGATGAGTATGAATACAAAAGGTTTGATGAAGGAAAAAGTTTTAGAGATATTCAGAAAGAGGATAAATATTGGGATTTAGAAGAAGAAAGTGAAAACATTGCAACTGAATTATTAGAGTTTGGAGATTTTTATAAAAAAGACCCTTTAAGAAAAAGATTAACAAAGGATAATGAAAATATTTTTTTACATGACTACAGCGACCTACTTGATGGTAAAATTATATATAAATTAAACCCAGTTAAATATGCTGAAGATAAAGCAGAAATAGAACTAAGAAATATTTTTAAAAAAAATATTTTAATACCTGAAAAAAGTAGGATAGGTATAACAAGCATTATAGAAGCAGCTGAAAAAAATTCAAAAAAAGATATTAATATCTTAAAATCTTTAGATGAAAAAGGTTTAATACACTTAGATAGCCCCGGTTTTGACAAGTTTGACGAAAAATATTATTTTGAAAAAAAACTTAGTAATGTATCAAAAAATTTATATGGTAGCGATAGAAAGAATAGACAAAAAGTTACAAAACAAAAAAGAAAAATGCTTCCTTTTGAAAGAGTTTCTTCTGCTATGGGTAGTTTTGAAGGTGTAACTTTACAGATTGGGACTGAGAAAAATCCTTTTTTTGTAGATGCTAAAAAATTAGATGATATAATTAATTTTAGTAGTAGTGCTAGTCAAGGTCAAGATTATTTTAGATACGCATTAAGACCTAAAGAAATTATTGATACTAAAAAAAGATTTACTGCAGATGAAAGTGAAAAAATGTTAGATTCTAAATTAGGTAGAGACAGAAGAGGAAAATATTTAAAACAATTAGAAGAATTAAAAAATATGATGTTAAAAAATAAATACAATGTTAATTCTGGAGCAATTCAAATTGAAGTAACAAGATTAGGAGATGTAATTATTCCTGAAGGAAATCATAGGTTTGCTTTAGCTTTAATAACAGGGCAAAAAGAAATTCCAATAACATTAGTTTATAAGCAAGGCTCAGAAAGATTAAAAACTTTATTGCCTCCTACAACTTTATCAAAGTTATTAAATAAAAATAGTTTAGGTTCTAAAACAAAAAAACAAATTAAAATTTTTGAAGAAGAAGTAAATAAAAATTTAAAAAATATAGGAGAATTAACAGAAGACACTGTAAAAAAACAAGGTTATAGTAAAGGAGGTTCTGTTAGTCAAATGAATAGGCTAGGTTTTAATGAAGGTGGTGAAGTTAGTGAAGCTAATATAATTTTACAAGCTATAAAATCTGAAAGACAATATAATCAAGAACAAATTGACAGATTAAAAGAACATTCAAGAT